>ENA-ORXM01001371-ORXM01001371.1-marine-metagenome-genome-assembly--contig:-NODE-1371-length-34416-cov-4.100993_pt1 | contig 34416 bp, 35 predicted proteins | sample MGYA00237867_ERZ511480 | MGnify/ENA primary metagenome ERZ511480 (study PRJEB26309, sample SAMN06266103) | marine metagenome | isolation source: Algal blade | place: United Kingdom:Sidmouth, United... | reverse complement strand
AAACTTTCAATCCCTGCGGTAATTTTATCCAGCGCTTTGTGCGCGGCTTTTCGCAAATCAAGCGCTCCGCCGTCCGCGTCCTTGGCAACCGTCAGTGGCCCGTCCGTGCCGGACCAATCGGACACCAATGCCCAAACTTTATTGGCAAACCGCCACGCGCCGATGACGCCGGACTCCGTCCATTCAACATCGCGCTCCGGCGGGCTGTCGGATAGGACGAACCAGCGCGCAACATCCGCGCCGTAAGTTTCGATAATATCATCGGGATCGACGACATTCTTTTTCGATTTGGACATTTTTTCAACGCGGCCTGCCTTTGCGGGCTGTCCATCGGAAATGACGTTCCAGTCGGCACCATCCTTGCGAACTTCTTCGGGCGAAAGCCAGCTGCCGTCGCCATGCTGAAATGTCTGGTGCGTCACCATGCCTTGCGTGAACAGCGAGGCGAACGGCTCCTGCACATCGATCATCCCGATATGCGCCAATGCCCGCGTCCAGAAGCGCGCATATAGCAGATGCAGGATCGCATGTTCGACGCCGCCGATATATTGATCGACCGGCAGCCAGCTTTCGGCCTGCGCTTTATCAAATGGTGCATCCGCTGGCTGGCTCGCAAAGCGTATGAAATACCAGCTGCTGTTGGTGAAGGTGTCGAGCGTGTCGGTTTCGCGTTCGGCCATCTCGCCGCATTTCGGGCATTCGGCCAGCCGCCATGCATCGTGCCGGTCGAGCGGATTACCGGGAATGTCGAAGCTGACATCTTCGGGTAATACTACCGGCAGTTGATCCTCTGGCACCGGGACAGCGCCGCATTCTGCACAATGAATAATCGGGATTGGCGTACCCCAATAGCGTTGCCGTGATACGCCCCAATCGCGCAGGCGATACTGCGTCTGCGCCTCTCCCCAACCTTCGCTTTGGGCTTTTGCGATGACGGTTGCTTTTGCTTCATCAATGCTTTGCCCGTTCAGAAATTGCGAATTGACGATCTGGCCGGGGCCGGCATATGCCGTATCGCCCGTGAATTTTGCGCTGGTCTCATCACCATCGGCAACCACACGGCGCACGGGCAGGTCATATTTGCGCGCAAAATCCAGATCGCGCTGATCATGGGCGGGGCAGCCAAATACCGCGCCCGTGCCGTAACCCATCAGCACGAAATTCGCGACATAGACCGGCAGCTTCCACGATGGATCGAGCGGATGCGTAACGGACAGGCCGGTATCATAGCCCAGCTTTTCCGCAGTATCGATCTCTTCGGCAGTCGTCCCGCCTTTTTTGCATTCTGCGATGAACGCCTGTAACCGCGGTGAATTTTCAGCCGCCTTCTGTGCAACGGGGTGGTCAGCGGCAACGGCGATAAAGCTCGCGCCGAACATTGTATCAGGCCGCGTGGTAAACACGCCGATACCTTCACCGCTGCCGACGAAAGGGAATGTGCAATGCAGCCCCTGCGACCGGCCGATCCAGTTCGCCTGCATCAGCTTCACCTTGTCGGGCCAATTTTCAAGGCCGTCCAGCCCGTCTATCAGTTCATCGGCAAAGTCGGTTATTTTCAGGAACCATTGCGATAGTTTGCGCCGCTCAACCTGCGCGCCCGATCGCCAGCCCTTTCCGTCAATCACCTGCTCATTGGCCAGAACAGTCATATCAACAGGGTCCCAATTGACCTCGCTTTCCTTGCGATACACGAGGCCCGCGGCGTACATTTTCAGGAACAGCGCCTGTTCCTGACCGTAATATTCCGGATCGCAGGTCGCAAATTCGCGCGTCCAATCGAGCGCGAAGCCAATGCGTTTCAACTGCGCCTTCATGTTGGCGATATTGTCGCGCGTCCAATCGCCGGGATGCACGCCTTTTTCCATGGCGGCATTTTCCGCTGGCATCCCGAACGCATCCCATCCCATCGGATGCAGCACTTCATGCCCGGTCATGCGTTTGTAGCGCGCGATGACATCGCCCATCGTATAGTTACGCACATGGCCGATATGGATACGGCCCGATGGATAAGGGAACATTTCCAGAATGTAGCTGCGCGGTTTTTCGTTCGCTTCGTCCGCTACGAAACTGTTTTGTTCTTCCCATGTTTTTTGCCACCGCGTGTCGGCGACATGCGGATTGAAACGGGTATCATCGTTCATAAATCTTTATCCGGAAACTGCAGACCGGCGCAGGTCGCGTGCCTTGGTAAGGATGATGGCTTCCATCTTCTGCACCGTGGCCGCCCGCATCGGTGCCGCAACCCACTGTCCGTTCTGTGCAATCTGGCGCGCTCCCGCAACGCGCAGCGCATCGGCGCGCAGATCCTGATCCAGAATCGATATCGTCAGCTTCACGCGTTCGTTCGGGCTGCTGGGATTAACATACCAGTCAGTTACGATCACGCCGCCTGACGAATCGGTTTGCAGCAACGGCATGAAGGACAGGCTGTCGAGCGAGGCACGCCAAAGATAGCTGTTCACGCCAATCGTCGTCACTTTGCTGGCTGCGATTTCCGCCGCAGGGCGATCCTTGCCGCCACATGCCGAAAGCGCCAGAGCCGATCCTGCGATTACCAGCGCGAGTGTTCTGCTTTTCATAGCCTATCCTGCCTTATATTTCGTGCCATGCTGCCGGGACGCCTGGTCCAGACGATGCATGCTGCGTTCATCCGAATGCTTCTATATCGGCTTTCATGGGATCGGCAAGCTTTCGTCTCGCTGAACAAGCGATGATGATCGCACACGCTTGGTGGCAGTAGCGATTGGCACAGGTTAATTGTGTGCCAATTGTCACAGTTCTGAAATGTTTACATGTTTTATGGCCGGATTGATTTGGTAAGCAACTTCAAATGTGTATAGATTGTAATTCAGATTGAGATAGTTGAGTCGATCGGTTTTTGACGGCTTGTAAGATAAGGATCATGGGGCAGATTGTGGCTAAGGGGTTTAACAACAGACGGTTTTTGATTGCGGGCGGCGCTGCTGCCATCGCGGTTGGCCTGTCGCCTGTTATGATTCCCGCTTTTGCATCAGGCAATGTTGCCGCGCTAACCGCTTCCTCGTCCAAGATTATTCTCGACAAATTCACGCCTGCCGGTGTCGATAGCCGTCTGGCCGAAAAATTCGCCAAGCGTCAGGAGGCGGCTGCATTGCGTTCGCAAAGCGGCAAATTCCAATTTACGCCCGCCGGTCTGTCGGCTGGGAAAAAGACGCTGACGGTTGCTGCACGCACCGTTGAGGGAAATGCCGTCTCGGTGCGGCAGTCCGCTTCACTGGCATCGATGGGACGCGGTGTCAGCAGACTTAAGAAAACCGATTTCCGCCTGACGTCGGCTGATATGTCAGCTGGTAAGGGATGGAAAGATCTGGGCATCGTGAAAGATAGCCGGTCTGCGGTAAACGCGCCGCTTATTAGCGATCTTGGCAAAAGCAGTTTCCGGCTCGACAAGGGGCCGAAGAAGAAACCAAGCCGGTTCAGCACCGATATTGCGGTTGCCAAAGAACGTAAGATGGCACCATCCGTGCAGGGCAATGCCGCGCCGGATGATTATCAGCTCGACGTTGGCGGTAGCTTCTCAATCTCGCGCAAAATCGACGTGACAGCAGGCGTTCGTTACAAAAGCGAACGTGACCAGATTACGCCAAGCGCCGATAACCAACGCGATAGTGAAGCTGTTTACGTAGGCACCAAAATCCGCTTCTGATCGGCGCGCCTGAAACAGGGCCGACACGTAATTCATTTACATACAGGCGCAGAATTTGCGGAGCGCGTTCATGATTTGGCGAGCGCATCAATTGCGGCCCAACCGTGGATATCGGCGCGGGCGGACCGCCTGCTTGCAGACCTCATCTTTGCGGACAGCATCATGAAGCGCGGCCGTGTCATCCCGCCCAGCGCGATCACGGGCGCGTCACATAACGCCGCCAGCCTGCGACACCGCAACGGGCCAAGCGAGCGCGCGCCGACATGCGACGATGTTGCATATACCGGCGACAGGAAAAACAGATCGGCATGGGACAGGTTGACCGCGATCTCCGATCGGTCATGCACGGGCGCGCTATGCAGCATCGTATACTGCGCGCGGCCAACGCTAACGCGCTTCAGCTGGCGGTTAATTCGGCCATGATAGCCATCAGCGCCCCATCGCTGTGCCTGCCGCGCTGAACCCGCCAGAAACACCATCAGTCCGCGCCGCCGCGCGATCTGCCTGACGCGCCGAAATAAGGCGCGCCGATCAGTTTGCGTGAGCGTATAATGGCGCAAGATCACACCGCTGCCGCGCGGCATCGCCTGCACACTCGGCAGAAATGCTGTGCCCATCCGTTCGTCGCTCATCAACCAGACGGCCGGAATTTGTCCGCGGCTATGTGGGCTATGCTGGAATATCGCCATCACTCGCATTATAGCCGGTCATTATGGAAAATGCGAATGGCGAAAATCATGGCGCGCTTGGCGATGCGCATACACATATTGGCAAGGCTGCGGCTATTGCTGGCCGCGATCCCGGCGAAGTTACGCTGGTCGCCGTATCAAAAATGCGCGATCCCGCCGATATCAAACCGCTGCTGGAGCAAGGCCAGCGCGTGTTCGGGGAGAACCGTGTTCAGGAGGCAGCGGCCAAATGGCCCGAACTCAAGGCCGCGTACCCGGGTGTTGAACTGCATTTGATCGGCCAGTTGCAATCGAACAAGGCCGATGAAGCAGCCGCGCTGTTCGATTATATCCATTCGGTGGACCGGCTCTCGCTGATCAAAGCTCTTGGTAAGGCATTCGGCAAAGCGGGCCGCAGCCTGCCCTGTTTCCTGCAAGTCAATATTGGCGAGGAGGACCAGAAGGGCGGCTGCGCAATTGATGACATAACGGCGTTGCTGGAAGCCGCGACGCAGCACGGCGTGAACATCATAGGGCTAATGTGCCTGCCGCCAGCGGACGTGCAACCGGCGCCATATTTTGCCTTACTGCGCGAACTGGCGCAGCGTGCCGGTTTGTCGCAGCTTTCGATGGGCATGTCGGCTGATTACCAAAGCGCGGTGCAGCTGGGCGCGACGCATATACGCATCGGCACCGCGCTGTTCGGCCCGCGCGACTAACCCCGCCGCAGTCCGTTTTCAGAACCGCGCACGGGCGGTCAACCGCACATTGATCGGTTCACCCGTGGTGATGTTGCTGTTGTTATGGGCCGCGGGAAAATATTCGGTGTTGGTAATATTTTCAACATTCACCTGAAGCTGTAAATTTTCGCGCGCGTTGAAATACAGTGCCGCATCCAGCCGCGTGAAGCCCGGGATACGTACCGAATTGTCATTGCGGGCAAATTGCGATGATTGATGCGTGACGCCCAATCCTGCGCCCACTGCATCGTTGAAATCATAGCGCGTCCACAGCGACGCCATATGCTCTGGCACCTGTGCGATATTGCGCGGATTGCCATCGACAAAATCCTGATCCCGGATCACGCCGTCCAGATAGCTGTAACCTGCATTCACCTGCCATTGCGGTGTAATCTTGCCAACCAGTTGCAATTCGATCCCTTCGGTGCGCGAGCCGGACAGAACAGTGTCCCCCTGATCATTCAGCAGAGCCGCCTGATTGTCGCGGTCCAACCGGAAAGCCGCAATGCTTAACGCCAGATTCGGGCGAATGTCCCACTTTGCGCCAATTTCGTAATTGTCGAAACTTTCCGGCGCCAGATCCTCTGTGCCCAGCGATGCGCCGACAGTCGGTGTCAGCGTTAAAAACTGGTCGCCTGCGCGCGGCAGGAAGCTTTTCCCGTAGCTCGCATAGATGGACATATCCTCGCGCGGTTTGACGATTAGGCCGGCACGTGGTGAAAACTCGTCATCCTTGCGCGATAGCTGGTTCGCGTTCTGAACATCATTCACGCGCAGATTGAAACGATCATACCGCACACCCAGCACCACATCGATCATGTCGCCGATTGCGATCTGATCCTGAATATAGGCAGAGAAAAATTCGAGATCGGATGCGCGGTCGCGGTTGAACGCCGGAAAACTGAATGTGGGAATCGCGAGCGGATTGGAAAAGGCAAATGTCACTTGATCATCGGCGCTGCTGCCGAAGAAAACATCGCGGCGGGCATTGGCAGTATCCTGCTGCCCATATTCATATCCGATTAGCAGCGTATGCCCGATGCCGCCCGTCTGCCCATCCCACAGCAGATTACCCTGCGTAATGAAATTCTCGCGCCGCGTAGTGTCGCGGTATCCATCCAGCGTCACGGTGCGCGCGTCGCTGTCAAACCCCACGGGATACAGATTCTGGTACAGCTTGTCATAATCGCCATACAGCGTGGTGGAATTGAACGACAGATCGTCAGTGAACTCATGCTCTAGCCGCAGCTTGGCGATATGCGCTTTCAGCCGTGTTTCATTGGCATCGGGATCGCCGAAAAACACATCGGTTAATCCGCGCACCGGAACGCCATTTTCCGATGGCACTCCGCGATCAACCACACGGCCATCATCGACATATTCGTAAGACAGCAGCAGGCTTGTCCGGTCGGTGATATTAAAGCCTGCGACCGGATTAACCGCATAGCGCCGTCCGCTGAAAAAATCGCGGTGATTGTCAAATTCTTCGTATAGCGCGTTGATCCGAACTGCACCGGCCTGCGATACCGGCGCATTCACATCGCCGCTGATATAGAAGGAGCCGAAACTGTCGATACTGGCATCGGCGGCTATCAGTGTTTCACCCGCAATCGGCGATTTGGAAACACGGTTGATCGCGCCGCCGCCGCCGCCGCGACCGAATATCATCGCGTTGGGGCCTTTGTGAATTTCGACGCGTTCCAGATTATATAGCGGCCGGAAATACTGCACGTCGTCGCGAATGCCATCCAGAAAGAAATCGGCGGTGGTATTCTGCCCGCGAATAGTAATCTGATCGCGGTGTCCTTCGCCCTGCCCGATTGATACGCCCGGTGTATAGCGCAAAATATCGCCCATATCCTGCAGCGCCTGATCATCAAGCTGTTCGCGCGTAACTACAGAAACAGTCTGCGGTGTATCCAGCAGCGGCGTCGGCGATTTCAGGCCGGATGAGCTGATGGCGACATAGCCATCCTTCTCTCCATTCACGACGATTGGATTCGCATCATCTGCAGCCATTACAGGGGCAACAGCAGCAGTTGACAGCAACGCAGCTGTCAAACCGATCATATAGGTTCGCATAGGGTATCCTTAGATGTAATGTTATTGCGAAAGATTCGCATCTTGCAGAGCTTGTATTGCGAATAATTTGCAAGTGCAATGGAAAACTGTCCGGAAATATCCCGTTGCCTTTGCGAAGGCCGCTATTGTATTGCGCTTGGCGGCTACCATTCCATCAGGCACAGGCGGATCCATAATGAACGCGACTATCTGGCATAATTCTAAATGCGGCACTTCGCGCAAGACACTCGCCATTCTCGAAGAAAGTGACGCAGTTTCAGTAAAGATCGTCGCCTATCTGAAAGAACCGTTTGAGCGCGAAAAGCTGGAGCAGCTGATTGCCGATGCAGGGCTTACTGCGCGTGAGGCGCTACGTGTAAGAGGGTCACGGGCCGAAGAGCTGGGCCTTACCAGCGAGACCGATCAATCACGCATTCTGGACGCGATGGCGAAAGACCCGGCTTTGGTCGAGCGGCCTTTTGTGGAAACCGAAGAAGGCGTGCGATTGTGCCGCCCGCAGGATAAGGTTTACGACATTCTGTAGCTGATCGGGCTGATCCCGCCAAAACGGCACGGCGTGGTTCCGCTAAGCCACTCTCTGGCTGACAGGGACCTGACGAAAAAGTTCGCAGGCATCGCTGAACAGCATCGGACGGCCGAAATAATATCCCTGTATCTTCTGGCAGCCCAGCTGCTGAATCATCGCAAGTTCGCTTTCAGTCTCGACGCCCTCTGCCGTCGTCGACATTTCCATACTGTCCGCCATGGCAACCACAGCGCGGATGATGGCTAGGCTTTCGCGTTTATTCTGCGCCGCGCCGCGCACAAAACTGCGGTCAATCTTGATGGTATCGAAGCTTACGTCTTTGAGATATCCAAGCGATGAATAGCCCGTGCCGAAATCGTCGAGCGACAGTTTGCAGCCCAGTTGCCGTAACCGCTCCAATACGCGGACAGCTAGCCCGGCATCACGCAAGAAGATGCTTTCGGTCACTTCGAGTTCCAGCCGCCATGCCGGTAAGCCTGCATCGTTCAGCGCGCTGATAACGCTATCGGCAAATCCATCGCTTGTAAGCTGATCGACTGATATATTGACAGCGACGCAAGTTGTCTCCGGCCATGCCATCGCATCCTTGCACGCTTTTCGCAGCACCCAATCGCCAATCGGCACGATCAGTCGTGCATCTTCGGCAACAGGTACAAATTTCGCAGGCGAGACATTGCCGAATTTCGGGTTCTGCCACCGCAGCAATGTTTCAAAGCCGAGCAGTGTATGATCGGAGCTGCTCGATACCAGCGGTTGATATTCGACGTGGAATTGTTCCTTATCAAGCGCATTGCGCAGTTCAAATTCCATCAGACGCCGTTCTTCGGCGTTGGCATGAAGCTTGTGTTCGTAATTGTTATGGCTGTTCCCGCCATCATCTTTCGAACGATACAGCGCCAGATCGGCACTGCGCATCAGCAGTTCAACAGTACGCCCGTCGCGCGGACCAATAGCACTGCCGACGCTTGCCCCGATATATAGCGTGTTCTGATCAACCAGATACGGCTTCGACAGCGTTTCGATGATGTTGCGCGCCACATTCTTCACATAATTTGAATCCGACGCATCGATAATCACCACCGCAAATTCATCACCGCCCAAACGGCCGCACAATTCATTGCTGGTCATGATGCTTTCAAGCCGTTTTGCGACCTGGGCGAGCAACCGATCTCCTACCGGATGGCCCAGCGTATCGTTCACCGCTTTGAACCGATCCAGATCGATCATCATCAATCCGCATTTGCGCCGCCAATGGTCTGCATCCGACAGCGCCTTGCTCAGCGCCTCATTCAACTGCAGCCTGTTTGGCAGGCCGGTTAACGTATCAAAACGCGCCAGATGCGAGATTTTTTCTTCGGATACCCGCTGTTCAGTGACATTCGATCCAACGCCGCGAAAGCCCAGAAAGCTGCCGGTATCCGAATGGCGCGGTGATGCCGATAATTCCCAAAAACGCTGCTGCCCTTTGATAATGACTGGCACGATCAGATTGCTGAAGGCCTCACGCTTCTTCAACTTGTCTGCCAATTGATGCAGTTCATTGGGATAGCTGCCCCGGTCCCATCCGTCACCGGCAATGAGTTTCAACAGCGGTTGGCCGGTAATTTCAGTCGCGCTGGTTTCCATGGCATTGGCAAAGCGCGGGCCGACATGCACGGCACAGCGATGGGCGTCCGTCTGCCACAGCCAGTCTGCCCCGCTGTCTTCAAATTCTTTCAGCAGCAGGCTGACCGTTTCTGATTTTTCATGGACGATGCTGTTTGCAAGTTCGTATAATATCTGCGCGCGGGCCGAACGCAGCGACGAGATTGTGAGCAATATCCCGATGCAGGCCGGGATCAGCGCCAGATAATATTGCCCTTTAAGCCCAAAGGAAATGATCGCAGCCAAGCTGGTCGTTACCACGAAAAACACGGTTGCCCGCGGCAATGTGGGCAGCAGCATGGACAAAACCACCATCATCGACAGCGACATGGCCCAAAGCGCCAGCAATTGCGGGAAATCGCCATGTACGCCCAATAGGAAGAAAGCGGATGACCATACCAACCCGGTGGCCAAAGCATGCCTTTCGGTCAAGGCAATGTCTGCTCTGCCAGAATGATGCCCGGTGAGTTTCCAGTAACGTGAGATACGGTTGAGCGAAAATACACTGAACAGCCCGACCAGCGCCACCCATCCTGCAAGCGCGTAGAACGGGGCCGATTCCTTATAGAATATAACCGACAGCACCGCAAAAAACAGATTGCATCCGATGTTCACGAAGCTGCGATCCCGGATCGCGATCGCCTGCACGTTGCGCATGGTTTCGACTTCGTGGTCCGACAGTTTCGTCAGGCCAAGCAGTACCCTGTACGACAGTGTCGTTGGGATTTCGGAGGTAAGTTCATCTTGGATCACAACCGCCCTTGTAGTGGCGGTTCGTTACTTAAAGGTAATCAGCGGCCAATTTCTGGCAAATTCCGCGTTGTAATTTTCGTTACAAACCAACAGTTTGAAAAATTAAAGCAAAATTTACCATGCCAAACGGCGTTCAGGCGGCAATGGCATAGGGCTGAATTTCGCCGGAAAGATACAGGTTGCGTGCCTTCGCCCGGCTCAATTTGCCGGAGCTTGTGCGCGGCAATGTGCGCGGCGGGACAAGCTCGATAACGCAGTTCATGCCGGTCACGGAACGCACCTTGTCCCTGATCTGATCACGCAGCTTTTGACGTTCGCGTTCGTCCGACGTGCGGCATTGCACCAACACGGCAGGCGATTCCTCCCCGCCCGGCGTTGTCACTGCAAATGCCGCGATATCGCCTGATTTGAATCCGGGCAATTGCTCCACCGCCCACTCGATATCCTGCGGCCAATGGTTTTTGCCATTGATGATAATCATATCCTTCGCGCGGCCGACGATGAAAATATAGCCATTGGACAGATAGCCCATGTCGCCGGTGTCCAGCCAGCCATCGATAAGGCACTCTTTCGTCGATTGCGCATCGCGGAAATATTCTTTCATCAGGCTTGGCCCGCTGCACCATACTTTGCCGATTTGCCGGTCGGGCAGCAACTCGCCATCTTCGCTGCGCACTTCGATCGCCATGTCCTTGACGGCTTTCCCGCAATTTACGATCGCGCGGTAGCGAGTGGGCCGGTCTTTTGTGCCTGCCTCACCGGACAGTTCAGTCTCCTCGACCAGTTCAACGCGAATGCCTTCACCCATCGGCATGATGGATACTGCCAGCGTTGCTTCTGCCAACCCATAGCTTGGCGCGAAGGCCTGCGCCTGAAAACCAGCGTCGCCGAAAGCGTCGACAAAGCTTTGCATGACATCAGGCCGGATCATATCTGCGCCATTGCCGGCCAGCCTCCACCGCGAAAGATCAAAGCGTTCGCTGGCTTTTGTCTGGCTTGAAATCCGCCGCGCACAAATATCATAGCCGAATGTTGGCGAATAGCTGATCACCGTGCCGTCAGCGCGGCTGATCATATCAAGCCATGCCAGCGGGCGGCGCGCGAAATCTTCGGTCTTCATATAATCGGTGGAAACCTGATTGGCGATCGGCGACAGGAAACACCCCACCAGCCCCATATCATGATACCAAGGCAGCCATGATACGCAGCGGTCGCCTTCAACCACTTCCATTCCGTGGCTGTGCGCGGACAGATTGTTGAGCAGCGCCTTGTGCGTCACGGCAACACCATGGGGGAAACGGGTCGATCCGCTGGAATATTGCAGATAGCAAATCTCTTCCGGATCCGCGGCGGGCAATTCGCCGGACAGCGCGATACGATCGGCAAATTCGGCCCAGTCTATCCCCTCGACATCGCATGCCTTTGCCGCATCACCTGCCATCTCGCCAAGTTCAGGGGGAAAAAACAGCGCGGCAGGATCGCTTGACCGCAGCTGCACCGACAATTGATCCACATAGCTTTCCTTACCGCCAAAGCTGGTGGGAAGCGGAAGCGGAACCGGCCATGCGCCTGCATAGATGCAACCGAAAAACAGCGCGGCAAAATCCGGGCCAGTCTCTGCAATCAATGCAACACGATCGCCTTTTTTTATCCCGTGACTGATCAAGCGATAGGCCGCGTTCAGCGCATCATCCCGCATTTCGGTAAACGGATAGGGCCTTACAAGATTGCCGCGCATATCGTGAAAGTTCAGCCCGCGCCTGCCGCTTGCTGCATAATCTAGCGCCTCGCCCAACGTATCGAAATCCGAAAAGCGCCGCGCCAGTTCATCATGTGTAGGTGTCGCAGAAATATCGTTCATGCTGTTCCTTGCCGATCCCTTAAATTTGAAGGCCATAACGGCCAATACTCGTTTACAGTCATTAGCGAGTTCAAAATTTGACTCGACTGTGGCACAAATAGGGCGAGATGTACGGTTCACCGCGAAAATCCAAGGCTCCGCCGCTATCGGACGACAAACTGCGCGAGCTTGCCCTGCGCTATGTCGGGCGATACGCTGCGAGCGAGGCTAAGCTGGCCAGCTACCTGACCCGCAAGATACGCGAGCGCGGGTGGGACGATGACCGCCCAGCCGATCCGGCGGCGCTGGCGCATGAATTTGCCGCGCTCGGCTACGTCGATGATGCTGCCCTCGCTGGTGCAAAGGCGCGTGCCTCCGTGCGCAAAGGGCATGGCAAGCAAAGGCTGAGCCAGGATTTGTATCATGCCGGTATCAGCGAAGATGACGCGCGGGATGCTGTTCAAGAAGCGGCAGAAAATGCGTGGACAGCGGCGGATAATTTCGCCCGCAAACGCCGCATCGGTCCTTATGCGAACGACGCTGCTGACGATGTTAAAAAACGCAAACAGTTTGCTGCATTCATGCGCGCGGGGCACAGCTTTGATGTGGCGCGCAAATTTGTCGATGCGCTTCCGGGAGAAATCATCGAGGAATAGCTGACTTCAGCTGCAACCCGGAAGATCCAAATCCAGTTTCTTCAAGGTTGCCGAATAGCTTTCTTTTTTTCCCCGGTGATAAATGAGATCATAGAGCGTGATCAGGCGGAACCTGATATTCCTGCCGGTTGACGAATGCGCCGCACCGCGCGGTTTGGGTCTTTTACGCAGTTTGATCTTCAAAGGTCTGGCCATAAATTTTCTCCGTTAAACTTGGCTTATGTTTAATGCAGGTTGAAAACAGTTGCGGGGCGGCAAAGATCACGAACCCTTCGCAAACATGTATCTTTCGTGACATTGTAACCATGGTGATTGATCGCGGCATCGCTATCAAAGGTGAGCCGGTAGTTACTGTCGGTGCCCGCACGCTTGCGCGTGATGATCCGCTTCAGAGTGACCTTGCTGATGATCCGCGCTGCCGCGGATACCTGCGTTGGTGACGGCCGATTGGCACTTGGCTGATGCTGCTTGCCAAACGCTGCGGAAAAAAGGCTCGCGGGCCACAACAGGCACAAAACGCAGATCGCCCGCAGCATATTCTGCGCTATATCAAGCGTAAATATCTGGCGACACATTGGCATGCTAAACTGCAAACTCCCTATATCATAATTGCGTATTATAATGGCACCCGCCCCGGTTGGGCGTGCGGCTTGAAAGAGGTGATGGGGGAATTTGCGGCCGACGGGGAGTGATACACTGTAAATGTAACACTGCTACAGCTCACCCGATCATAACATATTGATATACTTCACCTAAATTATGCGTATTACATTCTGTTACACACAGTTATACGAAATTTTTACCTTAGTTGACCATTCCAGACGGACGGATAAACCACTATTCATTAGTCAGGTGCAGCCAGAATGATCCACGAAGTTGATATCGCAGCGAAATCACGAATTTCGAATCAGGATGGCATGTTGGCGCTGTGCTGTGAACGCGACAGGATACTGGCGACCGAACAGTTTCAGCGGTCCCCGGTAATGACGACTTTGCTGAAATACCTAACCGATCAATATATCGAGGACCCGCAGCAGCCGATAAAATCCTATATGATCGCGGTTGATGCGCTGGGGCGGGACTGCGATTTCGAACCTCAAACCGATAGCTATCCCAGAGTGCAGGTGGCGCGGCTGCGAACATTGCTCGACACAATATACTCGGCTGCTCCATCACAATTTCGCATCCGAATACCTAAGGGCAATTATGCAATTATATTGTCGCGGGAGAAACCGGCAGCCGTAACAGCGCAACCTATGGCGCAGAATAAACAGCAGACATTACGGCGGCAAATTACCGATGCGGTGGAAAATTCGGCCGGGGCGGCTGCGATGGATCATACCAGTACCGAAGAACTCGTCGATGTTCTCACCGCATTTCAGGATAGCCACAATGATCTACCAGCCGAGATACAAGCCACATTGATCGAAACAAAGATCAACAAAGGTTATATTCGCCAGATGCGGCAGAGCCAGGATAAGCTGTTCATGCTCTGCATCATCTTGGGCGCTATGGTCGTAGGCTCGGCCTTTTACTAGAGCGTTGCTGCGGGCGGCATTGTGGGCGATCGGCAAAGGCGTTGTAACTCGCCGCCAGCTCTGTGTTACTGATGCTGTCGGGGGGCGTAAAAAGTCCGGTCGCCGATATAACCGGCATATGCTGTTAATACACCACATGTTCCCGCGATAAACGGCCCTCGCCTGCTATATTTCTAATCCTGCCAGCCACAGGGCACAAGCAATTTGCACCCCGGGACAATTCAGGGCATGCGATGTATCAGGGAGACTATATCCGCCGTGTCCATCCAAAGCCGAAGCCCCAGCATCCTATCGCGTATTTTGCGTTGGGCGCTGCTGCGTTTCTATAAAAGCGCCGGCTGGCGCGCGACCGGCACCGTGCCGCAGGAGCGCCGCTTCGTTCTGATCGCCGCGCCGCATACCAGCAACTGGGACTTTCTGTATTTTATCGGATTGACACAGGAGCTGGGGATCACCCCGAATTTCATGGCAAAACGCAGCCTGTTCCGTTGGCCCTGGCGCAATTTCATGCTCGATATGGGCGGCGTGCCGATTGATCGCAGCTCGGCCAACAATGTCGTCGATCAGATGGCGGGCGAATTTGCCCAGCGTGATGAATTCATGCTGACCATCGCGCCAGAAGGAACGCGCGGCGAGGTAGGCCGCTGGAAAACGGGTTTTTACCATATCGCGGTCGCTGCCAAAGTGCCGCTGGTGGTCGGTATGATGGATTACAGCACGAAGACAGGAGGGCTTGGCCCGGCCATTATGCCATCGGGTGATTTCGATGCAGACATGGCAAAGGTGAAGCCGCTGTATGACAGCGTCGTGCCCCGGCATCCTGAACGAATGGTTCGGCACATTACGGGCAAAGAGCCCGCCCGGCATAAAACTGGCGCTGGAAATGCTAACGATGGATAGCATATTCGCGGCGCTCGGTATCAATTTCGCGCTGTTGATGGGTGCCATCATTTTGCTGTGGGGGTATGCCTGCAAAATCCGCGATGTATCCTTTATCGATGCGTTCTGGGGTTTTGGCATGGTCATCATGGCGGCATCAAGCTGGGTGCAGATGGGCATGCCGGGTGGGCGCGCTGCGCTGATCATAGCTTTGGTGGCGGCGTGGGGCCTTCGCCTTGCATTACATCTCTATACGCGCTGGCGGGCCAATGGTGCGGACAGCCGCTATACATCAATCCTGCGCAGTGCGATGGAGAAGCGCGGATGGAATTGGCCATTGGCGGCGCTCATCATGGTGTTTGCGATGCAGGCGCCTTTGCTGTTCATCACCTGCCTTCCCGCGCAGCTTGGCATCATGGCGTCTGCGGATACAGGCGCGATAGGCGGTATCGCAATCATCGGCGCGCTGGCGGCTATCATTGGCATATTGTTTGAAAGCATCGGCGATGCGCAATTGAAGACGTTCAAGGCAGACCCCGCGAACGCAGGCAAGGTTATGGACACCGGCCTGTGGCGCTATACCCGGCACCCCAACTATTTCGGCGATTTTCTGGCATGGTGGGGCATCTGGCTAATTGCAGCGGACGCAGGATTTTGGGTGGCAGCGGCCAGCGTGGCCGGGCCGGTATTTCTGTCATTTACGTTGATGAAATGGTCAGGCGCACCGATGCTTGAACGCGGCATGAAAAAACGCCGGCCCGAATATGCCCGCTATATTGAGCGCACTTCGGCGTTCTTCCCATGGCCGCCGAATATGCGCGGGTGATTATGTCACCAGCCACAGCTCGCCATAGCCGTTAAACGCCGGCGCGATCTTATGCTTTACGTCACGCCCCGGCGCAAAGGCCAGATCGGGGAAACGCGCAAACAGCATCGGCAATGCAATTCGCGCCTGCACCTTGCCCAGCCCCGCACCAAGGCAATAATGCGCGCCGCCGCCAAACGCGAAATGCTTGATATCCTTGCGCGTGATATCAAATCTCTCCGGATCAGGGTTCAACTCCGGATCATAATGCACGCCAAACAAAGACATATGCAGCGTGTCTCCGCGCTTTACGGCCTTGTCCGCAACCTGCATATCCTCATGCGCGCTGCGCAGCACTTGCGCCACGGGAGGCTCGACGCGCAGAATTTCATCGAGCGCATTATCTATCAGCGCCGGATTATCGCGCAGCTTTGCCAGCTCGCCGGGATGTTTCAAAAACTGCACAACGCCGCTGTTGATCAGATCGGTCGTCGTGCTGTTTCCCGCAATCAGCAGCAGGCGGATGAGAAGAACGATATCCTCGGTTGAAAGACTGTCGCCTTCTTCCTCTGCAATCGCGAGCTGGCTGATAAGATCATCGCTGGGATTACCGCGCCGGGCGTTCACTTCGCGCGCCAGATAATCGGCCAGCGTCGTGGTCGATGCTTCATACAGCGCGGTCTGCTCCTCGCTTCGGAACGGGTTCAACGCCTGCATACAGCCCAGCGACCAGCGGCGGAAATCGGCGCGGTCAGCGGCATCAATGCCCAACAGTTCGGCCATCACCGTCGTCGGCAATGGCGAGCCGAAGCCTTGTACAAAATCAAATTCCTCCGCCTGCTGTGCGATATCGTTTGCCAGCGATGCGGCAATCTGTTCAATTTTGGGCGTCAGCGCCTCGACAGATCGTTTGTTGAACGCCTTCACCACCAGCCCGCGCAGCCGCCCATGCTCCGGATCATCCATCATCAGGATCGACAATTCCTTATGATTGCGTCCGTATAATGTTTTGGAGAAACTTCCTTCATTTGCCTTCGTGGGATCGGCATCAAGATGGCGGTTTTTTATCAGCGCCGCCACCTCCTGCCCGCGGGTAAGGAAATACCGGTTCAGCTGCTGATCATGATGCACCGGATCGGCGGCGCGCAAGGCCCGCAGCTTGTCCCACGGGGTTTCCCGGTAAACGGGGTCCATCGCAGACAATTGATATCCGGTGGGCAGATCTGTGGTGTCGTCAGACATGGGCAGCGGTTCCTTCTGCTGTATCACTGTTGGCCAATTCGGGGGTTTCATACAGGCGTTCGGCGTGCGCCACCGCTTCGGATGCGCGCAGCGCCGATATAATCCGCATCAGATGTTGCAGATCATGCACTTCGACCGTCACATCAAACCCGTGAAATTCCTGATCGCGGTTGGCCATTTGCAGGTTCAGTATATTGGCCATGTGATAGCCGAAAATGCCCGCCACCTCGGCCAGCATGCCGGGCCTGTTATGCAAGGTAAGCCGCATTTTCGCCGCGCCGCCATCACTGCCCTTGCCCCAGCTTAAATCAATCCAGTCGGCATCCACCCCATTCGCCAGACTGTCGCAGTCTATTGTATGAACCTGAACCGGCTGCCCCTGATGGCGCAGCCCGACGATCCGGTCGCCAGGTATCGGGTGGCAGCATTCGCCGAGTGAAAATGCGACCCCCGGTGTTAAACCGCGAATGGAAATGACATTGCCGCGGCTGCCCCAATTCTCGACATCCTTTTTATCAAACCCCGGGACCAGCGCCTCCATCAATTCCTGATCGCGCAGCCGCCCGGAACCAATAGCATGCATCAGCTGCTCCTCGCTTTCGAAATCCAGCCGGTTCATCGCTGCCAGCGTTGCCTTTTTCCCGATTGCGCCTGGCATCTGGCGGGCAATTTCAGAAAATAGCTTGCGGCCAATGGTGATGAGTTCGTCGCGTTCCTGCAAGCGGACATGGCGGCGAATTGCGGCGCGCGCCTTGCCGGTTGCAACAAAGTTCAGCCAGCTTTGCTGCGGCTTTTGTGCGTCGCTCTTCAATATCTCCACCATATCGCCATTTTCCAGCGGTGTGCGCAGCGGAACATGCCGGTTGTTGACCTTTGCACCGACAGCCTTGTCGCCAAGATCGGTGTGGACGGCATAGGCGAAATCCACTGGCGTGCCGCCTTTGGGCAATTGCAGCAGCGTGCCTTTCGGGCTGAATGCGAATATCCGGTCCTGATACATCGCCATTCGCGTGTTTTCGAGGAATTCCTCCGCGCCCTGACTGGTTTCAAGTATCTCGATAAGGTCGCGAATCCATCCAGCCTGCCCGTCGGCACTGCCTTCCTGTTTGTAGGCCCAATGCGCGGCCAGCCCCTGTTCATTCGCGCGGTGCATCTCTGCTGTCCTGATTTGCACTTCGACGCGCATATTCTGATCGAACATGATCGTTGTGTGGATCGATCGATACCCGTTGCGCTTGGGCGTTGAGATATAATCCTTGAACCGTCCCGGCACCATCGCCCAACGGCGGTGCAGCGCGCCAACCACGCGGTAACAATCATCCTCATTATCCGTGATGATGCGAAAGGCATTGATATCGGTCAACTGTTCAAAGGCGACATGGCGTTCCTGCATTTTGCGCCAGATCGAATAAGGATGTTTTTCGCGGCCCGACACTTGCACCGATATATCGCTGTCCATCATCGCCAGCTTGATCGTCTGGCTGATCTCCTCCACCTGTGCTTTGCCGCGCGCGCGGATCTGGCTTAACCGGTCGGTTATCGTTGCATAGGCATCCGGCTCCAGCTGGCGGAATGCCAACAGCTGCATTTCATGCATGAATTCATACATGCCGATCCGTTCGGCGAGCGGCGCATAGATATCCATCGTCTCGCGCGAGATACGCCGCCGCTTCGCCTCATCGGGCACAAAATGCAAAGTGCGCATATTGTGCAGCCGGTCTGCCAGCTTTACCAGAAGCACACGCAGATCATCAGAAATAGCGAGCAGGAATTTGCGCAGATTTTCCGCTGCGCGTTCATCTTCTGTCTGCGCTTCTATCTTCGATAATTTCGTGACGCCGTCGACGAGCCGCGCAACATCGCTGCCGAAATTATGTTCAATATCCTGCGTCGTCGTCAGCGTATCTTCGACAGTATCGTGCAGCAAGGCAGTGATAATGGTGTCTTCATCCATTTTCAGCTCGGTCATCAGCCCGGCCACTTCGACCGGATGGCTGAAATACGGATCGCCGCTCGCCCGCTTTTGCGCCCCGTGCATCTTCACGGTATAGACATAGGCGCGGTTCAGACGCTCCTCATCAACTTCAGGATTATAGGCGCGAACGCGCTCCACCAGTTCATATTGCCGGATCATGCGCCCACTGTTCTTCAAACTGCTGCCGCTCGCAACACAAATCTGGCATTTTGTTGTATTGCTGGCCATTGTATCGTCGCAAAAGTGGCGATCCCGCCGGGTGACGCTACGGCATTCACGCTGTCCGCTTGTTGCGTTTCCAGCGTTTCCTGTCAGCAAATGCGAATTTGTAAACTGACGCTATATCTGCTATATATGCAAAAAATTAGGCGGCTTCGGCCAGTTTGATAGGTAAAAAGCATAAGATATTAAATTCAGACTATTTCACGTCATAGGCGGCGGTCCTTTATCACCGCGCAATCTCCAATTTCCTGCGTTCCTCGGCATCACGCCGATGGTTCGCGTTGAACTTTACAGAAAGGGTTCGTATCTATGGCTACCTCAGCGGTATCTTTCGACGTCGGCGATTATGTCGTCTATCCCAAACACGGTGTAGGCCGTGTCATCGAACTGCAGAATGAAGAAATAGCAGGCATGCAGCTGGAGCTGTATGTGCTGCGGTTTGAAAAAGAGAAAATGACCTTGCGCGTGCCATTTAATAAGGCCGAAAGCGTGGGGATGCGTAAACTTTCATCTGACAAAACGCTGAAAGAAGCGATGGTCACACTGACCGGCAAACCAAAGGTTAAACGCACCATGTGGTCGCGGCGCGCACAGGAATATGAAGCAAAAATCAATTCCGGTGATCTTGTGTCAATTGCCGAGGTAACGCGCGATCTGTTCCGTCCCGACGATCAGCCGGAACAAAGCTATTCGGAGCGGCAAATCTTTGAAGCTGCATCAAGCCGTCTGGCCCGCGAGCTGGCCGCGATGGAGAAAACCGACGAACCGGCTGCGCTCGTCAAGATCCTTGAAGTGCTGAACGAAGCGGCACCGCAATGGTATGATCAGGAAGAAAGCTGATAGCGTTACATCATAGATAAACAAAAAGAAGCGCCGGCCATTCGGCGCTTCTTTTCGTTTTACGATGGCCGCCTTTTACGCGTTTGCGATGGGCGGAGGCCCGCGTTAATCTCTCCATCATGTTGTGCCGCTATAACACTGATATAACGCAGCGTTTGACCGGTCTTTGCAAATCAGCGATATCGAAAACGCACAGCATGCTTGGCGCAGGAGATAGTGATGTTCCGTTTCATTTTCACATTGGCGATGCTGGCCGGGCTTTGCCTGCCCGCGGCGCAAGCGAATGCGGCTGAGCGAAAACTGCTTATGTCAGGCTTCAAGGATATTGTGATCGAAGACGATATCGCCGTTGAATTGATCGTAGGCAAATCACCCAAAGCCGTTGCTATCGGGGACCGCCGCGAATTGCCGCGCGTCCTGCTGGAACGGCGGGGCAAGGCATTGGTGGTGAAATTGCGCCAGAGCGCGATAAACTCGCGCCGCCGCCCCATGGACCAGCCGCTGGTCATCAAACTGCAGAATTATGATCTGGAAAATGTCATCATCCGTGGCAATGGAACGCTGACAACGAACAGGCTGTCATCCAACAACACCGCACGGGTTCTGATATCGGGCAGCGGCGCTTTGAATGTCGCGATGCTGGAAAGCAACCGCCTGATTGCCACCATCATCGGCAACGGAAATATCAAATTCGCCGACGGCTCAGTGCGCGACGGCCTGATCGAAATACAGGGCGGCGCGATTGTCGATGCCGGCGGCGTTATGTTTGACGAGCTGGATATAACGCATCAGGGCAATGGTGAGACGATTGCCACAGTAAAGCGTGCGGCCAATATCACCAATAATGGCCGCGGCAGAATATCCATTACGGGGTCGGCAAACTGCTCCATCAAACAGGCCGGTTCAGCCGTAATTGACTGCCCGAAATATGGCAGATAACGCGCGGCGGTTTCTTCCGGCTTTCGCGGCGGCGTTGCTTCTTGCCGGGTGCAGCGTATCGGCCACTGGTGAAAACGTGGGCGGTGAAAGCGAGATTGGCCAATCGGCGGCATGCCAACCCGGCGAACCGCGCGGAGAAGCGGAATCGGGGCTGGATCAGATATCCTTATGTATAACGAGCAACGACCGCGTTCACAGCTTCACCGTTGAAGTGGCACGTTCGCCGCAGGAGCAATCGCGCGGATTGATGTTTCGGGAAAAATTGCCCGATGATCGCGGAATGCTGTTCCCCTATGATTCGCCGCAGCCGCTCAGCTTCTGGATGAAGAATACGGTAATCCCGCTCGATATTATTTTTATCGCTCCCGGTGGCCGGATTGAAAGCATCGCTGCTCAAACAACGCCCTATTCGCTCGATTCTGTATCGTCGCACGGCGCAGCAATCGCCGTGCTCGAAATACGCGGCGGTCTGGCAGCAGAAATCGGGATCAAGCCGGGCGACATCATCAAGTGGCGGAAATAGAAGCCACGCACCGTGCCAAAGCGGGCGCTTCAATGATTGTAGCGGCTTTACCGCTTGCACCTTTTGCCGCATCACTTTAATCCGCAGCGCATGGGAATATTGGCGAAAATTTTTACTTGGTGGGATGGCGCGACCATCGGCACGCTTTGGTATAATGCGCGCAACGGCCGCGCGTTTGGCGATGATGTATTTGGCAATCGCTATTTCACCACGAAAGACGGCAAGCGCCGCTGGGTTATCTATGCTGGTTCGAACGATGCCAGCAATGTGCCACCTGAATGGCATGGCTGGCTGCACGGCACGCATGATGGCCACCCCGATGATTATCTGCCGCCCGAACGTGTGTGGGAAAAGGACGCGACCGGCAACCTAACCGGCACAGGCGCTGCTTATTTGCCATCGGGCGCATTGGAACGCGGCGGCAAACGCGCATCTGCCGTTGGCGATTATCAGGCATGGAGCCCCGATACGTGATACGCCGCGCGCCTGTATGCGCTGCCACTGCGCTGGCAGTGTTGCTGAGCTTGTCCGCCTGCACCGACAGCGAAGATACCGCGCAACCAAAGCAACAGGCGCAGCCCAAAGCGGCCAAGAGCGAACCCCTGCCGGAATTTGAAGCCGACGAGACCGGAACCGCGATGGAAGAGCGGGTCGCGACGCTTGGCCTGCTGAACAAACGCACGGGCGAATCGCGCGATATAGAATTGAAGCCGGGACAGGAACTGCGCGCGGGCAAAGTGATAATCCGGCTGCGCGCCTGCGAACGGACGAAGCCTTGGGAAACATTCCCTGACGAAGGCGCCTTCGTTCAGATCAACGTATTGCAGCGACCCAATGGGACGAACGATGATCCGCGCTGGGAACGCGTGCATTCAGGCTGGCTGTTTAAGGAAAATCCCGCAGCCAATGTGGTGCAGCATCCGGTTTATGATGTCTGGGTTAAAAGCTGCATGATGCGTTTTCCGGGCGAGGAAAATCCGCCGGCAAACCCTCCATCCAAAACGCCGTCGAGCGCACCCCAATCTCCAGACGATGCGCCAGCGGACGACGCTGCTGAGGCCGAACCTGTCGCAGATACCTGACCGCGCTGTTCAAGCGCATCGGCCAGCAGGGCGAGGTAGCGGTTCTGCGGTATTTCAATCACGCCCAGCCGCGCCAGATGACCAGTTAAGAACTGGCAATCGAGCAGAGTAAATCCGCCCGCCACCATTCGTGTGACCAGCCATACCAGCGCCACCTTTGATGCGTCATTGCGCCTGCTGAACATGCTTTCCCCGCAAAACGCACGGCCGATCGCAAGACCATATAGTCCGCCGACCAGATCGCCGTCCTGCCAGCATTCCACGCTGTGCGCGTAGCCTTTTTCATGCAGCGCCAAAAACGCTTCCTCAATCTCGTGGTTTATCCAGGTTTCGGCGCGATCGCCTGCTGGCGCGGCGCATAGCTGTATCACCTCGGCAAAGGCAGTGTCGCTGGTGACGGCAAACCTGTCTTGCCGCACGGTCTTTGCTAACGATTTTGAAATATGCAGCCGTTCCAGCGGCAGGATGGCCCGGGTTGGCGGTTCAACCCAATAGGTTTCGGCATCATCGCGCGTATCGGACATCGGAAAAATTCCGTTCGCATACGCCCGCAGCATCAGATCAGTATCAATCATATCGCGCAAACATAAGCGCGCGTGCGCCATGAGACCAGAGCCGTTTTGCCGACAGGAAATTTCGCTTTGTTTATCGCTTCATAGCGTTACTGTTAGCAAAACACCGTAGCGGAGAGGCAGCGATGCGCAGATATATTCCGGTTTTGGCAAGCGCCCTTTTCCTGTTGGCAGGATGCGGGCAAGCCGATAAGAGCGCCATGTCGGATACCTCTCTGGCGAGCGCCGACACGGCCGAATCAGAAATGGCCGAACCAGAAATAGCCGAAGCCAATACATCACCGCGTTCTGGCCCGGCGGGCGCAGGCAACGCCAACAGCAACGACGTGCCATCTGCCGATATAAAGGTGTCAGTTCCGCAAATCGCCTATGTTTACCGATACGGCTTTCGCGTCAACGCCGGCGAGATCGCGCCGCTGCAAAGTGCCCATGCCGATCTTTGCGAAACGAAAGGGCCGCAGGTCTGCCGCATTATCAATCTGTCACAATCGGGCGGTGAAGGCGATTACGCGAATGCCTCGCTGGAAATGGAAATCGCGGCTCCGCAAGCGCGCAGCTTTGGCGATACATTGACGCAGCTAGCCGAAAAGCAAGGGGGCGAACCGATTGACACATCAATAAGCGGCACAGACCTTTCCAAGCAGATTGTGGATACTCAGGCCCGGCTGCGCGCCCGGATCGTGCTGCGCGACAGGCTGATGGAAATATTGCGGAATCGCAGCGGCAAAGTTTCCGAACTTGTTGAAGCAGAACGCGGCGTCGCCGAAGTGAATGAAGAGATAGATCAGGCGCAAAGCTGGCTGGCGGAAATGAAGGGCCGCGTGTCATTCAGCAAAATGACGGTCAGCTATAACGCGGGATCACCATCGGCGGGCAGCTTTCTGGAGCCGATCCGCCATGCGCTTGGCTCTGCCGGATCAATATTGGGCATGACGATCGCCTTTATGATCAGCGCCGCCATATTCCTGTTGCCATGGGCCATCATCATCGGGCTGGTCTGGTGGAGCCGCAAGCGATTTGGCTGGCGGCTGCGCTTCTGGCGCCATGGGAAGGAAAGCGGTAGCGATACGCCAAACGGATAGAGCCGATTGCGCGCCTGCCCTGTATCACCTATAGCGCGGATAGCCCATCGGCAGGAACGCATCGATTCCAATTTATGGATCAGCATTCCCACCCGCGGCATACAGATTTTAAGATAACCGGGACCATCGCCATGACGCGCCGAAGCAAGATATATGAAGGCAAGGCCAAGATATTGTATGAAGGCCCGGAGCCGGGCACAATCATCCAATATTTCAAAGATGACGCCACTGCTTTTAACGCGCAGAAAAAGGGCAGCATTTCAGGCAAGGGCGTGGTCAATAACCGCGTGTCAGAACATATCTTCACGCAGCTTGCAGGCATCGGCATTCCCACGCATTTCATCCGCCGCTTGAACATGCGCGAACAGCTTGTGCGGCAAGTGGAAATCGTGCCGATCGAAGTGATTGTGCGCAATGTTGCGGCAGGCTCGCTTACGCAAAGGTTGGGGGTTGAGGAAGGCACACCGCTGCCCAGCACGCTTCTCGAATATTGCTACAAGGATGATGCGCTGGGCGATCCGCTGGTGGCAGAGGAGCATATTGCGTGTTTCGGTTGGGCATCGGCAGAGGAAATGCAGGATATTTCCGCAATGGCGATCCGCATCAATGATTTCATGGCGGGCATGTTCGCCGGAATCGGCATACGGCTTGTTGATTTCAAACTGGAATTTGGGCGATTGTTCGACGGCGATTTCTCACGCATTATTCTGGCCGATGAAATCAGCCCGGACGGATGCCGTTTGTGGGATCTGAAAACCGGGGAGAAGCTGGACAAGGACAGGTTTCGCCGCGATCTGGGCGGTGAAGTGGAAGCCTATCAAGAGGTCGCAAGAAGGCTCGGTCTACTCGGCGACGAAGGTGAAGGTGCTGTGCTCGATCTGGACAGTCACCGGGCCAAGAAGGGCAAATAACCGCACGGGCCTGATCCCAAATGCAACACCGCTTACGTTAAATTAACCATCGGCGCGTAGCACAGCAATCATAAATCATGGTTGTTTGAAGGATGTGCATTATGCGGGCTATAGCTCTTTTGGTAGGAACCTCGCTGCTGGCAGCATGTGGCGGATCGGAACAGGGCATCAGTTCTGGCGGCAGTGTTGCCGTTGGCGGCGGCACGGGCGGCAGTTCTGGCGGCGGTTCAGGCGGCGGTTCGGGTTCGGGCATCATCCCCGGCAGCGGCCATACATTTGAAAACCCGACAGAACAGAAAAGCTATATCGCCGTTGGTGGAACGCATAGTTTTCAGTATAATACGCAAATTGACCTGACTAACAACACAGGGTCCGGGCAGCAGGATCAGCTATATGCCGGCAATGCTACAACAGTCCGGAACAGCGGAATTACCGTGGACTATAATCCGCGCGATGCGATTTTTGATCTGGTAATTGCGGACGCCAATAGCGGCGTTAACGCAAATATCCGGTTTCAGGATCCGGCACATCGCACCGATTTCGGCGGCAGGATAGAGCCGCAGCGCAGCACACCCGATCTGTCAGCACCCGGCATTCAGTATCTCGAAGTAACGACTGGCACGTCAAACGAAGCGCTTGCCGCTGGCCGTCTCGGGATCACGCCTGCAGAAGAAAATGGCGGCGGCAGTTTTGACCAGAGCACATTTTTCTATCAGCAGCCGGGCACCACAACCCGGCATGTGACATTCGCGGGCTATCTGCGCAATTCCATCACCGCGCGTCGGATTGATACCGAAGGTGATGCAACCAACGCGCCAGTCAGTTCGCTGACCAATACCTATGATTTGAGCCGCGGCGTATTCGTCTTTGGCGAGGCGACACCCACGGGGAATGTGCCGGGCCGCGGAACCGGCACCTATTCAGGCTCCATGCTCGCAACATCCGTCGTGAATGATCAGCTTGATAATTTCGGCACCGATGCCCCCACATATTTCCAGTGGATAGAAGGGTCTTCGGATCTCGCCGTCGATTTCGGGGCCAACACATTTTCGCTTGATCTTACCGGCACGGCATTTGCACCCGAGATTGATCTGGGAACTAGCGGCAGCCATTCGGTACGATCTGGTGCCACATTTAATGCCAATGGCCGCGGCAATATAAATCTGGTCGCTGCTGGCGGATTTGTCGGTCAGTTTCAGCAGGCATGGTTCGTGAATCCTGACAACAGCCGTCTGGACCTGCTTGTCGCGGGATCCAGCATCGATGGCGCATTTTATGGCCCATCGGCCGAAGAAGCCGCAGGTAATTTCCGCATCGTTGGCGGAACGCCCGATGAACGGATTGATATCCTCGGCGTGTTCACAGGCGCCGAATAAGCCAGACAGATGAAATCGCGTTACGTTCTTTCCGCCGGATTTACGGCATTGATGGCGGCTGCGCCCAATACAGCCGCTGCGCAAGAGCAAGCCGGTAACCCCGCGCACAACACCGCTGCGGCAGTCGCCGATCTACAGGCAAAAATAACGCGCGCGAATAATATGGCGACTTCGGTTGCAGCCGCGTTACCGGCCCAGCTTCCCCGCACGCTGGCTACCCGTAATCCTGCGGCGCTGGCCCATGAAGATGCGGCTGATTTTGCTGCTGCTGCGCGGCGTGATATGCCCGCTGGCTCAGCTGCCATACGCCGGGCCGATCCCCCTGCGCTGGACGCGCAAGAAACCATGGACGCAGCGCCCCCTGCGCCCGTCCCCACAGCTGCAATATCATCAACCCCGCAAACAAGCCCACCAGCATGCGGGGCGCAGGGATGCCGCATGCAACTGACAGCAGCCGAACTGTTGACGCTGGCGGAAAAACTCGTCGCGAAGGGCGATTACGAAAGAGCGGCACCGCTTGTCGCAGCCTTGGGCCAAGCACCTGATTTCAAATTTCAGCATCTGTTCCTGACCGGATATATGCAAGTCGAGACGGGCCAACTGAAAGAGGCGGAAAGCACATTTCGCTCATTGCTGCATTCCAGCCCCGGGCAAACGCGGGTCCGTCTGGAACTGGCGCGGGTGTTGACATTGCGCGGCAAAGAAGGTGCTGCGAATTATCATTACCGGCTGGCACAGAAAGATGACGCGCTGCCCGGTGATATCCGCGAAGCCGTTACCGGTATTCGCAGCATTCTGCGCAGCAAACGGAACTGGCGAGCGAGCTTTGATGTGGGCTTTGCGCCCGACACAAATATCAACAGCGCGACGTCTGCTGAAACCGTCGATGTGAATTTCGGGCCAATCCAGTTGCCGTTGGCGCTAAGCGATGATGCGCGGGAGACATCGGGCGTCGGGCAGACAGCCTCTGCCAATGCCGGATTGCGGCTTCGCATATCGCAAAAAACCGCAATGCTGTTCGATCTTTCTGCGCGCGGCGTGAATTACAAAGGGAAGATTGCCGACGATTATCAAGCGTCGCTGGCCGCTGGCCCCGAATTCAGGATCGGCGATACCGCAGCTTTTTCAGTGCAGGCACTGGGCGAACAACGCTGGTTCGGCGGCAAGCGGGCAAACACTGATATCGGCGCACGGCTAGGGCTAAAGAAAATTCTGAACGCTGGCCAACAGCTCGATTTTTCGATTGACGGGCGGCGCACAAATTCAGGTTTCAACAGCGGCTATTCCGGCTGGATCGTTGGCGGCAGCGCAACTTACGAACGCGTGATCGGCAAGAGCTTTATCGCATCGGCGAGCGTGTTCGGACGGCGAAGTGCTTTAAACGCCAAAGAATTTTCCAACAGCAGCGCAGGCATAAGTTTGGGCATCGGCGGTGAATTGCCGCTCGGCCTGAATGCAGGTATAAACGGCAGCGTATCGCGCGCAAAATATGATGCAGCGCAGCTGTTCTTTTCTGCCGACAAGCGCAAGGATTGGCGTTTATTCGGCAGAGCATATGTCGGCCTGCGATCCATCCGTGTGCTCGGCTTTTCGCCGTCAATCGAATACAGCTATTCGCGCGTTGACAGCAACTACCAGCTCAACAGTTCAAAACGGCACCGCACGCATTTCAAGCTCGCACGTTACTTTTAACCGTAGCGGCAGCTTATGGCCGGACCTTATATCCAGCGACTATGCCCAGCACAAATGCCATGAACAGGCCGACCTGCACGTCATCATTCGCCAAACGGCCCCAGCCCAGAAAATCCCAGCCATAGAAGAGCAGCGCGATAAAAATTGCTGTTGCGATGGCCACCATAAATTTTCTCCAACCGCCGTGTTCGGGCGGCGTATACCGTTCGTTTCCGGAGCCGATTACTAGCCATGCCGGGTAAAACCCGACTTTCATTATTTGGTTAACGATATATCGAAAAAGACTGGGCCTTGCGCTCGCGCGCTGGCCATATATAGCGGCCTACAATAGTTTTGTTGCCATATTCAGAAAGTTTGCTGCCCGATGAAAACACGCATTTTCGTTACGTTGAAAAGCGGCGTGCTCGATCCGCAAGGCCGCGCAATCCATCACGCTCTTGAAGGATTGGGCTTTGATGGCGTAAATGACGTGCGTGCCGGCCGGTTGATCGAGGTGGAACATGATGACGCCCTGCCAAAAGAACAGTTGGAAGAGATGTGTCAGAAGCTGCTCGCCAACACAGTGATCGAAAATTTCGAGATAGAGGGCGCCTGATATGCGCGCAGCCGTCATCCAGTTTCCGGGATCAAATTGCGACCGCGACATGATGGTCGCTATTCGCGATATTACCGGCGCAGACACCCGGCTTATTTGGCATGGCGACAGTGACCTGCCGGACGGGCTCGATCTAATCGCGGTACCGGGCGGCTTTTCCTATGGTGATTATCTACGCTCCGGCGCGATGGCGGCAAATTCCCCGATCATGAAATCGGTGGTGGCCGCTGCGCATAAAGGCGTGCCGACGCTGGGCGTATGTAACGGCTTCCAGATTTTAACCGAAAGCGGATTATTGCCCGGCGCGTTGATGCGCAATGCTGGCATCAATTTTGTGTGCCGTGACGCAGGGCTGCGCGTGGAAAATGCCAGTTCGGTCTTCACATCGGGATATGAAGCTGGCGAGGAAATAACGATCCCTGTCGCGCATCACGATGGCAATTATTTCGCTGCCGATGACGTGCTGGACCAGCTGGAAGGTGATGGCCGCATCGCATTTCGCTATCTGGATAATGTCAATGGATCGTCGCGTGATATTGCAGGGATATTGAACGCAGCTGGCAATGTGCTGGGGATGATGCCGCACCCTGAACGCATGATCGAACCGATGCAGGGCGGGTCAGATGGTCGGCGGATTTTCACGGGGCTCATCGACGGGCTGATCAGGCAAGTCGCCTGATATATCCGCATCGGCGCGTGTATTTCGTGGCCGCAATACAAACCAGCCCAATATTAACAGCAGCGTTGGCCAGATCATCGTGTTGATGACATCGCGGCGATGTTCCGGCTCATTATGTTCAGTATCGCGCGGCATTTCATTTACATGGTCGAGATACTCACCATACACTGCGATCCCCAGAATTATGAACCAAGCAACCAGCCCGGCCCAGCGGCGGCGGAAAATCAACCATAGCCCCAGAAATACGGCGATCCCCACATGAACATGCAGCGCATCACGCGATAGATCCGACCAATCGAGCAGCCACATTTTCAGATCGAGAAACTGTTGCGGATCCATACGCTTTATACCTTCACACCGAACGGAGAATAATCCGCGCCATCATCATAAACGTCGACACCTTCGCGTTTTTTCAGCGTGCCGATCACAACATAAGTCACCGGGGTAAGCATTGCTTCCCAGATTGTCTTAATCAGAAACTGCGACACTACGACCTGCCAAATCTGATCCGCTGGCCAACCGGCCAGCCCCCAGAATGCGAGCGGATAGAATATCAGGCTGTCAAGCCCCTGCCCCACCACCGTCGAGCCTATCGTGCGCATCCATAAAAACCGCCCCTGTGTCCAGATCTTCATCTTCGACAGGACAATCGAATTGGCAAATTCGCCGGCCCAGAATGCTGCGATCGACGCCAGCACGATCCGCCAGCTGTTGCCGAAGACATTTTCATAGTCGCTTTGAAACGGCCATTCTTTGGCGGGCGGCAATGATACGACCACCCAGCTCATAAACGCCATGAATATCAGCGCGGCAAATCCTGTCCAGATAACCCGCCGGGCGCGGGCATAGCCGTAAACCTCGGTTAAAATATCGCCGATAATATAGCTGATCGGGAAAAACAGAACGCCCGCGCCAAACGCCCATTCGCCGACAAAGGGCAGATCGAGCACCGATCGTTTTGACGCACCGATAATATTAGACAACAGCAGGATCGCCACGAAAGCGGCCATCACGAAATCATAATAGCGAAAGCTGGTCTGATCGGCGGCGCTGATGCGGGCCACGCTTTGCGGATCGGTATTATTCATGCGCGAACGCCTTAACGGCTTTGCAGTATCAGGCAAAGCCGTTATTGGCGGTGTCCGCGTGCGCCCGTAGCTCATCTGGATAGAGCGCGAGACTTCTAATCTTGAGGCAGCAGGTTCGAGTCCTGCCGGGCGCACCATTGGTTTCTGGGCCCCGTGCCTGCAATTTCACAGCAGCGGCGGATTGCCTGCCCGTTACATCCCCAGCGACTGGAAACTGGCGAAGATCAGGCGGGTGTTTTCGGACACTTGTTTGCGTGCCAGCCAATCGGCAAATGGCTCGGCCGGTTTCAGCCCTTCGCTGGACACGCGGCTATACAACATGTCCCAATCTTCAAATTCGCGGTGTAGGCGGGTATCGCGGCGGATGATGGCCATTCCACTGTGCCGATGATCACGGCTGATCCTGCTCAAACAGTCGGACACCGCAGCCTTGCGGCCTTCGAGCAATTGCATGAAATTCAGCCCGTTATAGAGCAGCGCGCCTGTAATATCCTCAGCAGAATTGCGCGTTTTGGCGACTTCATGCAGCTGCCGTAGTTCATCGTCTGAAAGCGGCGATAGGGCTGTACTGACGTAAACCGCAGAATATATTTCTTCCACTGTCATCCTCGAACATCGATTATATTTGCGCGGCTATGCCCGAATATAATACAGCCGTTCAAGAATAAATTGCGCCGTCGCCGCAGTTTTAACCGGTTTTTTGCCACCGCAGAATTTGACGCGATTGCGCGCTTGCAACTTTCCATCCGCTACGCCATAGGGCCAGCCACATGGACGGTTCGTGCAGCACATGCATGATGAAAAGGGAATGCCGGGCGCATCGCAACCGCGATGCCAATCCGGAGCTGTACCCGCAACTGTGACCGGCGAGTTAGCGCGCCACATGCCACTGAAGCTATTCGGGCCACCGAACATCTTTGGGAAGGCGGCGCGCGAATATTGACCCGGGAGCCAGGAGACCTGCCGCCCATGGTCGTGTATCTGCGCAGACGGGAAGATCTGAGCGGAACGGGGATGCTCCTCGCTTGACGGCACAATGTTGAAACGTCACGCAAAGGAGAAATATCTGTGACATATTTGAAATATACTGCAGCCGCAATCGCGCTGTTGCCTGCCGCTGCATTCGCGCAAGACAACCGGATTCCGGCTATTCAAAAGACTGCGGCGCTGGCGGAAGATGACATCGTCGTCACGGCCAGCGGCTTTCGCCAACCCGCCGAGGAGACGGGACAGGCCATCACGGTAATCGGCGCAGAGGAACTGCGCGCAAAACAGATTACCGTCGTCCGCGATATTCTGCGCGATGTGCCCAGCGTCAGCGCCGCGCGCAATGGCGGCGTCGGCGGCACAACAGGTGTGTTTATCCGCGGGGCCAGCAGCTCGCAAACGCTGGTGCTGATTGACGGGGTTCGGATCAACGATCCGTCAACACCTAATGGCCTGTTCGATTTCGGAACGCTGCTGACCGGTAATATCGACCGGATCGAAGTGCTGCGCGGGCCGAACTCCGTTATCTGGGGCAGTCAGGCGATCGGCGGCGTCATCAATATCCGCAATGCCGCCCCCACCGAAAGTTTCAGCGGGAATGCGCTGGCTGAATATGGCAGCTTTGATACGGCGCGCGCACAGGCCAATATCGCAGGCACCAGCGGCATATTATCGGGCAGCATTGGCGGTGGTTATTACCGCACCGACGGGATCAGCGCATTTGTCGACGGAGACGAGCGCGATGGATTTGAAAATTACAGCGCCAACGGTAAATTGGAGATTGCATTCACTGACAATGTCTCACTCGATCTGCGCGGGTTCTACAACAATGGCACGGTCGAATATGACGTAAATGTATTCGATCAGAATTTCAACTCGGCGCCCGACCCGAATTCTCTGCCCGAAACCCGCACCGAACAATTTATCGGCTATGTTGGCGTGAACCTTACATCTGCCGATGGCCGCTTTCGCAATCGCATTGCCTATACCCGCACAGAGGTGGACCGCAAAGGCAGCGAGCCCGGCGGCGTCACATTCGCGGACAACCGCCTGATCGGTAAGATAGACCGCGCCGAATATCACGGCGCCTTTGATATTGCAGGCAATTTGGCCACTTTGGTGTTCGGCGCGGAATATGAAAAAACAAGCGCCAGCACTTTCTTTCCCGCCGGCTTTTCACCTGATCCAACGCAAGCCGACAGCGAAGTGGCGAGCGGATTTGGCCAGTTGATCCTACGCCCGGCAACCGGCCTGACGCTAACGGGCGGAGTGCGCTATGATGATTACAGCCTCTATGGCGGCGAGACGACTTTTGGCGGCAACGCAGCATACACGCCGAATGACGGGGATACAGTGTTGCGCGCCACCTACGCCGAGGGCTTTCGTGCGCCGACATTGACCGAATCGATCCCGGCGTTTTTCGGCAACCCTGCGGTTCGCCCGGAAACCGCGCGCAGCTTTGATGCCGGTATTGAACACAGCTTTCTCGATGGCCGTGCCAATGTTCGCGCGACATATTTCAACCGCAAATCGAGCGACCAGATCACGTTTAACTTTGCCACATTTCTGTCAGAGAATATCGAGCGCGTGAAAGCGGAAGGATTTGAGTTCGAGCTGGCACTGCGGCCAACGGACACGCTGACGATCGCTGGCTTCTATGCGCTGGTCGATGCGGAAAATCGTTCGCCCGGCGCACAGTTCGGGAACCGGCTCGCCCGCCGTCCGGTGGACACCGCCAGCCTGTCTGTTGACTGGGAAACACCGCTGAACCTGCGGATCGGCAGCACGATCAATCTGGTGGGCGACAGTTTTGATGATGCCAATAATGCCCGGCCGCTCGATGGCTTTGTCCTTGCCAATTTCCGCGCCGCCATGCCGATTGGCGATCGATTTGAAGTGTATGGCCGGATCGAAAACCTGTTCGATAGCAACTATGCAACCGCCGCCGGTTTCAATTCGCTAGGCCGGGCCGGATATGCAGGCATTCGGGCGCGCTTTTAAACGGCGTTGAGCATCCCATCAAACTGCGCTAGTGCAGGCGCAATTACGCACAAAGGAAGAGCATATGGGTAACAGCAGAAACAGCAATAATGTCTTTTCGGCAGGCGAAGCGGCATGGCCTGCTTCTCTGGCACTGGCAACCTTGTTCGGCAGTCTTGCGCTGGCATGTATTTTTCCTTTTGCGGCATTTGCGGCTCTCGCGGCGCTTACCATGAAGCCTGCACGCGGATTGGCGCTGATTGCCGGGGTATGGGCGGTTAATCAAGCGACCGGCTTCTTCGTGCTCAGCTTCCCGTGGGATGCACAGGCCCTGGGTCATGGCGTCGCGATTCTGGCAGCGACGATGGCCGGTTTTGCAGCAGCGAAATTCGTGGCTGCAAAGGCGGTTGGTAAAGCGGCGGCTATCCGCGCGCCATTGGCTTTGGTCGCGGCTTTTGCCGTGTATCAGCTGATGCTGCGCGGTTATGCCAGCTTCGGCGGCGGCGCGGAAAATTTCTCTGCCGAGATTGTCAGCGCCGTCGCGCTGAATGATACGCTGTGGTTTGCCGGGCTGTTCGCGCTTCGCTTCGTAATTGCGCAGTTCCGCCGTGAAAACAGCCTGTTCGCTTCAGCCTGATCCAGCCTTTGCCGAAATGACGGCCATGCCCTTCATGCCGAGCGCAAAGCTGCGGATGCCGGTCATCCGTACCTTCGTGCGGCAGTCGAACAGTGCGCAATTCGCCGGGACGCTGGCCACGCTGGTCAACAGTGGCGTGCCGCTGGTGGAGGCGCTGGACACCGCCGCGCGGGCCACG
>ENA-ORXM01001368-ORXM01001368.1-marine-metagenome-genome-assembly--contig:-NODE-1368-length-34454-cov-95.815400_pt1 | contig 34454 bp, 12 predicted proteins | sample MGYA00237867_ERZ511480 | MGnify/ENA primary metagenome ERZ511480 (study PRJEB26309, sample SAMN06266103) | marine metagenome | isolation source: Algal blade | place: United Kingdom:Sidmouth, United... | reverse complement strand
AAAGTGCTAAAGTCATATCAGCTTGACCAACAGTTCTCTTACTTCTGAATTTATTTACTACTACTGAACATGCCTAAAAGATTTTGATAAATAGAGATTGTTATTAATTAATCACAACACATTTACTTCTCTCTCTAATTGAATCCCAAATTTTCTAAGGACAGACTGAAGTATATCTTCAGACAGCTGGTATATCTCGCTCCCAGAGGCATTGCCATAATTAACTAAAACTAAGGCATGCCTCTCGTGCACTCCTGCATCGCCTCTGCGTGACCCCTTCCATCCACACTGATCTATAAGCCAAGCGGCTGGCAGCTTTACATGAGCATCATCTATGGGGTAGGTTTTTAGACTTGGATACTCATGTCTGATACGTAGAGCATCTTCCATACTGACGATCGGATTTTTGAAAAAGCTTCCTGCATTACCCAATGAGGCAGGATCAGGTAGCTTTGACTGCCTAATCTTGATGACAGCATCACTGATCTCTCTTATAGTCGGATTAGAAATTTGCTGCTGGGCTATCGCTTTAGCCAGCGGCTCGTAGCTGATATTGGTTTGATGGTTTCTTTTAGTAAGTGTAAAGGTGACATGGCTGATGAGGTATTGATCCTTGAGCCTATTTTTGAATATGCTGTCGCGATAACTAAACTCACAAGCGGCTGCAGAGAAGATTTCTGGCCTGCCATCGCTGAGATTATAGGTATTTACCTCAGCTATCAGATCCATTATTTCGACACCATATGCACCGATATTCTGAATAGGTGACGCGCCTACGGTACCTGGTATCAAAGATAGATTTTCCAGCCCGCCAAAGTCCTTCTTTATACAATGCATTACTAACTCATGCCAATTATAACCTGCGCCAACTTTGAGCCAGACGTGATCATCTGTATGTTTTATTTCTATCAGATCATCTAAAGCAACAGTGACAATCGTCCCCTGGAAATCCTGAGTGAATAAAACATTACTGCCTTCACCTAAAATAAAATGGTCTTTAGGAGATCTGAGAAACAGTCCTAGATCTTCATCAGACTCTAAGGTGATATATGTATCACATATAGCGGATACTCCAAAAGAATTGAGCTCCTTAAGATCCTTGTTGTTTTCTATAATCATGTGGCATGAATGGCTTGTTGAGCCTGATTAGAATTCTGAGTCTGTAGTCACTTTTAAGCGGGGAGCATTAAAGTCATAGCCTAAACCTAAAGTGAAGATATTGGATCTAGCGCTGCTATCTCTACCATATCTTAAGTAAAGAATGCCAGCAAATCCTCCCATCCCAAATCCAAAACCGACTTCGCCTATAAGATTTTTAAAGTATTTCCTTGATACGTCTTGATCTTCAAATTTAGATGTGAGTCCAAAGAGCTCTGTGCGCGTCCATTGATATCCCACGCCTGCCGAAAAGCCAAATTTGCCTTCTTTGTTCAGCGTGCTCAGACCGCCTATGTTTATTTTAGCCATCACCGGAAGCGACACCGCACCCAAGCCTTTAAAATCACCTAAGCTCACTGCAAAGGGTGAAATGACGGCAACCGCCTCTCCTGACAACGAGAAATTTTCACCACCGATCCAGATTTTGGGGCCTAATCCTAAATTAATCAAGGCACTACCTGATGCTGGCGAGGCTATCCCATCCTGAGGATTAGAGTAGCGTGAGTATAGCTCGGTTTTAGCTGTCAGGCCGTAAGCGAATTGGCCAGAGACGGCCACAGTGCTCAGCAAGCAAAGAAAAAGAAGTATTACTTTCATCATATCTTATCCGCAATAATACGATAAAGACGTTCAGAATGGAAAGATAGTTGTATTCATGTCGGAAAATTACCCTCACTCTTTCTGAATAGCTTGCGCTGTAAGTTGAACATGCGATGAGCTATACATTTTCAACGAATCAAATATAAAAACTACTCATATTGCCCTTGATTCTGCCTAAAACAGGTGATTAAGTGAGTTGCTTGGCTTAGTCTAAAATCTCTTGCACCATCAATACTGCACTTTATATAAGATGTATTTCACGCCATTCAGTAACTGGCAGCATTACTTATTACGGGAACTATTATGAGGTCTTACTCATTGAAATGCTGAAATATATGAGAGAAAATAGTAACAACAAGCATACAAATACTCAAAAAAATAATCCGCTTCACGGAGTAAAGCTGGCGGATATGTTGGAGCACCTTTATGCTACTTATGGCTGGAGAGAGCTAGGAGAACGTATCAATATCAGATGCTTCACTCATGATCCAAGCATAAAGTCTAGCCTCACATTTTTGAGGAGGACACCATGGGCAAGAACTAAGGTTGAAGACTTGTATTTGCAATCTATAAGTTCGTGAATGTCGCGAGGGGGTAGCTTTAGGCACCTATTGGTAGTTTATTGTAGTTTTTTCATCACACTCATTTCAAATCCCGCTATCATATCGTTAGTCGTGGAACCAAACGCCTTGATGTGTGGAGATTGTGAATGAGCTGTCAAATGCGCCTTACTTTTCCAAATTTCGTAAAAGTAAAATTGGTGTGGATCATCTACATCTTGGTGGCAATCGTACTGAATACATCCATCTTCTTCGAGAGTATGCTGAATAATCTTCTTCAGCTCTGGCTTAATCTTTTGAGCCTGTCCAATCACGACTGAGATCTTGGCGATAACAACAATGGAGGCCATAGATTATGATTTATCTGACTTTTTATCCATAATATGAGACACTAAATACGATTGAATCGTAGCTACATCAGCATCTTCGCCAAACTGGATTGGCTCCGCAAAATGTATATTAATTTCTACACCTATCTTGCTGATGCTGAGCCCTTTTTTACCAAATGCTTTTCTAAAACCCGATATATGGACAGGGACCACTATAGGGTTATACGCTCTGATGATGCTGGCAGCACCCTTTCTGACAGGCGCATTGGGACTAGTTGTCCCCTGAGGAAAATTAATGACCCAACCTGAGACTAATCCTCTTTTTACTTTGGCTGGTGCCTTAAAGTCGGCGCCTCTTGTGATATCCTGACCACTCTTCCGCCAAGATCGCTTTATGGTAATGGCTCCCGTATAGGCGAATATCCTTGGTATAATACCGCCGTCCATCATAGTCTCTTCGGCAGCGATATAATATGACTTAGCTCTAGTATTAAGCAGGTAAAAGGGAAAATATAGCTGTCTTAACTTCCACTTAGCCGCACTAAAACAATGATAAAGGCCTATGACATCTGCAAAGTATGTTTCATGATTACTGACGAACAATACATTCTCTTTAGGCAAGTCGTACAGATGGTGCATACCCTTGATTCTTACTTTGTTCAGAATGACCAGAACAGGATAGGTTATTATTCCGATCAGGGACATCAAGAACCATTTCAGAGGGTAAAAGTTACCAAATGCATCCTTCCAAGTAGTCCCCGACTCAAAACTGGCTCCTTCAGGATTTCGCCGGTCCCTGCTATCAGAATTGGAGTTAATCAATCTTCCCATCGTCATGCGTCAATGTACGAAGAATGTAACTATAATTATGATAAGTTCTATATTCTATGATGACCAAGCTGGTGTAGGTAGTCAATATTCAATAGCAGATATACATGAAAACTTTGAACATAGTAGAGATCTATCAATGCATTGTATTCATCTTAATTGGGCTTACCAAAATCTAATTGCACGGTTGGATTAAAGCGTGGAATACGGCTCCTTGTTGCACCTCAAAATCTGGATTCAGACAGATTGTATTTGCACCAAAGGTAACTGATGAGGGGGCGTTTACCGCTGCATTAGATATAATCTGATCAGATGCCTGATAGTTGCCATCTGATACATTTTGGTTATTTAATGTCAGACTTGGTGTACATGATTGTGCCACAGTGCAGTATTCTACCCAAAGTCTTGGAGCGGAACGATCACAATGAATGTAGCGCTCAGCGGTCTGACTGCCCTGCCCACTGAGGATGAAAGATAAGGCATTATCATCTGACCAGCCAGCAATATTAACAATCTCCTGTACAATGGACGAGATGTCAGGGGTCCGGTGGATTCTGGTAGCCACATCTTTCTGCGTCCAGTCAGCAAATGACCAAGAGACTTGTGAACCTGTCTTTTGCCGTTGGCTGACATTTTGATCAGCATTAGTGTAGGCTGCAGCTTGGGCTACGGATTCGCCCCAAATCGTGAGGCTACTGGCCTGACTAATATCCGTCTCGTCCGCGACGAATTGGATATAAGCTTGCTGAATGGTCGCTTCAGCAGGTATACCTAACTCAGAAAATCGCATTCCTAAGATTTGCTGCCCAGTATTGCTATTATCAAAGGTCAACTCCATGTCGCTGCTAAATCGATTAATTTCGCCACTAATGTACTCCTCTGCGCTATCGGAAGAGGTGTCCGCTGCATCAGTGACCATCCTCGATCGGCAGCTACAGGCTGGTAATGTCGGTAGGATATGACAGAGATCAATCTTGCCAAGTTTGCCTCTATTTGGATTGAAGGCATTATTCTCATCTATGGTGTAGAGTGTGGTATTATCGACAAAGGCAATGGCTTCACGCTGCCAGTACAGCCCTACTGGGAAATCAACTGGCGTGACTACACCATCCAAAAATATGCCCGGCGTAAAGTCAGTAACGATATAGAACCGCTTACCCCATAGCATCACTAAGGTCTGCCCATCGGGGCTCAGATCAGCGCTCGCGACTCTATACTCATTGACTGCGTCACCCTGTACATTAGTGGCGTTAAGATCAATAGAGAATAGCTCAGTCGCAGTGTACTGGCTTCCAGGATTCGGCACAGCAGGTATTCTAAATATATACGCTCTCCCTGTGCGAGAAGAATTAGCATCAGTAGAATTATTTTTAGGAATGAGATAAATGTCACCATTCCAAAAAAACATGGACTCTGTATCACCGACTTTACTGCCTACTGGATAGCGAAAGTTAATCGTCTCCACTGCAAAATCAGAATCGCAGAAATATAGCGGATTCTTAATCTTATGAATGAATAGCTGGGTATAGGGCGAATTGCCACTTCCAAATTCGCCAACGTAAAAATTACCATCATCATCAGAAGTCAGGTCCTCCCAGTCAGTGTTAGCAATGCCTGTGAGATAAATCTCTCGCAGATAGTTGCCATCCGCATCCAGTTCAAATAACATGCTATCCAATGGCGGGGCTAGCGCCCCTTGTTTATCATTATGTGTCCAATATGAATCCGCATGACTTACGATAAGTCCCGATGCATGGTATACTGTATCAGGAAGATCAGCGCAAATCACCGGTGCATATTGTGGGTTGCCGCCTGTGCATGGGACTATCTCCAAGCGGCCCTCCCCGAATAAGGAAGGATCAGCATCAACCGCCGTAGTAGAAACATTCCACCCGATGCGGCTCTCTCGCGTATCTCCCCCATTATCATCGTCGTTCACTTGTATTTCTATGCCGATTTGACCTCCCTGAGTATAGCCGCCTATGAGGCTCCACGGAAGTTTGATTTCATAGGTGTATCCCCCCGCGGTGTTAGCTGAGGCGGCTAAGGCGCCTGTGGGATTGGTCTGTCCAGCTGAGATGTGATGGATGGCTGTATCATTCCACTCAAAGCGAAAGTGGTGATCATTATTATCGTAGCCGCTTTGCTTTTCATTTAGGCCATCTATGTATACTTCTACACCATCATCTAATGCGCCATTAGCAGAATCGTTGAATAATTTCTCGTCCTGCACGTTGACGACTAAGAACAGATGATTTTCATTCCATATGGCTTTATAATAAGCGCTTAGATCTGCTGCTCCGCCAATACTACCCTCAATCAGCTGGTTAAGATCATTCTGTACCGCCGGAGTCCATATGCCACCTTCGCTACCGTTGATTCCAGGGGCATTAAGTGTCTTACAATAAGCACTCACTGTGGTTTGGATCGGACAGTATTCTGAGAGGCTGACCTGATCTAAATAGAACGTCCCCAAGATATCACCATAGTTAAATATTAAAGCCCCGCTTTCCGTGGTCGTAGGTGTAAATACGTGTGTGTAGTACTGCCAGTTTGTCTTCAACGCAGCTGTGCCACCCATAATGCCACTGTTGTTAGATGACTTGATCATGCCGTATCTCATACTCTCAGGTCCCACATCCGTTTTGGCATAAAAGGCCAATTCATATTTAACTCCAGCGGTCAGTGCTATAGAGTTACGCTTGATCTGTATATCGTAATAGTTAGCGCCTAACGAAGTCACCTCTATCTCTGCACTTGAATTTCCAACTGCTGGGCCTGCATTCACTATGCTGAATTGCGCTACTCCTCCATTGGATTGTCTGGGCTGCCAGTCGGCGAAACCGTTTTCAAATCCAGGATTTGACAATATATTAGCATTACACTGAGCTGATAGCTCATGAGAAAATGATAGGTTGATCAATAATAAAGCAAGTGATAGTCTGATCATAGGATAAATGTAGCCCATTTTGTTAGTGAATACTTTACTGACACGGTGAATTAATAGCATCAAAGGTAGCTCCTTGCTCCACTTCAAAATCAGGTAATAGTTTAATATTTTTTGCCTTAAAGCCCACTGACTCCATCTTAATCACTCTGCCATTAGACTCTATGACATCAGTCACTTGATATTCTGCTGGCCAGATATCTTGATTCATGATAGACAAGTAAGAACTGCATCCACGACAGGCCACATCTATAAGCGACACATTATCTATATAAACATCTTTGTCTTGAGTCGCCACATTGATACTAATGAGAGACCGAGTGTCTGTCGCAGCACTCATGTTAAAGGGTATCACATAATTCGCTGGACTCGTCCCAAGTATGAGTTGCTGATACATATATTGAGCACCAGCCTCATCAGAGATGATGATGTCAATCTGGCGATTCGCTGCAGCGTGTGCATCTAAAGAGAGCTCATAATGTTTACCCTGTTCGAGTAAGATACCGTCCTGCCTCATACCCAGATGCCAATTGCTGTTGCTCGTCTGATTTATTAGGATGTGAGCTGCTCCATTGATCGCAGACATCTGGCCGCTTGCACCACTGAATGAGCGCAAATACCATGGATATGTACCCGCGGAAAAATCTCCGTTATTAATCAACTCACAGGATACATGCGCATCGCACCCATCGGGTACACCATCCCCATCAGCATCATGAGTATCATCGAATCCTGGGCACTGATCCATATCATCACAGATCGAATCATGATCAGAATCGACGCAGGTGCAATATTCGGAAAGCACCACATCATCAATATGGTATTCTCCCAGCAGATCCCCAAAATTAAAAGTTAAGTAAATATCTTCTGTGCTGTTAGCGGTAAATTGTTTGTGGTATGTGGCCCAATGATTGGTCAGTGCTGCCGTGCCTCCCATCACAAAATTATTGCCTATGGAGGTATTGCTTCCGTATCTCATATGCGCTGATCCGGTGGATGTCTTAGCTGAGAAACTCAGCCTATAATTAGTCCCTGCTTTGACTGACAGTAAATTTTGTTTGATCTGAACATCCCAATAGTTAGTTCCCTCGTTAGTAATCAGTACCTGAGCACTCAACTGACCTTCCGTAGCCTCAGTATTGTCTATCGTAAAGTTAGCTTGTCCTCCATTGGATTGGCGGGTCTGCCATCCATCATAATTACTCTCAAAACTTGGATTTTCCACTAAATTACTTGGATCACACGCATCCCCGGTAGCATCTCTACCATAGAGCAAGCCTAGACCAGCAGCTCCGAAATAAAATTGGCCCGCTTCATTCATATCTGCACCCAATACCTTAATGCTACCCCAAATTTCTCGCTCTGCTGGATCATGAATCAGCTGCCATGTCAATCCCTTATCAACGGACCGATAGAATCCAAACAAGTTGTCATTATTGGCTTTACCGTACAGATAAACTGTCGGATAATTACCGGTCGGCATTTGCTTACCTATAGTCATCAGTGTAGCATTTTGCACATCAGCTACTTGAATCCAATTTTCACCACCGTCCTGTGACCTGAGTAGACGATCATTGAAGTTAATCCATACATGGCGAGCATGGCCTACTACAGTATTGACTCTGGTTTTATGCTTGTATCGATTAGTGCCGTAGGCAGGCAGTCCACTTGATACATGGAAGAAGCTTGCTCCGTAATCCGTGCTCACATGAAATGTTCCGTCATTCATATCGTAATGATAGAATACGCATCCTAATACCTTGTCAGCCGCTATAGGTCTGGTGGTAGAAAAGACAGCGGTATTGATCATAGACTGAGATACGTGACCCATTCCGTCAGATCCGAATCGATCACCAACCGTACAGACACCTGTATCTGAACTAACTGCTGCTGAGGGTGTATAACTTTCACCATGATCCGATGAGTATTGCAGGCCCAGCCTATTCGCTATGACGACACGGTTAGGATCTGTGGAGGAGACAGCTACCACACTTTTACCGATATTATGATCGTATTGCGTGCTTCGGGTAAACGTCTTAGCGCCGTCAGTACTGAAGAACATGGCTCCCTTATTATTCTGAATTATATTATTTAGCGCATCCACTTTATCATCCCACTCTTTGACACAATTGACTACGATATGATCTGGATCATTGAAGGCGTAGTCCATACTCGCACCTTTCCTCATCTCGTTGGGATTATCCATTCGATCATTCAGATAATCCGTCGGAAAGTCATCCTTGATGATGGAATTAAATACAAAACCAGTCTGATCTCCGCATGTGACACCTAAGAAGTTACCCTCGTCATTTACTGGCCATGATATGATATCAGTGATTACAGCCTCCTCGTGCCCGAGCGCATATTCATTAGTCCATTGGATCACGGGTGATGTATAGTCTGCAGTGTAATAGCTACTAAACCAAGAAGTGAAATAAAGCCCGGTAGGGCTATCTGGAGAGAAAGCTATCTGAGATATATGAGAACCGAAGCCATCAGTATGCCAAGGATAGATGTTAGTAGAGACGGTACTCGCCAGTTTGTTTCCCCAAGAATTGAATTTACCTGAGTCTTGAGAGACCCTGAATGTGTTAAGGCCTTTCCAATCACTATTGACCGTGATGGCTACGTCATCATGGTGCGGGCTACACGTGACAGTCAGAAAAGCCTCATCGTCAGGCCGATCAGCTCCAGTATACGAGAGGACTTTTTCAAATACGGGTGCCGCAGATAATAGATCTGTAGCTCTGTAGATGCCCTTACGTTTACATGCCATAAGCATATATGTACCCTCTTTAGATATGGACAGGTCGCTGACTTCTTTTAGTTCTTCGGTGCTGTTGAGATTTGAAAATAGACCTGTATTGATATCACCTCTGTAGATGCCTTGACCAGCGTAGGCGATGAAAATCTTCGATGGTGAGGTGGGGTGGAATACGACATTCCTTATGCTATTAGGATGGACATTGTTAGGTATCACTGGGCTCGCTACTGAAGTGAAAGCCTCTGTTGTAATATCTAATTTCCAAAGACCTGTACCTCGTGATCCGATATAAAGCTCATTGGCGTCTAAAGGATTCAGGGCTATCGGGCTCCCCTGCCTATCTTGATCCTTATTGTTTTGACAGCCTCTACCTCCATTGGAGGCAAAATAAATATCGGCACCTGTATCTCCTGGCACGATTTCTTTATTCCAAGTTGTACCCCTATCGTTAGAAACAAGGATAGCTGTCTGGTGTTTATCACAATATCTTCCTACTGCTAAGATGAGCAGATCAGGGTTAGCAGGATCAAGCGCAATACCTGCCACTCCATAATAATCAGCGTTCTCCTCTCCATAAAAAATAAGCTGCTCCAGACGCTGATTTGTTTCTGACCATCGGTAGGCTCCACCAATATCCGTTCTAAAATATCTGATCTTCGCATCCGAGGGGTGGATCTTCATACCAATGATATAACCTCCTCCTCCGATCGGCACTTGCTCAAAGCTATAGTCAACTGTAAGGTTAGTCTGGGCAGCTGGGATTAGCGTACAAAAAGTAATTAAACATGCTGCGATCAGGTACTTCATGCGTTGAGGAATTGGTTATATAATAGAATGGCGTAGTGTAAGGTAGGTTTAATGAAGCTGATAACTACTATGGTATACCCTGATTAAGAACTGTGATGAATCGGAGCAGGCTATCATACTTTACTGGCTGTCGCATTTATAGACGGGTCACTTCAGCCACTGTTTTTCAAGTAGAGGTACGTTGTCATGAGGACTGAATTAGAACGAAACTCAGGCAGTGCATTCTAATAAGCAGTACATTTGAATATTGGTGAAAGCATTGGAAGTAGTGTCGTAAAAGCTAACTATTACTACGAATAGAGATTAGTTAACATAAGCACTTTAAGTCTAACTTGTAGCTCTCACATAAGATAGTATGGGCTGGACCAACAAGTATCAATGCCTGCTAAGTAAAGCGCTATAAAGAAATGAATGCCATCAACAAAAAGAAACTACGTGTACTCCTGATAGAAGCTTTTTACAGTGGTTCGCATCGACAATGGGCGCAAGAATTAAAACATTTCTCCGAGCATAAGGTATCAATATTATCACTGCCTGGACGATACTGGAAATGGCGAATGCACGGTGCAGCAATCACATTAGCACGTCAGTTTATGCAGTCTGATCTTCAACCAGACCTAATACTTTTTACTGATATGATTGATGTGAATGTGTTCCTCTCGCTGACTCGTGAGCGAACTCATAGTATACCTAGCATTCTTTATTTTCATGAAAATCAAATCAGCTACCCCTGGTCTGACAATGACCCCGATGTGCGATTACAGCGTGATCGTCATTATGGTTTTATCAACTACGCATCTGCGCTTGCTGTCCAGCGAATCATATATAATTCAGCATATCATCAACATTCTTTTATAGAAGCTTTAGCACCCTTCTTAGGAGCCTTCCCAGATCATCAGAATAAGAATACCATCACTGTAATACGAGATCGGTCCACAATAGTACCATTGGGATTCGATCTGAGCACTTATAGACCACTTGTACCCATGACTAAATCTGGTATAGTGATCCTATGGAACCACCGCTGGGAATATGATAAAAACCCAAAGGATTTCTTCTCTATCCTGATGCGATTAAAGCGAGAGAAGATCAATTTCAAATTGATCATTTTGGGTGAACGAAGCTCTACATATCCGCCGGTATTTGATCAGGCGATGAAGAATTTTAAAGAGGAAATCCTCCATTGCGGCTACGTTTCTGACAGGGCTACCTACATTGAGCTGATCCAGCAAGCTGATATTTTACCCGTGACTTCTGTACAGGATTTTTTTGGGATCAGCATCGTGGAGGCCATCGCAGCAGGTGTCTATCCTCTACTTCCTGATCGATTAGCCTACAGGGAGCATATTGACCCACTATATCATCCCTATACCATCTATAGCGATCAGGATGATTTATATCATAGACTTATTTCGCTATTAACTGACGGCACACCTGACTGTCAACTGCAGAGTCACATCGCTAAATATGACTGGGATGTAGTCGGAAAAACAATGGATCATATCATTAGAGCTAATGATAGCTGCCACCCAACATATTGACGCACAAGGGATGGTCATTTATGGCAGCAGCGGAGTATCGAATTTAAGTATTCAGCAAGGAGAATGCATTTCAGAAGAAACGATCACTTTGCTTACATTGATATACCGGGCTAATAGCACAAAGGATATAATTGCTATGTTGCCATAGGCCCGAGAACAAATTGAGATGATTCGCTTATTCATCCGAGTAATGAAAGAGATGAAGCAGGCCAATATGCGGCAGTTTGTCAGTGTAAACAAAGTAGTGGCGAGTGCTATAAAGCAGCTCACGGGATGGCAAAGATCGTTAAAATGAAGATAATAGAATTTCGGCTATAATCGGGTACATAGCAATGGCATATTCCCTTTTGAAGTCTCTGGTAAATTAAAAAATACTCAGCAATAAGTATGCTTTAAAAACTTTCGATACACTTTCGTCTGTAGTATTTATTTAAAAAGTCAGATAGACAAGTTCCCCCATCTGCTATCGCGGTTTCGTTGCTCAAAGGTCTCCCAGACCTTTTGACTTTGCTACTATTAAAAGATCACTCCTTAATCCTTAACGCAACGAACCGAAAACCCATACCTCTTATCATTGGAGAAACGGTCTACATTGTCATCGAGGAAGTTCAGGTAGCTGAACCTGGCGCGACTGCTATCCGTATCTGTACTGCACCACAGGAAGCCGGCGAAACCAAGCTCGTTAAACGAACCACTGATATTCCAAAAACCGCTCGGAAGACCTGTAAAACCACTTTCATTCGTGGCGCCAATGTTCGGACTATACCAATGGGTGGTGCCCGTCTCTTTCATTTTCCCTCCTGCGATTTCTGACCCACCGAGATAATCAATTAAAGTCGTCCATTCTTCGTCACTTGGGACATGCCAGCCGCTCGGGCATAATCCTCTACCATCATGCACTGCGTACCAGTTGTATATATAGCCAAATCTTTCAAGGTCAAAGGAATATCCAGTGCTCGTGGTGTCAAAGACTGCATATGCTCCATAATCTGCGGTACTCCAAGCAGTATTACCAGCGGCGTCATTGTCTATCAATACAATAGCACTACCATTTTGGTACTTAGTCACTTTAAGATTTGTGGCCATCCATTCCTGTCTACCAATTGTAACAGTTGGATAGGTATTACCGTCCTGATCTGTCATCTCGTCGATCAAATATTGAATGCCGGTCAGTGACACCCACGTCACACTATTCCAGCCCTCAAAGTCATTTATTGTTGGATTAAAACGAATCGTACCAGGTGCTGGAGACGCATCTTCCGAGTTATTGATTATGATGGCTCCCTCGATTTCCATCTTTTCCTGGCATAGGGCCATTTCAGCGAAAAGAAGCAGTAGCACAAAAGCGATAAGTGATTTTTTCATAACAAAAGTTTCTTTATTGATCAATTACTAAAAATACCTGTCATTTTTTCTTAGCTGTGTTACCTCTCTATCTCGTTCATTTAAAGTGGCAAGTAACTATTAGTATATGAATCGTAGCATCCCGCAGGTGACATAATTTAATATACAGTGTTAGCTGCTGGCTTATCTCTTTGCATAAGTACGCAAGTCCTCAAACCTTCTATTCATGGCTTTTCTAACCACAATTTGCTTAATCCAATATTTTATTGGGTTTAAGAATCTCTCAGCCTTTGCTAAATATTCATCTGCGTTGCTAAAAGTGCCGACATCTTCGACCAATGCACCGTCTTGCATTAAAATATCGGTTTTACCATCCCATTCTTTTTGAAACTTATCCGCTGAAAGACCGCATCCGACTGATTCTTCTTGGTTCTCATCTAACATTTTACTTTGAATACCTTCATACATTTTTAGATCCACTACATTTTCGATAGCCATCCACTTATTGTTAAAAAAAACCTCTGCCCAACAATGCCCGGGTATTGATTCCGGGGTAAGCGGATATGCCCATTTGGGAATTGTGTTTTCAAATAGATTTTTAGAAATACTTCCGCAATGGTACCTCGCAGGTATATTTATAGCCCTGAGTAATGCGATGGTCAAAGTTGTTTTGGTATTACATTGTCCAACTCCTTCTTTTAATACATCAGAGGCTTTTGAAGATTGTGCGTAAAAGTATAAGGTATTTCATCACGAACAAAATGATAAATATCTTTAACCTTTTCACTTTCTAATACAGAATTTTCTGTGAGTTCCAAGGCTTTTTGTTTTACGATTTGGGTATTGAAATCTACTAAATCAGTCGGCTGTAAATATTCGTTTAATATTGTAGTTCTATTCATATTTCCTCAGATTTGGTTGTGCTTTTTACTTTGCTATATAGAGAGTTCTTATTCAATCAGTTTATCCAAATGTCTTTCAGCTTTCATTTCCATTCTTACTAATTCTCCTTTATAGAAAACACTATTTATATTCCAAGGAATCGGCATTTTATTTCCATCTTCTTTACTTATGATATGGTTTATTGTTAGTGGATTCTTCTTTTTTATACTAATTCTCGAAGCAATTTATTTGTGCAATAACCTGTTAAAGCGCAAGTGTTAGAATAATATGCTGTACTTCCTTTATTGTCAGGACAAGTTCCTGATTTCGCAGATTCCAATGTTTTCGGAAACTCAACTTTCGGATTTGTCTTATAACCCCAAAATTAAAAAAAGAGGAGCTTCATCTAATATTTAGAATCCTTGATTTTTAAGAAACCTTGGGTTAGTCATAAGTGGTCGTTTTATATTATTGGAAATTACAATAATTCCGTCCATTCCTTTTGCATCCTTAGTGTATTGTTCTAATAGTTTTCTTCCGTTTCCAAGACCTTTAAATTACCCCCGAAGCGCAAAAGCAATAATTACAATTAAGTTTATTCCAACAAGTGGTAACCAAGAACTTTCTCTGGTACATATTCACTGAACACTTTTCCACGAACATCTGTTATTTGAAAAGATTATCCGTTTTTATATTCCGTTTTCAGCCAATCGTTTTCCTTTTGGTTTCCACTTGCACATTTTTATCTCCTATTACACAACAAATATGCTCGTCTTGTATGTTTTGCTCTATTAAATTTAGAACCTCAATTATTAGTCTTTATCCAAAGTAAAATAATTATGACTTTCTTAAAAATGACAATCATCATCTTAAACAATGATCTTGGTTAAAGTTCGGGTGTTTTTTTGGGACTTTGCCAAATAGAATGATCACTGATCGCTTGATTTGGTCATCATAGGCGATACGAAGTTTTGCACAATCTCAAGATCAGAGAGACCATCAGTTTCAGGCAATCTACCTTTTCCACCGCTATCCGAAATCAACTTCTTTATCGCATCATGATCTATATCAGCAATGGTCGCATTGCTAACTATTATTTCATCCCAAGTCTTTCTTTATTTCTCTAATAAGAATTCATATAACTTAGCACCGTTCAACTCTCTTGTCGTACATCCAGAACGTATATAGTATTTCCCTTGATAAGAAATCACGTTAATAAAGGCTTGTATGATGATTTCCATATACTTTTTCCCATCTTTTTCTACAAGGTTAGCCGTAAATACGAAGCCCAATCGATTAACGATCTTTGAAGGAATTTTTTTCAACTAAGGACTTAGAATCCGCCACACCAGTGACAGTACCAGTATCAGCAATACCTATATCTAGCTTACCTCCTACTGTATTCGTAAAAGCATAGATTGTCTTGAGTAATCATCTCGCCATAAGTCCTTCCATTCTATGTTTTGCTTTTCTGCCAATTGTTTATGTTGTCTGAACCTTGATTCTTAGGATTTTCTTGACTACTTGATTTTATTATTGTTGTGCTGTCTTTTGTGTTGTAAACTCTCGGCTCCAAAATTAATTAATTATCTAATTTCTAAATTACAGGCTTCCACATAATTCATAGTTTTAGCAAGGTGAATATCTTGCAAGTCAATGATGGCCTTAACCTCTTCCACAATAACCCCGTCTAAAAAAGTCCACTCTTCGTGTAGCAATATCCTGACCTTTATACAGAACTTGCATTTCGTGTTCTCTTGAAAAGCTTATTCCTTGTCTCCATTTCAATGCCTAATGAACGTTGATAGGTTAGCTCTTAAAAAACCATTCCCCAGTTATTTATGCATTTCCACGGCACATCCAATAATCCTATATGTCAATCCTTTATGTTTTACAAGCTTCAAAACTTAATAGAATTAAAAAAACTCTCATGGCCATCTCAGGAGAACAAATAAAAATGCCTGAACCTTGATTTAAAAGGAGTAGAAAATTGCCATGCTTTATTGAATGGTACGTGACAAAACTAAGTATTTAGGTAAATTATGAGAGTCACGGTTCAGACAATAAGATAATCATTTGAATCACAGTTCGGACGAAAGGATTTATTAATCTGTTCTCCAGATTTAGTTTATCCGCTTTAAAATTATCTAAGTTTTTTCTTACAATTGACTTTTGATTCGATATCGATGGATTGGGTAAATCTTCCAAAAATTTAAAATAGTAGTATAGAATGACACGTCACTTCAGCAATACCATCCTCATCACAGACTCATCCTCAGCTGTGGAGACTCGGTAATATAACAAGCCTGTCATATCTAGATCATTCGCACTGATGGAGACTGAGTGCTTACCAGCGGAGTATTGATCTATGACTTGGTACAACACTCTACCTGAATAATTAAAGACTTCGATCTCTACTTCTTCATCGGATGAAAGTTCAAAACTGATGCTGGTCTCTTCGCTGTAAGGGTTAGGATGGTTTTGATAGACCTGTAAGCCTGTTGACTCCTCCCTATCAAAAATTATAGCGAGATGCTTAACTAAGAATTGATCACCATCAGGTGAATAAATTTCTGATGGATAAGATTCAGCGGAAGGCCGAATTAAATCACTCAGCATACCTGTGCTGAGCGGCTCTAGATGCAGGCGGACGAATCCTCCTTTCGATGAGTTTATCCGATTGAGCCCTACTAACTTTAGCTCATCATCAGATAAGTGATAATCATGTTCACTGATATTAAATAGGTCCGAATCAATGTGAGCAATATGTACGTCGGCTACATCGAGCGACAGTTGAAATCCTTCTATATCAAGATCCTTATCAACTGTAAACTCAACTATGTACTTCTTACCAGTAAGTACTAATCTATCGTTAGCTCTTAGAGGAACACTTTCTCGTGTCTCTGTCATCAGTTCACTGCCCAGTTCAGGCGCTGAGGCACTGGCATTGACGTCTCCAGTCTTCACACCGATAAAATCTTGCATTAGACTTTCTCTAAGATCCGTATAAATGAATCTATTGATCCTCGGGTAGGGTACCAAAGTGCTGTTCTCTATTTCACTAGTTTCGACGAATTTCCATGCAATACCCCCAGGCAGCGTGTCCACTATACCGATCAATAATCTCTGTAGAACAACAATATCTAAAGCGCTCAATGATTGATCATTATTCGCATCAGCGGCTATGACATTCAGCGGCGTGGTGAATGTATTAAGTCCAAGAATATGATTTCTGATTAATAATAAGTCTAATCCTGAAATGCCATTCACAAATGAATCTTCAATGCTCAAGTCAATGCTGAAATTTTGTCTTGGAGGCAGAAATCTAAAGGAATAGTCACCTCTGGCATCTGACACTTGCAGCTTGGGGAATTCACCCCCATTAGTGTCGATCAGTAAGACAGCACCTTCGAGATTATTACCCGAAGCATCTAGCACATTGCCACTGATAGTGAGTCCAGTACTAGAGCATGAAGCGTCATCTACGACCGTGATCGTGAATTCACATCGACTTATATTATTACATTGATCCGATGCCGTGAATTGCAGGAGGGTCTCTCCTACTGGAAAGTCGCTGCCACTGGTTAATATCTCTTCACCAATTGATGGCAGTACTTGTTTAATTTCTACACGTTCATCTGTGCAGTCTTCCGCTTTGGGCGTATCAAATGTAAACTCACCTGAACAATCAGTATCATCTAAAAAAATTGTTACATCTATTGGACAGTTTAGAAAGACAGGTGGGGTCAACTCATCCACCACTGTCAAGGTAGAATTAGCTGTGACAGAAGTGCCGCAAGTATCTTGTAGAAGCCATATGACCTGTTGTTCTGATCCACAGATGTTCGTCATCGTGGGTTCATAAGTGTTTACTACAGTGAAGCTATCACATTGCGGCCTCACAGAGTATTTTTCTAACCACTCTGGGATGATGGAATCTATATTTTGTCCACACCGAAGTACAATTGGTGGTGGAGCTATGACAAGCGACGTCACGTTTTTTACAAGGGTAATTTGAGTGATCGTATTAATAGAATTTCCACAATTATCGCTAGCTGTAAAGGTGACATCGACTACCGATTCGCCCAAGGGACACTCATTAAATGGTAAAGTCAGGCTGGCATTGACCTGTGTCCCCGAACAGCTATCAATCAGCGTGATTCGACTGAGGACTTCATCTATGATGCCTTGCAAATTGTCAATATCACAAGGCAATACGATATCATCAGGTACCTGTAGTAGCGGTGGCAAATTATCTTCTATCAGTAATCTAGCTTTTGCTGTAGTTTCACTTCGGTTTCCACATCGATCTTCTGCATAAAACTCTACGTCGTAAAAGCCAATATTAGGAGAACAAGCATTATTAAAAACTTGAAATGTCGTGGTCGAAGGTTCGAATTTCCAATTGATTTCAGAAGGACAATTGTTTTTGACGTGGGTATCATTAAAGCCTGCATTATTGCTTAACCACTCTACGAATATTTCTTGATTTTGGTTGACACCTCTACATTGGAAGGTGGAATCTGGCAGCCTCGTAACTAATAATTCTGGTCCCTCATCATCAGAAACATTAAGTGTGGCTACACAGGCTGACTCATTAGATGAGCCATCCTCAGCGATGACGAGATACTCTATCATCTGAGTCCCCGCACAGATACCAATAGTGTCTAATACTACGGTTCTGACGGTCGGATTAGAATCACAATTATCACTGACGATAGCTTGATCGAGCCATTCATCCAGTGCGTCTCCCTGTGCGATTAAGTCGCACGATATTTCGGCTGAGCCAGGGCAGATAATGGTAGGAGCTGCGCAATCCTCTACGGCTATCATAAAGCAGCACTCTGCATTTCCGCCGCCATTAGCAATTTCATAGCAAACTTCACTTTGGCCAAGGGGAAAAACGAAGCCTGAGGCATTGCCGTCCTCGTCCATCAAAACTCTGGATGAAGATCTCACGCCTGCAGCGGTCGTGATGGTGTAGTCCAATGTGGCAGATGAGCATTCATTTAGAGCAGTACCAGGACGTAAGAATTCATCCGTAGACACCCAAACACATGAGTCTTGATCCGCACATATTCTGATCTGCCTATTTTCTGGGCAGTACACATTCACTAAATCTTCTGATGCCCTCACGACTACCTGAAATCGGCAGAAGTCATTATTGCCACATTTATCTACGGCTTCAAAGACTATATTAGTCGGTCCTTCTGGAAATACGTCTCCAGATTGCAGGATTTGATCCTGGTTGTTTCTAACCTGATTCACTTCTATTTGGCTGAAGCAGTCCCTGGCGTAGGGATGTGGAAAAATTACTTGGGATCCACAGCGGGTGGTATCTGCAAACACTGTGATTGATGGAGGGCAATAGGAAAAGCCTACATCGAATAGAGTATTAGCCAAACTTATGGTCGACCCCGAGGAGTCAATATCGCCACATTCATCTCTGATGATCCACTTGACGAATTTTGGCTGACCACATAGATCAGGCAGCTCACCGTCAAAATCATTGCTGACCTCTATGGCTCCATCACACATGCTGGTAGCAGTGTAGTCCTGCAGCCACGAACTTATGATAACATAATCGAGATTATTACAATTCAAGACAAGATCGACTGGGGCTGTAATATCAATATCTCTCTGCCCTGAGCTATATGATGTAAACATCACTGTCACGACAAGCACTAAACTTATATGAAATAGAATTGCTTTTGGTGTCATCTGTCTAAACATCCCAACCTAAGTAATAATCTAACTCTCAGAATATCAGCATTTTATCTTTATGATATCAGGAAAGATAGCATTATTGTCTTATAAACACAATCATATTAATTCTATCTGTCATGCTTGATATAAAGACTTCACAGCATGACAGATTGCTGATCCTTAATTGAGTAAAATCATACGACTCATTGCGTGGTAATTCTCTGTCTCCAATTTATAGTAAAACATGCCTTCTCCGTTCAGATTTTCCTTGTCAATCCTTAACTCATGGTAACCTTTCTGATACTCATTAGTCTTTCTAATCACTTCTCTACCTGCTGCGTCATAGATGATAATATCTAAAATTGACCGCTCTGGCACATCAAACCCGATGATGGTATAATCAGTGAATGGATTCGGTTGGTTCTGATAAAGTTTAAATTCTTCTCGAGATGTCAGCTCAGTTTCTTCCTCGTCAAAGGTCAAAACCAGATCGTGCGCTGACAACTGATCTGTCACATAGATTTCTGAATTAAGATATGAAGAATTAATCCTCAATGCCTCACTAAGCCATATGTCCCTGTCTGCTACAATTCTGATACTGAATAATGGTGCTGTTGTACTAATTTCTTCTTCTGAAATCCATGAGACTGCGAGCTGCTGGCCTTTCAAAACATAATTGCCCTGACCGAAAGCTACATGACCACCTATCACTTCTTTCAAGCTCAATCCGACCATTTCAAAAGTCGTTTGAAATCCTCTTATTTGATTGAATTGAGTACTTCTAAAATCTACAATTAGCGATTCTCCCTTCTTCAGATATTTATCATCAGTATTCAGGCTAATCTCACCTTCCGTTCTCAATTCTGTCCTCGTGAATCCTGGCAGGCTGACGGAGCCATTCACGTCACCTACCTTGACGGCTATTAGGTCTTGGTCCATCGCATCAGTCCCCAGCGATATAAGTTCGAGATGATCTAAAAATGGCCATGGATTAATCTCGGATGCTAAGTCTTGGGCTGCATTTATGAATACCCAGGCTTCGGTTCCAAGTAGTTCGTCTGAAATGCCCAAGATGATCTTCTGCAATGCGATAATGTCAGAAGCAGACACAGAAGAACTGGCATTAGCATCCGCCGCTATAGTTTGGTATGGTGAACTTAAGGGCTTAATATCGAGAATATGATTCTGAATGATCAATAAATCTAAGGTACTGATACCATTACTATACTCATCCTCATATTGGGCGGAGATATCATAATTGAACCCCGTCGGATTCTGGCTAAATGCATATTGCCCTGATTCACCAGTGCTGACAGTCTTTGGATATTCTGCATTCGTAGACTGTACCGTCACCTCTACGCCCGACATTGCTTTTTGGTCATAGGTGATCACCTGACCGGCTATAGTAGCATGGCTCGACTCCATTATATTATCAGGATCACAAATTTCAGAAGACTGTAAAACCACTCGGCAGGAGTTACCGTTCTGACTCTCATCCCAAGCCCAAACTTCATAGCTGATAGTTGCAGATTCTTGCAAAGCTTCACAGTCTATCACCGCATTACTCTGTTCGCGAAATCCTTCTCTGCCTGGTCTGATTGGCTCCTGCCCTTCTGGTACAATTGTATAGATAAGGTCACTCGCTGCTGTACAATTGTCGAAACTGCTGGCGTTAAAATCTTTAGCCCAGATAGCCGTTTCACCCTCCGCATTAAGTGCGACGGACACACTCGAAATACATATAATCGAAGGCGCGAGGTTGTCCCTCACATAGATTACGGTCATGGCATTGGATATATTACCGCAAGCATCTGTAACCTCCCATCTCAACTGTAGAGTCTCGCCAGATGATCCAGTGATATCCATATTGACATCTGCTCCAAAATCTGACTTATCAAATATGATACTGCCCTGCTCATTAATTAATATAGCTCGCCATTGCAGTGTATTAGAGTCAGACTCTGATCCATTGCAGAAGTCCTGAGCGGATGCCGCTACATTGGCTACAGCCTCACATGTCACGTCTTCGACTAATAGGGTCAAGCTATCAGGAGCGGTGATCACAGCAGCATTATCATCCCTTATCTCTATGTACTGATCGAACCTATAGTAACCATCTATGTTAAGTTCACTGGTATATCTATAATACGTTTTAAATTCTGCGAGAGCTCCATTACGTTCTGGACAATCACTACATCCGCTACCCATATCATCATAGATAAGTGTGACATCGTCAGTAGCAGCTTCATTATTCTCATTGGGTTGATAGGTACACCAGTCTATGACCGTCCACTGCTTGACTAATCTAAGACAGGCTCCATTAGTGACGATGGTATCAATTTTAAAGCTGGAGCCTACCAGGCCACAGGTCTGCTTACACCACACTGGCGCGTATTCTTGATAGTCTTCACCACAGCTGACTGATCCGCCCAGTGCTATGTCAGGCGTAGGCCATTCTGTGACATCACCCACAGAGTTACACTCTAGCGTGATTCCAGATGATACACCATCGTTTCTATGGACGGGCCACTTGATGGTCATTGGATCAAAAGTAGATAGAGAATCATCGAAGCTGATGGTCTGCTCACAGGAGATCTCAGCTGTGTTCAGCTCTCCATTCTCATTCCGATCGATGTACCAAGTCCGAATCACTTCACCTTTTGCACATCCTGATATACTATTCAGATCTGAGTCAACATAAGCCAAGGTGTATGCTCCAGTTTGACAGTCCAAGCCACTTACGGATGGTCTCCGATCGTCTTCTATTTCGTCAGCACACGCTATCATGTAGTCCTCACACACTAATGTAATACCTAATTGGTTTTCTACATTCACTGATACTTCACAGTGATTTACATTATCAAAAACATCTCTGCCAATGATCGTGACTTTCACAGTACCAACATCAGAACAGCAGAACTTCACGAAGTCCTCTTCTAATACATAGGGTATAATATTCACTGAGTCTATAGCACCATCTTTAGTAAATGCCGTATCTCTAATCTCTCCGTCGGGTTCGCATCCAGATTCGTAATGGTAGCCATACCTATCATTGACTTGCAGGTAGCTGCCGTCGCTCAGTATGACCTGACCAGCAGTGAAGTTAGCTGACCTTAGAGCTCTGAGAATAGTTGGATTACAGTCTCTACCGGCTGCTGAGCCGACTTCGAGGTCATCGACAAATAACTTTGTATCAGGATCTACGCCCGACGTGCCAGTTAGTGAAATATTAATAGAATCCTGACAGATGAGTACGGGCGCTACCTCATCGATTACGTTCAGTTGATATTGGCATAAGCTCACATTGCGGCACTCATCTCTGGCGACGTAGGTGATCTCGTGTACACCTTGATTCAGATTGAATGCCTCTATGCTCAGATCTCCGTCAGTTAGCGATCCAGACACCTCTACATATCCGCCACCCGTCACATAAGCTTCCACAGTGATACTGCTACAATTGTCCGATAGAGAATTTGGTATTGATAGTGGACCTGTATAGGCGCATTGCCAAGGATTAATACTAATCTGCGCACTATCTTTGCAGGTAGTGAAGACAGGAGCATCAAAATCAAACACGGTAATCACTTGTACGTGCTCCAATGGATTGAGCTGAGGCACGACATCACCACAGACATCTCTGACAAACCATGTTCTCAATATTTCAAATGAGCCTTCGCATATATTGAACACCCGATCTTCGTATAGCATAGAAAAAAGACATAAGCCTCCATTCTGATCCAGTGTGAGGCCAAATATACTTGGTCTGCCCGTAGAGTCTGGTTGTACAGATATATCATCTTCTGCCACTGCATTACAGTTGATCGGCATAAGCACAGAAATATCTTCAGGAAATGTCACATGCTCAAGTGAAAATGGTAAGACATTAATCAATTGTAGATACTCTTCGCTGTTCCCTTCATCATCAGAGACCGTCCAAGTCCTCTCGATACTAGCCCTGATCTCGAGACAGCGTTCAAACTCCTTGTAGCGATCTACGTAATTCATTTCCACTTTATCTTCACAGTTCAGCACTAACGGGGCGCCCACTTTGAAATATTCTGGGTCCGTAGGCTCAATACAGAGTACATTTGCATCTTGAGGCCACTCTATATCTAACTGCTGCTTTTCTTCTATTCTGACGACGGACACACAAGAATTCTGAGAGCCATTACAATCAACAACTTTAGCTCTGAATAACAAATTGATATCCGTCTCATCAAAGAAATTTTCATGCGCTGCACCATCATCACCCTCTATCTCAAGGCATAGTAAATCTGTGCAGAGTGTGCCATCAGCCTCTATCAGGTAGTCAGCAGAAAGAATCAATTGACACTCTTGATTAAGTGAAATATTTAAAGTGTCATTACATGCTAAAGCATCAGAAAAATCGACAGGCTCTCCCGATACGTTGAAAGTCGCAACACATGTCGATGTATTACCAGAGGCATCAGTCGCAGTGATCTCAATATCATGAGTCCCGATGGTCAGTCCATCAAAGAGTTCTGGCTCCGTACTAATGTCGACACTACAGTCTGATAGATTCAGCAATTCATTGAGCTCTGGCGCCGAAGTCCGACAATCACCACTGTTCACATCAAGCGTGATAGGACCAGCTGGGCAAGTTAATATTGGAGCAATGGTGTCTATAATTGTTACCCTTACCTCGCAGTAAGAGGTTCGATTGTTACACGGATCTTCAGCCGAGACTAAGACTGCATGGTCACCCAGATCATTACAATTAAATAGTGAAGGACTGATCTGAACATCTATGTTGCTCGTGCTGCTTCCTGTATAGGAGAAGCATGCATCAAATAAGCCATCCACCACATCAGAGGTCTGAAGGGTCACCGTGCCATCGCTCTCTAATGATACCTCAGCTATATCCTTACACATAAGCTCAGGCGGATTTTTATCTAATACCTCTAAGACTTGGACTGCTGAGTCAAGATTACCGCAGGGATCCTCGGCGTACCATGTCCGATATATGACAGCTGCCTTGTCGCCCTTGCAGACTATATCTAATGAATCTGAAAAGCTAATTAGGATATTATCCAGCGGAGCACAGTTATCTTCAGCGCTCGCATATGAAGCTCCCAGTGATGGATCTATAGCTTGCATTAATACAGTATCACATAGCTCAATGGTATCCTTAAGTACGATAGTCGTGAGAACCCATTGATCATTGACCAGTACCGTGGTGTCAACCTCTCCGATGGCAAATATAGAATCTCGACAGACGACATTCTCGATGACCTGACACTCGGTAATCGTCGTATCGGGTGGTAAGATAATCACTGGTGGCGTCTCATCAATATATTGCACCACCTGATCAAAAGCACAGGAATTAGCAGAACCGTCGTCAAGAGTCCATCGGAGTGTATCGATGTAACTATAGAAGCCGCAATCAGCTGGATCTAAAACTCGGCTTGAAATAATTTCAAATTGGATCGTGGGTTCTCCACAGTTATCTTGCACTTGGCTGGGGGTCATGATAAAAGTATCAAGAACTTCTTCGCAGGACAGTATCATGTCTACGGGAAGGCCTGCTGTCAGGATGGGCTTCTCTTTATCCAGCACATTGATGTGAAGTACGCATGTGTCGGAGTAGCCCATATCCTCCATACCATCGATGTAGTATCTAATATTTACCTTGGTGATACCGACTAAATATTCAAGTCCAGTAGCTTGTCCCTGTATCCATGTCTCCATGTCTACACCGTCAGCACCCACCCCTTCTAAGAGGTACTGAAATACGGGCGCGTCTAATCCTGCGCATGGTCTGGCCTCAGCCAGTGGAAAATTAACCACCGCTTGGCACCAACCTGGATCGTTAGCCTGAGTGATAGTATCTTGAACATTGGGACATACTATGGCCTTGATACACTCGAACATCACTGGCGTAGGATCACTGTTGTCTCCAGGATCAGCATTACCATCTGGATCAGCATTAGAGCCATCCTGCGATATATCATTCACTAATAAGCCTAATGGAGACGTACCGATGGCTGTCGCCGAATTAAAATATGGACCAGTATAACTACCTGGAGATACCTGAATGCGGATATATACTGCGGACTCCTCTCCGGGCACCAGTAACTCATCGCCCTGAATTAGATTGATCTCTGTCACACCATCATAATCAACATTGACCGCAAATTCTTCACTCTCTACACCGACCAATGTGAAAGATGTGGCACCCGTAAATGTCAATGCCAAATCGTCATTAAGCTGATCAATTGTCAAATCAACATCTCCAAGATTCTCCATTCTGATCTCATAGACTACGTCAAATGATCCATCTGGATTAGGCAGCGGACCTTGAGAGACGCGCTTAGATGTGCCTAATACTGGATTCGCATTAAAGTCAACTATGGTGGGCGATTGTTCTACGGGATTGCCATCACCATCAGGATCTGGGTCGGTACCGTCTACACTGTCATCGGTAAGTAAGCCTTCTGGTGACATACCCATGACTTGCGCTGTATTATCGAATGGTCCTAAATTACCCCCACAATTTTCAACACGAACTTCGATTAGAATCTGTCCTGACTCCCCAGGATCTATATCGTCATTTCCAGTCAATAAGCTATTATCCCCAGTTCCGTCATATGACTCATTAACTGTGAATCCACTTGATGTCCTGCTGATCACATTGACATCGCAAGGCATGGGGAAGGTCACGCTTAGATCATCTATTACCTGCAGATTAGTGATGACGACATTACTGAAGTTCTCGATGTTAAACTCATAGGTCAGGTCAAATGATCCATCTGCATTAAGTATCGAATTAACTAAATTTTTGGCAAGACCGATAGCGCGCACACTTTGAAAATTAACCACCGTCGGCTCTTGCTCTATAGGATTACCATCGTTATTGGGATCAGGATTACTTCCGTCCTGGGATATATCGGAGATGACCTCACCGCTAGCATCTCTTGCTGATGTCGTGGCTGTATTATTAAAAGGCCCAATATTGCCCAAACAATTATCAATTAAGACCGTCAGGATGATTGATCCCTTATCACCAACTGATAGTACATCAACGCCTTGTAGCAGCTCAATCTCTGATGTACCATTATAATTTTCATTAATGATAAAATCATTACTGGTGATGCTGATTATACTTGATCCGCAGGGCGCGGGGAAAGTCTGGGCCAGATCATCTTCGACCTGAAGATCAGTTAGCTCGACATCGCCATAGTTTTGAATATTAATCTCATAGGTGACCAAACCACTCCCGTCTGGATTATCAACGACCTCTACTGCACGCTTAGCGATACCAATACCTGGATCTTGAACTACTGTTATCGTGGTCGTACATGCTGATACTAAGCCACACTCATCCGTCACAGTCAGTGTCACTACATTAGCTCCTAAATCATCTATCTTGAAGAGCTCCTTAGAGATAGCCCTATCCAATAAATCGTCATTAGAACAGACATCGGTACTACCGCAATCGATATCTAAAACGGACACATTCACAAATCCAATGTTTGGTATATCGATTGAATAATCAGGACAACATGCTGGTACGGGTGGTGTTGTATCTTCTATAATAAACTGGCTCACTCCACTCGTTATATTTCCACACTCATCCACTGCCGTAAAGCTGAACACCTTCGTCTCAGTAGATGCACAACCACTGATGGTATTAATTAATTCTGCTGTAATCATCGGATCGAAACCACAATCATCATTTCCCGTTACAGACATTAGCCATTGATCTAACTGAGCGGTATTGCCAGCACCATCGCACTCTACCGTCATTTCATCTGGCAGATTAAGTTCTGGGGGTAGATTGTCTATAGTTATCACTGAGGCAGTTGTGCTTATGGCATTGTCACATTCATCCGTTACAGTGAAAGTATATAGCGTTGACGTAGTGCTGCCGCAAATCAACTCTGCAGCGTTAGACTCACTCATCCAGGTGACGACGCCGCAAAAGTCAGCGGCCACAGCTCCTCCATTATTGGATACCCATGCTGCTATTAGATTTTCATTCTCTGCGTCAGAGCAGTTCAGCTCTAAGTCCGTAGCTGATTGTTCGAAAACAGGTGGCGCAGTATCCGTGATCGTGATTGTGGTGGTACAGCTATTGGCGTTGAAGCATGCATCCTCCGTACTAAAGGTCACTGTAGTCACACCGGTCTCACCACAAAGATCAGAGACTGGAGCCGTTGTAAAATCGTCAGTCACAGACACCGCACCATCACACGCATCTAAGGCTGAGACTCCGGTCAGCCAGCTATTAATCACGGCTTCATTCACCGTAGCTCCACATTCTAAAATGATATCATCTGGACATGTGATTGCGGGTGGTGTTGTGTCTACAAGCACAAAGTCCGCCGTAGTCTCACTGATATTACCACAGCCATCAGTCGCTGTAAAGGTCACTGATACTGCTCCAGAAGAACCACAGTCGATGGCAAAATTTTGGGTATAGTCGTTAGTCCATATAATGGGTGCACTGCAATCATCATTTAATGAAGTAGCGCCTCCATGATCATTGAGCCAAGCCAATAAGGCTGTACTCTGATTAGTCCCATCACAGATCACAGTTACGGTAGTAGCTTCCGTGATAACGGGTGGAGTAGTGTCATCAGTCTCATAAGTCGCTAAGCAGGTGGATCGATTGCCAGCCTCATCTTCTACAGAATACTGATACACTCTCTCAAAGGTAGATCCGCAGCTGCTAAAATCCGTCAAGAGCAGTGTATCCACAGTGAGCATACCTGCACAATTGTCCAGTGATGTAGCTGCTATGCCATTAAACCAGCCGTCGATATCTACTGCACTACAGTCGATGTCAAGCTGGTCATTACACAGGATAGACGGAGCCTCGCAATCTTCTACGAGCACATCGAAACTACACCTTGCTACCAGTCCTGCAGCATCAGTAATGGTATACGTGACGACACTCAGACCTAAGATGAAGGTCTCTGCGGCAGCAGTACTGCCTATAATCTGAGCTACCTCAGTGACACCATCTACTTGATATTGAATACCCTGTCCATCACAATTGTCTATCGCGATAGGATCAATGCGATCATCGCCCATCCAAGTGCATTCACCTGCATCAGTGCAAACGACAACCGCATTACTTGGGCACAATATACTGGGGTTATCACTATCGATCACAGTTATGTTAAACTCGCAGACGCTAACATTACAACCATCTGAAGCGGTGAATTTTACAGCTGAAGTCCCTAACGGGAATATTGAGCCACTCTGCCTTAATACATCTCCATTGTCTGGAATTGACTGTGTGACATCAATCAATTCTTGACATGCATCCGTAGCCGTGGGAGTACTAAAAATGACATTGGCTTCACATAAATCAACGTCAACGTTCACATTGATGTCACCAGGACAGTTATCAAAGACTGGTGAAATATTATCAGTCAATATAATAACCGATGTGCAGCTGATCTCATTGCCACAAGCATCTGTCGCTGTAAAGGTGATCTCTATATTCGCTGCAGCATCTATACACGTCAGTACTGGAAGCGCACTGGGATAGTCGTGTGTGATGACCACATCACTACAGTTACTCACATCAGCAGCTACTGCATTAGCTAACCAGCCAGCGATGATTTGATCATTATTTACGTTACCACAAGTGAGCTCCAAGGCAGGAGGGCAACTAATAGTGGGCATCGTTATGTCTTCAATTATATATAGAGCGACACCTGTCGTGATGTCACCACATTGATCCATAGCTGTGAACGTGTATTCCTCAGTCATCGACGCACCACACCCGCTGATACTATTTCTGACACTTGAAATACTCGCTGAGCCACAATCATCAGTCGCCATAGCAGTGGCTAACCAATCAGACAGCGTAATCGCTAACGGATCACCGCACTCTACAGTAGTCTCTACTGGTACTGTCAGCACGGGCGGCACGTTATCAGAAGTTATTACTGATGCAGTGGTTGTGACCGAATTACCACATTCATCCGTCGCAGTAAACGTGTAAGGAATAATCGTATTAGCCCCACAGCCTGTCATAGCAGTTGCTGCTGCACTGGTCCACAACACTGATCCACATAAATCACTTGCGACCGCATCCCCGTATCTATTGACCCATGCTGTGATCAATGCGTCATTATCTGCACCAGAGCAGCTCAACTCCAGATCCACAGCTACAAAATCAAGCGTGGGAGATTTATTATCCTCAATAGTAATGGTCCGCATGCAGCTTGATGGATTTCCACATGCATCCCTCGTTGAAAAAGTTACTGTCGTCACTCCAGTCATACCGCACTCATCAGTCTGTGCCGCGGAAAGGAAATTCGTAATGACAGGTACTCTGCCATCACAGGCGTCCACTGCCGTAGCTCCTCCAAGCCAGCTGCTGATGACAGCGTCGTTAATCAGTGAGCCGCATTCCAATACAATGTTATCAGGACACGCCAACACTGGGGACACATCATCTATAACTGTAAATGTTGCTGTGGTCACGCTGGAATTACCGCACGCATCAGTAGCCGTGAATGTTACATTAGCGCTTCCTGTAGAACCACAGCTTGGAGTTAGATTTGCAACATAATTATTTGTCCATGTGACGGGCCCACTACAGTCATCACTGATGAAAGTAGCACCACCGTTGTCATTGAGCCAAGCTAATAAAGCAGTACCTATATTTGTTCCATCACAGACTATGGTCTCAGATATGGCCTCAGAGATCGCCGGCGGTGTAGAATCATCCGTCTCATAAGTTGCTAGACAAGATGAACTATTTCCTGCTACATCTGTCACCACATACTGATACACTCGCTCAAATGTGCCGCCGCAGCTATTAAAGTCAGTCAGTAGTAATGTATCTATAGACAAGATACCAGAACAGTTGTCCTCTATCGTGCCAGAGATCATCGAGTACCAGCCAGAGATATCTACAGCGCTACAGTCGATGTCTACTTGATCATTACAAGTGATCGTAGGCGCCTCGCAGTCCTCTACACGGACGGTGAATTTACAACTACTGGTCAAGCCTTCATCGTCAATTATTTTATAGGAAATATTATTTGATCCCAAGGGTAATATCACATTATCATCCGCCAAGGTATTAACACCTGTTATGGCAGAAGCGATCACGCTCCCATCAGGAGTCTCAATGGAGTAGCTAACTTCAAGTCCTGGACAATTATCATTAAAAATTGGATCAGTCATAGCTCCACTCTCCCATTCGCAGGTTCTGAGGTCTGTACAGACCACTACATCATTACTGGGGCAGCTGATACTTGGTACATTAGAATCCACCACTGTAATTGTGAAGTTGCAAGGCTCCTCATTACCACATTCATCGGTCGCTGTGTATGCTATTAGCGTTGGGCCTTCTGGAAAGCTCGAACCACTCGCGATGCCTCCTGTCCTTTGGACACTGACATCTCCATCGCATGCGTCTAATGCGATAGGCTGTGAGTAGACTACATTAGCTATGCAAGCATTAACGTCTACGTTTACAATTTGGTCAGTAGGACAGTTAGCAAAATAAGGGTCTGTCGTATCATTAGTTGTAATCGAAGAAGAACAACTTACTGTATTTCCGCATGCGTCAATCGCAGTGAACGTCACCTCCAGAGATATCCCATTTAAGCAAAATAATTCTGGAAGAGATCCGTTATAATCAGTGGTGATCGATACATCGCTGCAGCCGTTGGTATCTTCTGCACTCGCATTTGAGATCCACTGTAGGATTAGTAATTCATTATTGAAATCTCCACATTCCAACACTAAAGGTGCAGGACAGGTGATTAGTGGTTCTTCAGTATCTATTGTACTATAGGTACTTGTCTCTGATGTACTATTACCACAGGCGTCAGTCGCGGTGAACTGGTATGTCTGCGTCAAGGTACCGCCACATCCAGATGTTTCTGAAAGTAATGAAGCCGTGATCTCTACATCGCCGCATGTATCACTTGCATCAGCTAAAGCAAGCCAGTCAACAATATTCAGAATGATGGCCCCGCATTCCTGCGTAGCCGCTTCAGGGACTACGTCAAACGTAGGATCCTGCGTATCCTCAGTAATGACTTGGGCTATGGTTGTGCTCGTATTGCCACATTCGTCTTGTGCTGTAAATAAGTAGGAGTCTATCATATTACTACCGCAAGCCGTACTTGCCATAAGCTCGACGGGATCTAACCATTCCACTATTCCACATAGGTCAGTCGCCATAGCATCTCCATTTCTTTCCAACCAAGCATCTACCGTTGACAAATTATCTTCTCCGCACTCAACAATTAAGTCTGTCGCTGTTATATCTATTACTGGTGGTGTTGTATCTTCTATAGAGATGATTGAGGTCTTTGTTGCTTCATTGCCACAAGCGTCTATGGCTGTGAAGGTAACCGTGGTCACCCCGGTCTGCCCACATCCAACCGTCATCGGTGCTGATGTAAAATTATGATTGACTGCTATCATCCCATCACAATTATCCACTCCATTGGCTGATGTAAGCCAGTTATTTATGATCGCGGTATTTAGCCCTCCCCCGCACTCCAGTGTCAGATTCGAGGGAACTGTTATTTCTGGCTCTGTCGTGTCTAAGATTGTAAAAGAGACGGCATCCGTGCTGCTCGCATTACCACACTCATCAGTAGCGGTGAAGATCACTTCAATGCTTCCTGACGAGCCACAATTTACACTAATGTCATTCAGATAATTATTTGACCAGGTAACAGTATTGCTGCAGTTATTACTGACAAGTGTTGATCCTCCATTGTTTGCGAGCCATGCCAATAAAGCTGTACTCTGATTACTACCATCACACTCTAGTGTAAGAGATATCGCATCAGTAATGGTAGGAGCCGTCGTATCATCAGTCTTATACAGACAAGTCACACGACTACTATTCCCTGCTCCGTCAGTCGCTGTGAAGGTGTATAGCTGCTCTATGGTATTGCCGCAGCCTGATATATCAGCTTGTAGAAATGAACTTACGCTCAGCGGCTCACTACAGTCTCCTACGTCTCCTTGAGCCATAATCGCTGCCTCTACATCTGCTCTCCAGCCTGACACATCTTCCATGCCACATTCTACATCCACCGCATTGCTACAGCTGATCATCGGTGCTTCGCAATCTTCTACTGTCACTTCAAAGTCACACGTCGGTCCTGTATTGCCATTAGCATCCAGTATCGTATAGGTCACCACACTCGTCCCTAATGGAAAAGTCTCTACTGAGGCATCCATAGCTCCTTCCGCTGTCAGCCCATCTGCTAAAGCGATGCTGTAGCTGATGTTCGCATTCAGACAGTTATCTATGCCGATCGGTGAGATTCGATCATCTCCTGACCACGCACAGCTACCAGCCGCGGCACATACCACCACCTCATTACTCGGACAGCTGATACTCGGTATGTCACTATCCACTACCGTGATCGTAAAGGAACAGGTCATCGTATTGCCACAGTTGTCCGTAGCCGTGAACACGATGTCTTCCGGACCTATCGGAAAGGTACTGCCTGACGCTAATCCTGTACTCTGCTGTACTGTAGCAATACCGTTGCAGTCCGTGGCTTGAGGCGTGCTGAATACGACTACCGCCTCACAGACATCCACATCAGCATTAACACGATAGCTCGTCGGGCAGGTCGTAAATACGGGCGGAGTCGAATCAGCTGATATGATAATCGTCGACATCGCTGTACCCATCGCGCCGCAGCCATCCACCACTGTCCAAGTCACTGTAACTTCTCCTCCACATGTAGCTGGAGGTGTACCTGCAAAATTATTTGTCACGGTGAAATCTGAACATGCTTCTGTAACTGTATAGTCATCTAACCATGCAATGATCGCTGAGCTCACATCTGTTCCACAACTTAGATTGAGTGGCGAAGGTGCCGTGACTACGGGTGCTACATCATCCACAATCCTAAAGTCTGACTGAGCACTCGTACTATTACCGCAGTCATCTGTCGCAGTGAAAAGATATGTCAGTGTCTCTACAGTAACGTCATCCGCGCAGCTATTGATCGTGCTGATCAGAGCATAGCTGACTTCAGCACCGCCACATATATCCGCCGCACTTGCTGTGTTAAGCCATGTTGTCAGGCTCGCACTGATGGGCCCACTGCACAGCTCTGTCGTTCCAGTATCTGGTAGGTCTAATGTTGGATCTGTCGTATCTATGATGTGGACATTCGCTACCACCGTCGTTGTGTTTCCACACTCGTCTGATGCCGTATAAATGTACGGTATGGTTGTCGTATTGCCACACTCATTACTCATCGGTTGAGCCGCACTGGTGATGCTTACTGCTGTGCAGTTGTCCATGGCACTCATGCCCTGAGCAAAATCATTCGCCTCATTAGCAGCTACCCAGGCAGCTATAGCTCCCACATTGCCTGCTGCATCGCACTCTACAAATAAGTCCACTGGCTCACTCATAATCACTGGCTGCTCCGTATCCACTACAGTAATCAGGCTTGTACATGATACTGGCATATCATCACAGTTATCCTCTATGCTAAAAGTGATTGTCACTGACGTGCCGCATGACGGTAAAGTCACGGCCGTATTAATTATGTTTATCTCTCCGCAGGCGTCTGTTCCACTTGCGCTGGACAGCCACTGGGTTATGATCGCATCGTTATCTCCATTACCACATTGTACAGTGATGTCTGCTGGACAATCGATGGCTGGAGCTGTCGTGTCACTTATGATGATATCCGCTGGCATGCTGCTGCTCAGACCACACTCGTCCGTAGCGGTGAATACCACTGTCGTCCTCCCAAGGCCTCCACAACCACCGCCGAGTAAGCCTGTATAATTATTAGACCACGTCACGCTGCCACACACTTCAGTCGCACTCGCTCCCCCATTAATATTTAGCCAGTTTTGAATAGCTCCATCATTACCTGATCCACATTCCAATACTAAATTAGTCGGTGCTGGCATGAACTCTGGAGCCGTCGTATCATCAGTCTTATACAGACAAGTCACACGACTACTATTCCCTGCTCCGTCAGTCGCTGTGAAGGT
>ENA-ORXM01001367-ORXM01001367.1-marine-metagenome-genome-assembly--contig:-NODE-1367-length-34474-cov-4.951856_pt1 | contig 34474 bp, 41 predicted proteins | sample MGYA00237867_ERZ511480 | MGnify/ENA primary metagenome ERZ511480 (study PRJEB26309, sample SAMN06266103) | marine metagenome | isolation source: Algal blade | place: United Kingdom:Sidmouth, United... | reverse complement strand
AAAGCACCCCATGTACGGTAAGTTCGTTTTGAAGACGAAAAAATATGTTGCACACGACGAAAAAAACGACTGCAACGAAGGAGATACCGTGAAAATCATGGAAACCCGTCCCTTGAGCAAGACCAAATGTTGGAGATTGGTAGAAATCTTAGAAAGAGCTAAATAATTATGTTACAGCAAGAATCAAGATTAAAGGTAGCTGATAATACAGGAGCAAAAGAGGTTTTGACCATCAGGGTACTGGGCGGTACGAAACGAAGATATGCTTCCATAGGTGATAAAATCGTAGTTACTGTAAAAGAGGCCACTCCGAACGGAGGAATAAAAAAAGGTGCTGTATCGACGGCCGTAGTAGTTAGAACTAAGAAGGAGGTTAGAAGGCCCGATGGCTCGTACATCCGTTTTGACGATAATGCGTGTGTACTCTTAAATCCAACTGGTGAGATGCGAGGAACCCGTGTTTTTGGCCCAGTCGCTCGTGAGCTTCGAGACAAGCAGTTTATGAAAATCGTTTCTTTGGCCCCCGAGGTACTTTAATATAGTTGAACATGAGCAAATTGAAAATTAAAACAGGAGATACGGTTCGTATCATTGCCGGTGACCATAAAGGAACCGAGGGTAAAGTGATGACCGTTGACCGTATAAAGAATAAGGCTATCATAGAGGGTGCAAATATGGTTTCGAAGCACGAGAAACCCAGCGCACAGAATCCTCAAGGTGGTATTGTAAAGAAAGAGGCACCTATTCACATTTCTAATCTCTCATTGATTGATGCAAAATCGGGAGAGGCGACTAGGGTCGGCTATGAGGTAAGGGATGGAAAAAAGGTCCGGATTTCTAAAAAATCCAATGAAGTAATATAATTATGGCTTACGTTTCAAGATTGAAGAAAGAATATAAGGAGCGCGTAATCAGTGCGCTTAAAGAGGAATTCGGTTACAAAAATGTAATGGAAGTGCCTCAGCTCAAGAAAATTGTCGTAAGTAGGGGCGTTGGTGCAGCTGTTGCCGATAAAAAGCTCATCGACCATGCCGTTGAGGAGTTGACCAATATAACCGGTCAGAGAGCAATCGCTACAATGTCTAAAAAAGACGTTGCCGCATTTAAACTACGTAAGGGCATGCCTATTGGAGCTAAAGTGACCCTTCGAGGTGAGCGTATGTACGAATTTTTAGATCGATTGATTACAAGTGCGCTACCACGGGTTCGAGATTTTCAGGGTATCCGTGCCACTGGTTTTGACGGGCGTGGAAATTATAGCCTCGGTGTCACCGAGCAGATTATTTTTCCGGAAATTAATATCGATAAAATCAATCGAATCGATGGAATGGACATCACATTCGTGACCTCTGCCGATACGGATAAGGAGGCGAAATCATTGTTAACGGAATTAGGATTACCTTTTAAAAAGAAATAGAATGGCTAAAGAATCAATGAAGGCCCGTGAGCGAAAAAGGGCAAGAACAGTTGCTAAATATGCCGAGAAAAGAAAAGCCTTGAAAGAGGCTGGAGATTATGAGGCACTGCAAAAATTGCCGCGTAACGCTTCTCCGGTTCGTATGCACAATCGTTGCAAATTGACGGGAAGACCTAAAGGGTACATGCGAACTTTTGGTATATCAAGGGTAATGTTCAGGGAAATGGCGAATCAAGGCCTGATTCCCGGAGTAAAAAAAGCCAGCTGGTAATATAAATTGAATAACTGGTCTCAGGTTTGGCAATACTGCCAAAAACCGTTACCTAATAAGATAGAAATGGTTACAGATACTATAGCAGATTATTTAACACGGGTTAGAAACGCCAGTAGGGCGGGTCATAGAGTGGTTGAAATTCCTGCGTCGAAAGTGAAGAAGGAAATTACAAAGATTCTGTTCGATCAAGGATATATTTTGAGCTACAAATTTGAAGAAGATAAAGTTCAAGGTACTATAAAGATTGCTTTGAAATATGATAAGGCTACGAAAGAGCCTGTTATCAAGAAATTACAGCGAATAAGTAAACCGGGATTGCGCAAGTATGCAGGGTCCGATAGTTTACCAAGGGTCTTGAACGGTTTGGGTGTAGCAATAGTATCTACTTCGCATGGGGTAATGACCAGTAAGCAGGCAAAAAATGAGAATGTAGGTGGCGAAGTGCTTTGCTACGTATATTAATCGGAATAAAGTATTAAGAAATGTCAAGAATAGGTAATAATCCAGTAGCGATTCCCGAGGGCGTCACCGTAGAGGTTAAAGACAACGAACTTTTTGTAAAAGGAAAGTTAGGTGAGCTTACCCAAGAGTACTCCGCTGTTGAGATTAAGATAGAAGATAATCAAGTTTGGGTCACGCGACCTTCCGATTCCAAAGAACATAAATCAAAGCACGGTCTTTACCGCTCTTTGGTTAGAAATATGATCGATGGGGTTTCTAAAGGTTGGACAAAAGAACTCGAACTAGTAGGTGTGGGTTACCGAGCCAACAATCAAGGTCAAAAATTAGATTTAGCTCTAGGTTTTTCGCACAATATTGTGATGGATTTAGCTCCCGAGGTAAAAATCGAGACAACTTCCGAAAAGGGAAAGAACCCTATTATAAAACTGACATCGCACGACAAGCAATTGGTAGGCCAGATAGCTGCCAAAATAAGATCTTTCCGTAAACCGGAGCCCTATAAAGGAAAAGGCGTCAAGTTTGTTGGAGAGCAGTTACGTAGAAAAGCAGGTAAATCAGCTTAATAGTATATCATGGCATTATCAACTAGCGAAAGAAAACTAAGAATACGAAGAAGAATCAGGAAAGTTTCTTCGGGTACGGCGGAGCGACCGAGATTATCGGTTTTTAGGAGCAACAGCGAAATTTACGTCCAAATAATTGATGACATCAAAGGAACTACTTTATTGGCAGTATCATCTCGGGACAAAGAGTTTGAAAAAACAAAGGGAACAAAAAGCGAAATCGCGAACGCTGTCGGTAAAGCGATAGCGGAGAAGTGTAAGAAGGCAGGTATTGAAAAAGTTGCTTTTGACCGAGGTGGCAATTTGTACCATGGGCGTGTTAAAGCATTAGCTGAAGGTGCACGCGAAGCAGGACTTAATTTTTAAATAATAGTATGTACCAGAAATACAAGAATATAGAGACCGTTAAACCAGGGGGTTTAGATTTGAAGGATAGATTGGTCGGTATACAACGTGTTACCAAGGTAACCAAGGGGGGTAGAGCTTTTGGCTTTTCCGCTATTGTTGTTGTCGGCGATGAAGAGGGTGTAGTCGGTAGCGGTCTTGGTAAGTCCAAAGAGGTTGCCACGGCTATTGCCAAGGCTATAGAAGACGCGAAGAAAAACCTTATTCGTATTCCGTTGAACAAAGGTACCCTGCCGCATGAGCAGAAGGGTAAGTATGGCGGAGCAAGAGTTTATATTCAACCTGCGTCACATGGTACAGGGGTTATAGCCGGTGGTGCCGTACGAGCGGTATTGGAATCCGTCGGAGTACAAGACGTACTTTCAAAGTCACAAGGTTCTTCAAATCCGCATAATGTGGTAAAGGCCACTTTTGATGCATTGCTGCAGTTAAGGGATGCCGGTACCGTAGCGAAGCAACGAGGTGTTTCCCTTGAGAAAGTCTTTAAGGGGTAGTTGAACCGACTAACGATAAGAAAAATGGCGAAGAAAATACAGGTCAAGCAATTAAAAAGTAGCATTAAAAGGCCGCAGAATCAAAAGCGTACTTTGACTGCACTGGGGTTGAGAAAAATCGGTCAGGTCGTTGAGCACGAGGCCACACCGAATATTCTTGGCATGATAGATAAAGTTAAACATTTGGTTTCCACTCAGGAAGCTTAATATAGCACACGATAATGAATTTAAGTAATCTAAAACCCGCATCAGGTTCGGCGAACAGAGCAGGGAAAAGAGTCGGTAGGGGGCAAGGTTCAGGTAAAGGTGGAACGGCCACACGCGGCCACAAAGGTGCGAAATCAAGATCTGGTTATTCAAAAAAGATAGGTTTTGAGGGTGGCCAAATGCCACTGCAACGACGCGTACCTAAGTTTGGCTTTACCAACATTAACCGTGTTGAATATAAAGGCGTGAATCTTGACAAGCTACAGGAATTGGTAGATAACAAAATTGTTAAGGATACGGTAACGTTGGATACCCTCGTAGATAACGGATTGGCCAAGAAAAAAGATTTAGTTAAAATATTGGGAGGCGGTGAATTGAAGGCATCCCTAAAAGTTTCCGTGCATAAATTTACGGCAAGTGCCAAAGCGGCTATCGAAGCGGCTGGCGGAGAGGCAATAAATTTATAAGCGAACCGGATTATGAAGAAATTTTTCGAGACCATATCCAATATATGGAAAATTGAAGAGCTGAGGAATAGGATAATTATCACCCTCGGTCTTTTGTTGGTATATCGTTTTGGTTGCCAAATTGTTCTTCCTGGTATTGATTCATCACAATTGTCTGCGTTGGCCTCAGGTACGGACCAAGGTATTTTTGGTCTTTTGAATGCCTTTACCGGTGGTGCTTTCGCGAATGCCTCGATTTTCGCATTAGGTATTATGCCTTATATATCTGCATCGATCGTAGTGCAGTTGATGAGTATAGCAATTCCCTATTTGCAGAAGTTGGATAAGGAAGGCGAGAGCGGGAGAAAAACGAAAAATCAGATTACGCGATGGTTGACCATCGGTATTTGTATCGTGCAAGCTCCGGCCTATTTGTATGGTTTGGAAGCGTTCGGGGTTCAGGATAGTGCTTTCCTTTTAGGAAAAGGCTTGGATTTTATGATTCCAGCTGTGGTTATTTTGGTGACGGGCTGTGTATTCGCAATGTGGTTGGGTGAAAAGATTACCGATAAGGGTATCGGTAATGGTATCTCTCTTCTAATCATGATTGGTATCATAGCGACCATGCCACAATCTTTCGTTCAAGAATTCGTTTCACGAACGGTAGAGAACAACGGGGGGCTGATGTTCATTTTGATAGAGGTGATACTTTGGTTCTTGGTTATTTTGGCAAGTGTACTTTTGGTAATGGCGACACGTCAAATCCCGGTTCAATATGCAAGAAGAACGGCATCTGGCGGGTATGAAAAGAATATCATGGGGTCGCGGCAGTACATTCCTTTAAAGTTGAATGCTTCCGGTGTAATGCCTATCATTTTTGCTCAGGCGATAATGTTCGCGCCAAGTTTGATAGGTAAAACGTTTAACAATACGGCGGTCGGGCAATGGATGGAGGTTCAATTTCAAGATATTTTCGGTTTGGCCTACAATATTTTGTTCGGGGTATTGATTATCATCTTTACCTATTTCTATACGGCGATAACAGTACCGACCAATAAGATGGCCGACGATTTAAAAAGAAGCGGTGGATTTATTCCCGGTATACGCCCTGGAAAGGAAACTGGCGATTTTTTAGACAAGATAATGTCTCTTATAACACTACCAGGTTCTATTTTCTTGGCCATACTGGCCGTGCTACCGGCAATTGTGGTGAAATTAATGGATATACAGGCAGGATGGGCGTTATTCTATGGTGGAACCTCACTTTTGATTATGGTCGGGGTTGCCATCGATACGGTGCAGCAAGTAAATGCATATCTGTTGAACAGGCACTATGATGGCCTTATGAAAACAGGGAAAAATAGAAAAGTAGCATAACAACACAGGTAGTTTGTAGTTGATAGGTGGTAGAAATAAACACCGCTAAAGACTAAAGACTTTCGAATAAAGACTGAAACGAATATGGCTAAACAAGCAGCAATAGAACAAGACGGGTCGATAATTGAAGCATTGTCAAATGCAATGTTCCGGGTTGAATTGGAGAATGGTCATGTAGTTACAGCCCATATTTCCGGAAAGATGCGTATGCACTATATCAAGTTGCTTCCAGGGGATAAAGTAAAATTGGAAATGAGCCCATACGACCTTTCCAAAGCCAGAATTACCTACAGGTATTAATAAGATAGAAGAAAGATATAACGATGAAAGTAAGAGCATCAGTTAAAAAGAGAAGTGCCGACTGCAAGATTGTACGCAGAAAGGGCAGATTGTACGTAATCAACAAGAAGAATCCTAGATTTAAACAAAGACAAGGATAATTATGGCAAGAATTGCAGGTATTGATATACCAAAACAAAAGAGAGGTGTAATTGCCTTGACCTATATTTTTGGTATCGGAAAAAGTAGGGCCAAAGAAATTTTGGAAAAGGCTAAGGTTAGTGAAGACACCAAAGTATCTGATTGGAACGATGATGAAATCGGTCGTATTCGTGATGCAGTAGGTTCATACACTATTGAAGGTGAGCTGCGTTCCGAAACGCAATTGAACATTAAGCGTTTGATGGATATCGGTTGCTACCGGGGCATTCGTCATAGGTCAGGTCTTCCCCTTCGTGGCCAACGTACAAAGAATAACTCGCGAACAAGAAAAGGAAAGAGAAAAACGGTTGCCAATAAGAAAAAGGCAACGAAATAATAAGACGTTAGTCATTCTCTAGTGCTACCTACCGTTGTGTAGACGAACTAATTAAATATGACTGACGAGTAAACACTGAAAAAATGGCAAAGGCTACTACAAAAGCGGCAAAAAAGCGTAAAGTTATCGTTGATTCGGTAGGTGAAGCCCATGTGACCGCGTCTTTTAATAATATTATCATATCCTTGACAAACAAGAAAGGAGATGTTATCTCTTGGTCCTCCGCCGGAAAAATGGGCTTTAGAGGTTCTAAGAAAAATACTCCGTATGCGGCACAGGTAGCTGCCGAAGAGTGTTCGAAAATTGCCCATGAGGCTGGCCTCAGAAAGGTTAAGGTATATGTCAAGGGCCCAGGTAATGGCCGTGAGTCGGCAATACGAGCAGTTCACAACTCAGGTATTGAGGTAACCGAAATTATTGATGTTACACCACAGCCTCATAACGGTTGTAGACCACCTAAAAGAAGAAGAGTTTAATTAATCACTATAAATTTCACAGAAGTGTAGGTAACGATTATCGAAGGATAAGCCTTAATTCATAATCACACTTCTAAACACAGGAAAATGGCAAGATATACAGGACCAAAAAGTAAAATCGCCCGTAAGTTTGGCGAAGCTATCTTCGGAGACGATAAGGCCTTCGATAAGAAAAACTACCCTCCAGGACAACATGGTAACGCAAGACGCCGAGGCAAAAAATCGGAGTATGCCGTTCAGTTGATGGAGAAACAAAAAGCAAAATACACGTATGGTATTTTGGAGAAACAGTTTCGTAATATTTTTGCCAACGCCAAACGAAAAGAGGGTGTAACCGGTGAGATATTACTTCAATTATGTGAGTGTAGGTTAGATAACGTAGTTTATCGAATGGGTATTTCTACATCAAGAAGAGGAGCCAGACAATTGGTTTCCCATAGGCATATTACAGTAAACGGAGAGTTGGTGAATATTCCATCATATTCGTTGAAGCCTGGTGATGTTGTTGGAGTACGCGAAAAATCGAAATCATTACAGACCATTCAAGATGCACTCGATGCAAATAGTAGTGTTTATGAATGGCTGACGTGGAATTCTGAAAAGAAAGAGGGAGCCTTCGTAGCGGTGCCCGAAAGAATACAGATTCCAGAGAACATCAAGGAACAATTAATCGTCGAGCTTTACTCTAAATAACAAAGAACACTAATTCATATGGCATTATTTAATTTTCAGAAACCCGATAAAGTAATAATGATCGATTCATCGGATTTCGAAGGGAAGTTCGAATTCCGACCTTTGGAACCTGGTTATGGATTGACTGTGGGCAACGCATTAAGAAGGGTATTGCTTTCATCTTTGGAAGGCCATGCGATAACTTCGGTTAGAATTGACGGCGTAGAACACGAGTTTTCCGTTATTTCTGGTGTTGTTGAAGATGTTACAGAAATGATACTTAACTTAAAACAAGTACGTTTCAAAAAACAGATCGACGATTCAGAAGCTGAAGTGGTATCCATTTCCGTTAGCGGAAAAGAGCAGTTGACAGCAGGTGATTTTCAAAAGTTCATTTCCGGTTATCAGGTATTGAACCCTGATTTGGTCATCTGTAATATGGATTCCAAGGTGAGCATCAACATGGAAATCGTAATCGATAAAGGTCGCGGTTATGTTCCTGCCGAAGAAAACAAGAAATCCAACGCGGCACTAGGTACAATCGCAGTAGATTCTATATTTACACCTATAAAGAACGTAAAGTATAGCATAGAGAACTTTCGTGTGGAACAAAAGACCGATTATGAAAAATTGGTTTTTGAAATCGTCACCGATGGTTCTATTCATCCCAAAGATGCTTTGACCGAAGGGGCAAAGGTTCTGATTCATCACTTTATGTTGTTCTCAGATGAGAGAATTACACTAGAAGCAGATGAAATTGCACAGACCGAAACGTACGATGAAGAATCATTGCACATGCGCCAGCTCCTAAAAACGAAGTTGGTCGATATGGATCTTTCAGTTCGCGCCCTTAATTGTTTGAAGGCGGCCGAGGTGGATACCTTAGGAGATTTGGTTTCTTTCAACAAAAACGATTTGATGAAGTTTAGAAATTTCGGGAAAAAATCATTGACCGAGTTGGAAGAATTAGTCATAAACAAAGGTCTTAGCTTTGGAATGGACCTCTCAAAGTACAAATTGGATAAAGATTAAATAATCATATTTTGCTCTCCTGACGAAAAGGATTTGGTAGCAAGATGATAAAATAGAAATCATGAGACACGGTAAGAAGGTCAATCACTTAGGAAGAAAGACTGCCCATAGAAAGGCGATGCTTGCAAATATGGCCTGCTCCTTAATCGAGCATAAGAGAATCAATACTACGGTTGCAAAGGCTAAAGCGCTTAAACAGTTTGTCGAGCCTTTGATTACAAAATCAAAGCCTGGCAATAACCTAACCGCTGAAAGGGGTACGCATAATAGACGTGTCGTTTTTAAGAATCTTCGCGATAAATATGCAGTGACCGAGCTTTTTAGCACTGTGGCCGAGAAAGTGGCTGACCGTCCTGGGGGTTATACCCGAATTATTAAGTTGGGTAACCGTTTGGGTGATAATGCCGACATGGCGATGATCGAGTTGGTCGATTTCAACGAACTCTACAATGCAGGTAAGCCGAAGAAGAAATCTACCCGAAGAAGTAGAAGGGGTGGAGGTAAAAAAGAAGCTGTAGCAGAAGCTAATGTTGAAGAAGCAAAAGTAGATGTAGAAGCTACCGAAGATTCCAAAGTTGAAGGCAATGTCGATGTAGAAGCCAAAGCCGAACCTGAAACAAAGGTGGAAGAAGAAACAAAGCCAGAACCGGAAGAGGCTAAGGTAGAATCTAAAGAAGCAGATGCTCCTGATGAGCCAGAGGCGGAGGCTGCTACTGAAGAGCAATCGGAGCCGGAAGTTGCCGAGAAGCCTGAAGAAACGAAATCGGAAGACAGCGGTGAAGATGCTGAAACCAAAAAAGACGATAGCAAAGAATAGCAATGTCGATAAAATTTAATAATTGTAAAAGGATAAGTTGAATAGCTTATCCTTTTTTTATGTTTATTTGTCAAATTAAAAATCGTGACGTTTATGAAGTATCAATCCAAAAGAAAAGCACTGTTATTATTGGCCGATGGCACTATTTTTTATGGAAAATCGGTTGGGAACAAAGAAGGTACGGCCTTTGGGGAGGTCTGTTTCAATACCGGTATGACTGGCTATCAGGAAATTTTTACCGATCCGTCATATTTTGGGCAATTAATGGTCACTACCAATGCCCATATCGGAAACTATGGTACAAATGCCAATGAGGTAGAATCAGAATCGATAAAGATTTCTGGGCTTATTTGTAGAAATTTCAGCTACGAATTTTCGCGGCCCATAGCGGATAAAAGTTTAGAGGCTTTTCTTGAAAATAATCATCTTTTTGCCATTTCAGATGTTGATACCCGTGCTCTGGTAAGCTATATTCGTGATAACGGTGCGATGAACGCCGTGATTTCAACGGATGTGGAAAATGTTGCCGAATTGAAAGGAAAATTAGGGGAAGTACCCAGTATGGAAGGTCTGGAGCTGGCTTCTAAAGTATCGACCAAAGAAGCCTATTATTTTGGGGAAGAAAACGCTTCTTTCAAAATTGCCGCTTTGGATATTGGAATTAAAAAGAATATTCTCAGAAACTTGGCCAAAAGAGATGCCCTTATCAAGGTTTTTCCTTTTGACACTTCTTTCGACGAAATGCAGTCATGGTCTCCCGATGCTTATTTCATATCGAACGGCCCAGGGGACCCCGAACCGCTTTCCGATGCAATCGCCACTGCAAAGAGCATGATTTCTAGCGGAAAACCAGTCTTTGGTATCTGTTTGGGGCACCAGGTCATTGCTTTGGCCAATGGTATATCGACGTACAAGATGCATAATGGCCATAGGGGCATTAATCATCCTATACTAAATCATTTGACGGGTAAAGGCGAAATCACTTCTCAAAACCACGGCTTTGCGATAAATAGGGAAGAGACGGAAGCCAATTCCAGTATCGAGATTACCCACGTTCACTTAAACGACAAAACGGTGGCAGGTATCCGCATGAAAGATGCACCTGTATTCTCGGTTCAGTATCATCCCGAAGCGAGTCCGGGACCGAACGATGCCGACTATCTTTTTGATCAGTTTTTTGATTTGATTAAGAGCAAAACCGCTGAAACGGTTTAGGTTAAGCTATTGTTATATTCATGACAATATAGTGGCATCTCAGTGCGTATTGCTAACACGGTTTTGTATATTTGCAATTCTCGAAAATCAATCTTTTCTCCAATAAAATAAAAACATTTATGAGTATTATATTAAACGTACATGCGCGACAAATATTAGATTCAAGAGGTAACCCGACCGTTGAGGTCGACGTAATTACCGAAAATGGCATTATGGGACGGGCGGCGGTACCTTCGGGCGCATCTACCGGAGAACATGAGGCGGTCGAATTGCGTGATGGTGGAGATACTTTTATGGGTAAGGGTGTAAGCAAAGCTGTTGAAAACGTAAATACCCTGATTGCTGAAGAAATTTTGGGTATGTCGGTATTTGATCAAAACCTCATCGACCAGATGATGATCGATTTAGATGGCACACCGAACAAATCAAAGTTAGGTGCCAATGCAATTCTAGGGGTTTCCCTAGCTACCGCAAAGGCTGCCGCGAACGAATTGGGTCTTCCGCTATATAGGTATGTTGGCGGAGTCAGTGCAAATACGCTTCCTGTACCTATGATGAACATTATCAACGGAGGTTCACATTCCGATGCGCCCATCGCTTTTCAAGAATTTATGGTCATGCCCGTTAAGGCAAAGAATTTTACACATGCCATGCAAATGGGAACGGAGATTTTCCATAATCTCAAAAAAGTATTACACAATAGAAATTTGAGTACTGCCGTAGGCGATGAAGGCGGCTTTGCACCCAACTTGGCTGGGGGCACTGAAGATGCCTTGGATACCATCGGGAAGGCGGTCGAGAAAGCGGGCTACAAACTCGGTGACGAAATAATGATCGCTTTGGATTGTGCTTCTGCAGAGTTTTATGTGGATGGTAAATACGATTATACCAAATTTGAGGGGGACAAAGGAGTAGTCAGAAGTTCGGAGGAACAAGCGGAATATCTTGCCGATTTATCTGCAAAATATCCAATTATCTCTATTGAAGATGGAATGGATGAAAATGACTGGGATGGCTGGAAAGCACTGACCGATAAAATAGGAGATAAGGTGCAATTGGTCGGTGATGACCTTTTTGTAACTAATGTCGAGCGACTTTCCAGAGGTATTGATGAAGGCATTGCCAATTCTATACTGATAAAAGTAAACCAGATCGGAACACTAACGGAAACTATCTCGGCGGTGAATATGGCCAAAAATGCAGGCTATACTTCGGTGATGAGCCATCGTTCCGGTGAAACGGAAGATAATACGATTGCCGACCTTGCCGTAGCCCTAAACACAGGTCAAATAAAAACGGGTTCGGCATCGCGTTCAGATCGTATGGCCAAATACAACCAATTGCTGCGTATCGAAGAAGAATTGGGCGGTATGGCCTATTATCCAAAAGAAAAGGCATTCAAGATAAAATAGCTTTTTATCACATTTGCAAAATAGACAGCCTTTCTTTCCAAAATTGCGGACAAGAGGGGCTTTTTTTTGGTACAATGACAAACTTTACTTACCTTTTTCACCTAAAATTTAACTAACTCTTATACATGAATAATTTTCTTTTTGTAGCCGCCGAAAACGATGCTATCGACAATTGTAAGGCAGGGGGCATGGGCGATGTAGTTCGCGATGTGCCCAGACATATATCAAAACGTGGTGATAAGGTACATGTTGTAGTTCCCTCGTATTCAAGACTACATCAAAAAGGTACTTTTAGAACTAACCTTAACTTTCAATTAAGGGGTATAACATATACTGCCGAACTCTATGAGGTTAAGCCTAAAAAAGAATTTGAAAATATTACTCACTACGTAATTCATCATCCGGAAATTACGGAAGGTGGTATTGCGCATATCTACCATGACGACCCTACGGAACCTTTTTACAATGATTTCGTAAAGTTCATGATTTTTTGTACCGCCGTTGCAGAGGCTATAAAAACGGGTGCTTTTGGAAAGTTGGATATTGTTCATATGCATGACTGGCACTCAAGCGGGGTACTTTTTATCAAAAAATACCATCCCGGCTATCGCGAATTAAAAAAGATGCGATACGTTTACAGTATACACAATTTGGCCATTCAGGGCATTCGTCCCTTCTACGATAACTTCGCTTCCGTACATAATTGGTTTCCGGAAGTGGAACTTAAGCATGAAGAACTGATGGATCCACGCTACCAAGATTGTATCAATCTTATGGCCGTGGGCATACGTCTGGCAGATGCCGTTCATACCGTCTCACCATCGTACAAAGAAGATGTGCTGCTGCCTAGTGCCAGACCGGAGTTCGTCGGTGGCGAGAGTTTGGAAAAAGACCTCAGACAGGCCGATAACGAAGGTAGGCTTTTCGGAATACTCAATGCCTCTAATTATGGCAATATCAGGGAAGCCGAAAAAGGCTTGTTGTACCGAAACACCGTAAAGGCCCTTTTTAGGTGGTTACAAGATGAATCAAAGAAATACAAAGCTGATTTTCTGGCGCATACCGGAGAAAAAATTATGGAATTCGTTTCCGAACGGCCGAAGTTTATTGTTTCGAGTGTCGCACGATTGACCGAACAAAAATTTTATTTTTTTATGCGATCTCCTGAATCCTTCGAAAAAATGCTAAAGCGCTTAGATAAAATCGAGGGTATCTTTATGCTTTTGGGTACAGGTGACCCCGACTATGAACAGCTCTTTCGAGATATGAGCTATAAGCACAAAAATTTTATTTTCACTAATGGTCAGTCCGAAGATCTTATCGATTCTATGTATCTCGAGACCGATCTCTATTTTATGCCTAGTCTTTTCGAACCCTGCGGCATTAGCCAAATGTTGGCCATGCGCAATGGTAACCCTTGTTTGGTACATCATACGGGAGGTCTGATTGATACCGTGGAACATATGAAGACCGGTTTTGCCTTTGACGGCAAGACGTTCAATGCCAAATTAAAGAACATGGTCAAAAGGTTTGATGAGGCTCTTGACATCTGGGAGAACGATAAACCCAAATGGAGAAGAATCAAGGCGAATGCAAAAAAAGTTCGATTCACTTGGGAAAAGTCGTTAGACGAATATTACCAAAAATTATACCTGCTGTAACGTAATTGACTTCGAGATTATCTTGAAATTTATAAATAGCTTCGGGGCTATGGTTTTTTTTTGATTGCCGTAAAGCAGTAAAAAAGAATTGACAAATTTCAAAACAGTCGGCGTAAAGGCCTTGTTAATAAATACCCAAAGAGAAATACCTGATTGTTAAAGCGGGTCAATTTTCGTAATTTTACGGTTCATTGAATTTTAAGCAAAAACCACAAATGTCAGATAAAGCTATTTTAGAATATAACGGCGAAAAATATGAATTTCCTGTAGTAGAAGGTACTGAAAATGAACTTGCCATAGATATCAAAACCTTACGTTCCGTAACGAAGGGTATGATTACGATAGACCCTGGTTACAAAAATACGGGCTCCTGTGAAAGCGCCATTACCTTTTTAGACGGGGAAAAGGGAATTCTGAGGTATTGTGGGTATTCTATAGAAGAACTTGCCGAGAAAGCAGATTTTTTAGAAGTAGCCTATCTCTTGATTTTTGGGGAACTACCCAACAAAACCGAGCTACAGAAGTTTCATGAAGATATAAAAGAAGAATCCCATATCGATGAAGAAATGAAGAAAATCTTACATGGTTTTCCGAAATCTGCGCATCCTATGGGCGTTTTGGCATCTTTAACAAGTGCCTTGATCGCTTTCAATCCCTCAACGGTAGATATCTCCTCTGAGAAAGATATGTATCATGCCATCGTTCGCATTTTAGCTAAATTTCCAGTTTTAGTGGCATGGACACTTCGTAAGAAAAAAGGGCTTCCATTGGACTATGGTGACGATGCTCTAGGTTATGTAGAGAACATTCATAAAATGATGTTCAAAAAACCCAATCAGAACTATAAGAAAAATGAAATCGTCATAGAGGCATTGGATAAACTGTTGATTCTACATGCGGATCACGAACAGAACTGTTCAACTTCGACCGTGCGAATCGTAGGCTCATCTCACGCCGGTCTTTTTGCATCGCTTTCTGCGGGAATTTCGGCACTATGGGGCCCGCTTCATGGGGGCGCCAATCAAGCAGTTTTAGAAATGTTGGAGGCAATCGAAAAAGATGGCGGCGATACAAAGAAATATATGGCGAAGGCGAAAGACAAATCGGATCCTTTCCGTTTAATGGGCTTTGGGCACAGGGTGTACAAGAATTTTGATCCGAGAGCTAAAATTATCAAAAAAGCGGCAGACGATGTCTTAGGGGATTTAGGTATTGAAGACCCAATATTGGATATTGCAAAAGGGCTTGAAAAAGAGGCTTTGGAAGATCAATATTTTGTAGACAGAAAATTATACCCGAATGTCGATTTTTATTCGGGAATCATTTATCGTGCTTTGGGTATACCGACCGAAATGTTTACGGTAATGTTTGCGTTGGGTAGACTACCGGGTTGGATTGCCCAGTGGAGAGAGATGCGCCTGCGTGGTGAACCTATAGGAAGACCAAGACAGATTTATATCGGTGCGCCCCACCGGCCTTTCGTAGAAGTCGATTTAAGGTAATAGAAAACAAAACTACTACATGTAGACCTGTCAGACCGGTGCCAAGAATTGGCAAAGGCCTGACAGGTCTTTTTAAAGGATACCCCAGCCATAATTGATTTCGAAAAATATCCGTAGATGCTGCGATTGAACGTTAATGACGAAATATCAAGATTGCAATCCGTTGTTTTGGGTACTGCCGAGAGTTGCGGTCCCGTTCCCAAGCCAAGCGAGACTTATGATCCGAAATCATTGGAACATATCTTGGCCGGTACGTACCCTATTGAAGAAAATATGATACCCGAAATGGAGGCTTTCGCCGAGGTTTTCAATAAGTATGGAGTTAAGGTTTACAGACCTGAAATACTTGAGAATTGTAATCAGATTTTTTCGCGGGATATTGCTTTCGTTATTGAAAACAAACTGATTATTGCCAATATTCTGCCAGATCGTGAGAAAGAAGTCGAGGCCATTTTACACGTTCTTGATAAAATCGACGGTAAACATATTTTGAAGCCCCCTGTAGAAGTTCATGTCGAAGGTGGCGATGTAATGCCTTGGTACGATTATATCTTTGTCGGCACATATACAGCGACTGATTATCCGAATTATATAACGGCTAGAACGAACAAGACCGCTGTTGACTATATCGAAAAACAATTTCCGCATAAAAAGATAAAATCTTTCGAACTACGTAAATCGAATACGGAGGCCCTGCAGAATGCATTACATCTCGACTGCTGCTTTCAACCTTTGGGAAAAGGAAAGGCGATTCTTCATAGAAACGGTTTTCTCGTTGCTGAAGAGTACCAATGGTTGGTCGATTTTTTTGGGAAGGAAAATATTTTCGAAATTACGGCCGATGAAATGTACCGAATGTTCAGTAACGTCTTTTCCATTTCGCCCGAAGTGGTGGTTTCCGAGAAAAGCTTTGTTCGATTAAACAACTGGCTCCGTGAACAAGGTTTTACAGTAGAGGAAATACCCTATTCCGAAATCGCAAAGCAAGAAGGTTTATTACGGTGTAGCACTTTACCATTGGTTCGAGATTAGGTGGTTCGGCTAACTATAATTTTGTGATAAATTCTTTAGTACCTTCATCGCCTTTTCGCTATCCTTTTTGTCTACGAAAATATGATCATGATAGTAAGCCGCGACAACGTTACAGCCGATGCTATTTTTGGCGAGTTCCGAAGCGAATATTGCTGTAAGTCCAACCGCTTTTAGAGAAGAATGAATGGTCAAGGTAATCCAGGAGGCAATGAAGTCATACTGCAGTCCCAACACATCCGCCTTTTCTTTTTCAATGATGACCGTAATACCCTCTTTTTCAGCAAATTGCCCTAGAATATTTTCTCTTGGTATATAATCCAGCGATACTTCTGTGGTAAATACATATTCCCCTGAATTTAGTTCGGGCCGCATCGACTTTATCAACTTTTTCAATTCGGTTTCCCCTGCCATTTGCCTTTGAAAATTAGGTCAATTAGTTGCTGATATCTTTATTCGCTAAAAGCGAAAATACAGTCACAAAAGAACTAATTTTATCCGGATTAAAGAATTCAGGTTTACATGCAAATTACGAATACCATACTAATGATTCGCCCGGTCAGTTTTCGTATGAACGAGCAGACTTCGGTAAATAACTATTTTCAAGAGGATATCGATGTACAAAATGTTACGATCAACGCCAGGGCGCAGCAGGAATTCGATGATTTTGTCACCGTTCTTCGGAATAAGGGAATAAAGGTCATCGTGGTAGATGATACGCCAGAACCTGATACGCCCGATTCTATTTTTCCCAATAATTGGATTTCTTTTCACGCCGATGGTACTGTTGGTCTATACCCCATGTTCGCTGAAAACCGAAGGAAGGAAAGAAGAGGGGATATTCTTGATACTCTCGAAACTGAGGGACTCGAAATCAAAAATATTGTCGACTATACTTCAGCCGAAGCGGAGGGTATTTTCTTGGAAGCTACTGGAAGTATGGCACTTGATAGGGTCAACAAGAAGGCTTATTGTGCGCTATCCGATAGGGCCGATGAAGGCCTTTTTATCGAGTTTTGCGAAGATTTCGAATACTCCCCCGTGATTTTTACGGCAAATCAATCTGTTGATGGAAAACGCATGCCCATTTACCATACCAATGTGATGATGTGCTTGGCCGAGCATTTCGCAGTAATTTGTTTGGATACCATCGATGACCGTAAGGAAAAGAAAAACGTTAGTAAACATCTTGCTCAAGACGGGAAAGAGTTGATTGTGATTAATGAGCAACAGATGCACAATTTTGCCGGAAACATGTTGCAAGTTTTAGGTGCGGCCGATAAAAGGTATTTGGTGATGAGTTCTGCAGCTTACAAGAGTTTAAATTCCGACCAAATAGTTCGTATCGAAAAATATTGTGAGATTATCCACAGTTCGTTGAATACAATCGAGACTTGTGGCGGTGGAAGTGCAAGATGCATGATGGCGGAAGTTTTTCTTCCTACTGGTGAATAAGAGTAATTTTCTCCTTTTAGTGAGTAGACTGTATACTCCAAGTATTTCTTAACTTAGTGGAAGTTCATTCCTGTCCATAGTTCAGAAAGCGTTTATGAGAGCTAAAATTTACATTACAGCTACTTTTGTTTTGATTACGGGTTTGGTTCTCGCTATAGCCAATGAGTATAGGGAGCGTAGTTTGTCTGAGTACAAGACTATTCGCAAAAACAATATCTCATCGGAATCTCAGGAAGCATTCAAGAAGATGATGGATGTGCTTACCCATGAGCGTTGCTTGAACTGCCACCCAAGCGATAACATTCCGAAACAGGGTGAGGAAGGTCATCCGCATTATTTTGGCATGGCCCGGGGAACCGATAATATGGGTTTTCAGGCCACAAACTGCAATACCTGCCATCAAACGGAAAATAACGACTATTCTGGAGTGCCGGGAGCTCCACACTGGTCTCTGGCACCTGCATCGATGGGCTGGCAGGGACTATCGAGAATTGAAATAGCGAAAAAATTATTGAATAAAGAGACCAACGGAGGTAAAACCCACGAACAACTTATCGAACATATGACGGAAGACAAACTCGTTCTGTGGGCTTGGAATCCCGGTATCGATGCGAGCGGAAATCCGAGGGAACTTCCGCCGGTATCTAAAGAAGCCTTTAAAGCCGCCGTTGAGCTTTGGTTTGAAAACGGAGCGGTAATCCCATCAGAATAAAAAAGCATATGAAAATCACGTTCAACGTAAATGGTAAATCCCACTCAATAGACATTGCCGATGAAAATACGCCCCTGCTCTGGATCATAAGAGATGTATTAAATCTGAAAGGAACCAAGTTTGGATGTGGAAAGGCGGCCTGCGGTGCCTGTACCCTTCATATCAACGGGGAAGCGGTGCGATCATGTTCTTACGCCATTAAGTTTGCCCAAGGAAAAACTATAACGACGCTAGAAGGTTTGGGCAATACGGAAAACCCACATCCCGTTCAGCAGGCATGGATAGAAGAAGTGGTACCACAGTGCGGCTATTGCCAGCCCGGGTTTATCATGGCTACTGCGGCCTTGTTGGAAAAGGTTCCTAATCCGACAGATGAGGATATCGATAAAAACATCATCAATATATGCCGCTGTGCGACATACTACCGTATGCGAAAGGCGATTCATAGGGCTGCCGAATTGAAAATGGAGCAAACCTCACTTGAAGCACAAAATACATAGCGATGGGCAAAGCGAAGAAGGTTTCGAGGCGTAAGTTTTTGGTTCGGGGCGGATTAGGTACTGTTGGGGTCTTGGCTTTGGGTACCTATGTTTTTAGAAATCCCATCCGTAGACAAATGGCAGGGTTTGTGAATACTGCCGATTCACCCTATCTGGGCAATACCGACACCCCGATAATCTGGTTTGAGATAACGAAAGAGAATCATGTGGTACTACATAGCCCGAAGGTAGAAATGGGTCAAGGTACCTTTACCGGTCTGGCACAGATGGCAGCGGATGAATTGGAAGTGACTATGAAACAGATTACCGTTGTCCATGCCGATACCGCATCGGGTAATATAGATACCTTCGCAACGGGCGGTAGTACTTCGATTTCATCACTTTGGGTGCCATTGCGCGAACTGGCAGCTACCATGCGGGAGATGTTGAAAAACGAGGCTGCACAAAAATTAAATGTTGCCGTTTCCGAACTGTCCGTGTCCGAAGGCGTTTTTTCGGGCGGAGGTAAAACCTTGACGTACGCCGAAACGGTTGAAGGGGTTTCCGAATGGCAAATTCCAGATACGCCTCCACTAAAATCGGTAAAGGAATACAAATTTATTGGTAAGCCCATTGCCAGAGTAGATTTGGAAGATAAGGTCTATGGTGCACCAATTTTCGGAATTGATGCCGACATGCCCGATATGCTGCACGGGGCCGTAGTAAGGTCTTCAAAAATAGGTGCCCGCTTTAAAACGGCCGATACTGCAAAGGCCGAGAACATGCCAGGTGTTGTAAAAATCGTAAAAGAGAACGATTTTGTCGGAGTGGTTGCAAACTCGTTGATTGAGGCTGAAAATGCCAAAAAGGCTATAAAGGTGGAATGGGAAACAGATAAAAATTGGCAAACTGCCGATATCAAAGCGATGCTTGAAGTAGGAAAAGGTGAACCTTATGTCATTCAAAAAGAGGGCGACCCCGAAGCGTTTTTTAAAGATGCGGAGAACACGATTCACTCCGATTATTGGAGCCCTATCGGTGCCCATGCGCAACTTGAACCTAATGGGGCCTTGGCCTATGTCGATGCGAACGGCGCCACAATTCGAATGTCGACCCAGGTTGTAAGTATCACTCGTGATGAAATCGCGGAGCGGCTGGGTCTGGAAAAGGAAAAAGTAAACATTGTACCCACGTTCTTAGGTGGAGGTTTCGGGCGGCGGCTGCATACACCGAACGGAATGCAGGCAGCGGTACTTTCAAAGGCAGTTGGCAAACCCGTAAAATGCTTTTTCACCAGGAAGGAAGAATTTCAGCATGATACCTTCCGCCCTCCAACACACCATGTACTTAAAGCAGTGCTCGACGATAATGGAATGGTGCAAGCTATCGAGCACAATGTTTCTAGCGGTGACGTAGCCTTCGGTTCGGTCATAGTGCCGAGCATCGCAGCGCCGATTTTGGGTGCTGATTTAGGGGCTTGGCGCGGTGGAATGATACAGTACGGGGCAATCCCAAATTTTAGTGCTGTCTCTTGGCGGGTAAAGCTACCTTTTGCAACAAGCTGGTGGCGAAGTCTTGGGCTTTTGGCGAATACGTTCGCCATAGAAAGTTTCATGGACGAGCTCGCCGTCAAGTCGGGAAAAAACCCGGCTGAATTCCGTTTAGCGCAAATTCAAGATGACGACAGGGGAGAACGTTTGAAGTCAGTCATTCAAACAGCTGTGGAAAAGTCGGGCTTCAAAGATGTGGTTAACAATGGCAAGGCCATGGGGCTTGCATCTTCTACCGATGCCAATACGCCCTGCGCACAAGTCGTTGAAATATCCTTAGAAAATAATGAAATAAAGGTCCATAAAGTGACTTGTGTTATGGATCCGGGGCTTGTCGTGAATCCCGATCAGGTGAGGGCGCAGTGCGAGGGCGCCATCATTATGGGAATAAGCGCTACCCTTTTCGAAAAGATGGAGGTAGTTGATGGCGAATTGACCCCTACGATTTATGGCCCGTATCAAATGGCTCTGATGAAACATGCCCCGAAAGAAATTGACGTGGTTTTATTGCAGGGAGCGGATAGCCCCGGTGCGGTAGGAGAGCCTCCTCTGGGTCCTATCGGTGCGGCTATAGCAAATGCTGTTTTTCGATTGACCGGAAAGCGACTTCGTGAAATGCCGCTACAACTTACGTAGCTCACTTTCGTCCGATAAACCATTTTAAATGAATAGTATAAATGATAGTAACCAAAAATATTAGCCTTGCCAGATTGATAAAGTGGTCGTGGCAACCCATGCTTTTTTTGTTGCTTTTTGCGGGGGTAGTCGCCGCATTGTATCATTTTAATGTTATAAGCCTTCACCTTCCGTGGCTCGCGGTATCCATAATAGGAACTGCGGTAGCGTTTTATGTAGGTTTCAAAAATAATAGTTCTTACGACCGTTTGTGGGAGGCACGAAAGATTTGGGGTGCTATTATTAACAGCAGTAGGGCTTGGGGAATGTATGTTGATGGTTTCGTCACCGGTCAATTCGCTAAAAGTAAAGTTACGGAAGCTGAATTAAAAACTATTAAAAACGCTTGTTCTATAGGCATATCGGTTGGCTCTACGCCCTTCGAAGCCAATTGTAGTGGTTACTACTTGGGAACATGCAAATCAAGAAGGACATACTGGCAAAAGGGCGCGTTATTACCAGAGGAAATTCGGAACAGGTCTTGTCGACGACGAGGTTACCCGTATCGAACTGAAACAATTTTTGCCAAAGGAAGAACATGATAGATTGGTAAACAGTATCAATACGGCCACACAGATTATCAATGAGCAATCTCGAGATTTAAGGGAGCTTCGACAAAGCGGATTGATTGAAGATTTTCGCCATATGGAACTTATGCAGGTGCTCTACCATTTTTACGAGCATCAAGGCAAATGTGAGCGTATAAAGAAATTTCCCTTGCCGCGGCAGTATGCGAATATGAGCCGATATTTGGTGATTATCTTTATTTTTTTGCTTCCGTTCAGTGTGGTTCCTGAAATGATGGGCCTTGGCCATTGGGGCTTTTGGCTTTCCATTCCCATAACCGCATTGATAGGATGGGTTTATGCCATGATGGAAGCTGTCGGCGATTCTTCAGAAAATCCGTTTCAGGGTATGGCCAATGATATTCCGATGCTGTCGCTTTGTCGTGTTATCGAAATCGACTTGCGCCAAATGCTTGGGGAAACCGATTTGCCGCCAAGTATTGAGGCCAAAAATGGTATTCTTATGTAGTTGATTCTAAATGCCGATGGCAATATTTTACTCTACACTTTTAATCGAAATAGCAAAAGCTTTCCTTGGGTTTAAAACCGTGATTATTTGAATTTCCTCTTCGGAAAAACCATTGGAAAATAAGGCGGGTATAAGTTGATTTGGAATAGCATCGAATTTTCGGATAGCGCCTCCCTTCGGGAAACCATTTCCATCATGAGAAAGTAGCAATTTGTTCAACAATCCACGCTTCTTGAATTTTTGGATTCTCGGGATGTACTCCTGATAGTTCTCGCTATTCACGCCATCGAACGAGATCCATGACCCTTTTGAAGCGGTTTCGAGTAGTAGCGCATCATCATTGAATTTATTGGCATGTGTCCAAATCCATGCGTTGGGGTGAACTTTGTGCTGCTCTAGCATTTTCAATTGTAATTGGGCTGCCTCAAGATTCTCGCCTGTATGTACGGCAAGGGTAAGACCCGTTTCCAAGTGAGCCAAAAGCCCGGCTTCGAACAATTTTCGGTCTATTTCGGAAGGTTGTCCGCCATCAAAGGCCAACTTGATAAAGCCGGGTTTGATAGGTGTCTCTTGAATACCGTTTTTAAATTCATCGACCCACAAAGCTGCAATAGAAGCGGCATCCTTTTCATATGCGAATTCGGGAATGTACCGGTCATTGGCGCTCCCATAGATTCCGGTATTGGTGATGATATGAATATCCGTTTTTTTGGAAATCTTTTTGAGAAGGTCGACGCGCCTACCGAAATATTCGGCCGTGCAATCGAATATGGCATCTACGCCCAAAGCCTTTAACTTTTTCAAATAGGGAATTACTTGGCCGAACAGTTTTGCTTCGTCATAGATAGCTGTTGAATCAATGGACTTGCCGAAGTTTGACATCACGTGTTCGTGGGTAAGGGTCAACCCCAAATCTTTTGGTGCGATTGAGCCTCGAACCGTATTTATAGCGGGGTTTTGGGCATACGATAACAAAGTATGACTTAGAAAGCACATAAATAGTAGGATTGGCCCGCTCATATTTTTAATCATCGTTTCCGTATTATTTTATTGGAAAATGTACCATTGAACTACTTTTTTTAGAGATAATAGTATCTGTCTCGTACTGGAATAGTAGCTTTACTCGAAACAAGAACTATTCGGCTTTGAGACCGATAAATATATTACTAGCGATTTTGATTACGCAATACAATCGCTAATATTTTAATAAAATCTGCCTGCGGTTATTTGCTGAGCCTAACTCAGCCATTCTTTCCAGGGTATCAGAAAAGGTAAGACCAAAACCCACGCAACAAAAAACAATGCCATTGCTTTTGGAAATGGAATATCTTTTCGTAAGGCTGGAAGTGCGACTATAAATAACCAAGTTCCTTTATAGATTAATTGCAATAAAAGTACTGGCGCGAAAGTAATCGGTTTCCAGAGTCCTAAAATTGATAAAATAGCAATAGCCAACCAAAGACAACCCACAAGTCTAATTACTTCTGTTGGTTGGTAGGCATTCCCAAACGTTGTTAATGCTGAATTTTCGGGATTTGAAAGTGCCGAAATTGCTATTTGTCCCGCAACAATTATATTTAGTATGTAAATAATCCTTAACCCTATCATTTCCATACTTTACTCTTTTTCGACAATCTCTTTAAAATTATTCATTACCTCTGGGAGTACTGATTTAAAACTATTACCAAGCGCCAATCCGAATAATCTCTTTAGAAATCCAGTAAATTTTATATCATCTGTAAATTTAATTTGGTTACCAGTTTTCTCAAGTGTTCGCTTTATTTCTATAGCCCCAACGGGCATTTTAGCAATAAATGTGTAGGATTTATTCGGTATTAATTCACTTATGTAAAATTTCAGTTTTGGACCTCTTTTTGGCTTTAGTATTCCTTTTGACCCTAAATCGAATTTTTCTGACAGTATCGAAGATTCAAGTTCTGAGTCCCATTCACTCCACCTTTCCACGTTGGTTAAAAAACCCCAAACCTTTTCTTGAGAATTATCTACTACAATTGAATATTGAAAATGGTAGTTTGTCTGCTTGTATGATGATTTCATTTTACAATTTTAACTGCAAAATTCTGTAAGTGTCTCATCAATCTACTGCACCTATGTTAACTTATTGACTATGACCTAATTTTTTTCTAATCCTACTCAAGGATTGCGGTGCCACCCCAAAAAAAGACGAAAGGTGTTTTAAAGGGATTCTCTGAAGTAATTCCGGTTGGTTTTTTAGTAATTTCGAGTAACGATTTTCAGCTGTTTCCGTTTGAAGCTCCTCTAAAATTTCTTCAGTAAAAAACTGAACTTCCTGTGTTATTTTTCGAGCAAAATTGTTCCAAGACTTTAATTTCAAAAGCTGTTCGTTTTCTTCAAAGGATGTTTCCCAAACAATTGATTTTTCTATAGTCTGAATATATTCGTTTGCAGGTTTTTTTAAGTTAAAACTTGCTTGGGAAGTAAAACAGTAAGGTGCTATTGTAAAGAATTTTGTTACTTCCGAGCCATGTTTTAGCACGAAAAATCGCAGAAGCCCATTTTCAAGAAAATATAGTTTTTTGCAGATTTTATCTTGCTCCAATATATTATAGTTTTTCGGCAGCTCTTTTCTTCTAAAAAAAGATGAAATCAATTCCCAGTCCTGATTTGGGATTTTTTCATATTGTGCTACAAATTTTCTAAATTCTTTCAAAATTCTGGTTTTGCTGCTAATTTCTTCACCTTACGGGTAACATTCTTTTATCGTTAAAAGGTAATCAAAATGAATAAGCCAAAAAACCACCAAGGTCTCAAGATTATCAAGAACCTATTTCAACTAGATTTTGATGCTATCGCATCAGAGCTTTTCATTTAACATTACCTTAAGGGAGCGAACTTGGTTTAATGGTTATTTTTCATCCATCACTAAAAACTATAGAATATATGAAATTGCTAAGTCCGCTTAAACGCCCAATCGATTTACTAAATAAGGTGGTCATGGCTCCCATGACACGATGTAGAGCCTCCCAAGAACACATTCCGACCGATATTATGGCCACATACTATGGCCAGCGATCTGGTGCCGGCCTCATTATTACCGAAGGTACGGCCCCATCGGCGAACGGAATAGGGTATGCTAGAATTCCGGGAATTTATAACGCGGCCCAAACAGCTGCCTGGCAAAAGGTGACGGATGCGGTGCACAAGAACGGAGGAAAGATATTCGTACAGCTCATGCATACGGGGCGCGTTTCGCACCCTAAAAATATGCCGGAGCATGCGATAATCGTGGCACCTTCGCCAATAGCACCCGAAGATACCAAAATGTATGTCGATGGTGAGGGAGAATTGGAAATACCCGAACCCAAAGAAATGACTTTGGACGACATCTCACTAGCGGTATCAGAATACGTTTCAGCAGCCGAGAATGCTATTAAAGCGGGTTTTGATGGTGTTGAACTGCATGCTGCCAATGGCTATCTTTTGGAGCAGTTTATCAATACGGGGGCGAACAAAAGAACCGATCAATACGGAGGGTCACATGAAAATCGTGCAAGAATCGTGCTGGAGATAGCAGAAAAGACTATAAAGGCAATTGGTGCCGAGAAGGTCGGAATACGTCTTTCGCCCAACGGGGCCTTCAATGGGGTCGGACCGTTCGAGGGCCAGAAAGAAACCTTTGACTATCTAGCGGAAAAGTTAAACGACCTGGAATTGGTATATGTCCATTTGGTGAACCACGAGTCAATGGGAGCCTTGCCCTTACCAGATGATATCCGAGAAAGTATTCGTGAAAAGTTTAATGGTTTATTGATTCTTTCTGGGGGCTATGATAAAGAAAGTGCAGAGGCCGATCTGCAAGAAAACAAAGGAGACCTAATTGCCTTTGGTCGGCCTTATGTGGCAAACCCCGATTTGGTCGAACGTTTTGAAAAGGATGCCGAGCTGCAAGAGCCCAATCAAGATTTATTATATACACCTGGAAAAGAAGGCTATATCGATTATCCAACTTTATCATAGACCGATAACTTAGATATAAAATCAGGGGAATGACGGTAGTTTGATGGATTTTAAACTGCATTTTACCTTAAATCGATTTTATCGATGAGCAGTTTAAAATCTTCATTTTTTTTGTTGCCGATCAAGAAAGCAATTTCTTCTATAGTAGGTTCGGAGAAGTCGGGAATATCCAGTTTTCGACCTCGAAAAGCGGGGTACATGGTTTTTAGGGGTATTTCGATAGTTTCCCATTCCCCGGAAGTTTTGAATGGACCGATGTAGGAATAACGATGGTTTGTATCATCCTTTACGCGGAATTGATAGGCCTTACCATCACCTTTGAGTTTAATGACCACCTTCTCGAAATTACCGACGTTTATTCTCTCAAAACGATAGCGCACGGAAGCAAATCCACCGTTATTCTCCAAGGAGACTATGCCTGAAAATTGCCCATGACCTTTGGGACTCAGGGTGAAACTACTTTGAGAGAGCCCGCCCATGACACCATCGTTGACGATACGCCAGTTTTCGATAGGGGCATTGATAGAAAAGTCAAATAGCATATATGTGTTCATAGCTAGGATTAATAGGATTAAGTTAAAGTTCACGGATTAAATTTCTATTGTTCTTGGTAGTTTCGCTGCGCCAAAAGTCAGTGCAGTTTTAAACAGGTTCTATATTCAATTCGGTCTACTAAACTTTTAAGAAACAGTTCTTTTTCTTTAGCGAAACTACATTATTATTGAAAGATTCGTTCGAGATTATAATCATTCCTCAACTCTGATTTTCACGCTATCCTCAGTTTCGTTTGAAAAGCTATCCACGGCTGTAAAAAACAATTCAAACTCCCCAATTTCCTTTGGATGTATAACTAAAGTCATTTTTTTAACATCCAATTCAGCCCATTCAATCTTTTCATTTTTCAAGCGAATCTTCAACTTCTCGTCGTCAATATCCTTAAAATAATCCGAAGGAATTTTTATTTCCGTTTTTTCGCCCACCCTTACGGTCTTTTCTGCAATCGCATTAAAAACATAGGGTTTAAACACTTTTTCTGTATTTACCCAATAAATGTCGGATTCTGTTAAACCGGACCGGTCAAAAGTCAATTTGGTGAAAAATAGAAATTTATTTTCCATTGAGACGAAGGGCCTTCTTTCCCAATCGGAGGTATTGATTGCTGCATTCAATGCCCTTGGTTCGCCCCAATTTCCTTTGGAATCTCGATAACTGATAAACAAATCCGGACCATTTTCATCGGTGGCGTACCTACTGAAAATGATATAATCGGCATTAGGGGAGACAAATATACTTTCTTCATCGCGCTCCGAACTAATGGCATCGATACGTTCAACTTTCGAATAGGCTCTGTTTTCAAGGGATGAAACATACAGATCGGCCAGGCCATTTCCGTCTCGATTGGATGAAAAGTAAATGGTATTATCCTTGGTCATACAGGCCGTAGCTTCTCGTGTTGCCGTACTGATCGGATCATTCACCTTTTCAGGACGATTCCAATTTGTTTTATTCTTTTGTAACCGCCAAATATCGGTGAGGTAACTTATTGTATCCGTTCTGCTTTGCGCATATAATAGTAATTTTCCATCGGGTGAAAAATAGGGGAGGAATACATTTTCATCTTTCAAGGGTTCAAAAACTTCCGGATTCGACCAAGTATCCTTCGATTGTTCGGCATAGTGTATTTTTCCGCTAAAATCATCCGCATTCAGTACCCCGAAAGCCAATGCCTTTGTATCCGGAGTGAATGAAATTCCATGCTCCAATCTGCCTTTTAGCGAAACGATGTCCGGTCCAAAAATAGTAGGAATAGAGTCCGGATAGCTTTGCCCCAAATAGTCCACCGGTTCGATTGAGTGTCTACAACAAAGTAGTAGGGATGTACAAAGAATAGACAGAATGCTTTTGATCATTTATATTTTAACTTTAAACTATGCATTTTTATGATCTCCAACGTTCTAATCTTTTTTTAGGAAGTTCAAAAGTTTTTCAGGATCCTGTCTGTTGTCCCAAAATCCAGTAATAACTATTTTTTGCGGTTGTAATTAGTAAAGGATGCTATAGTGTCCCATAATTACTGCATGGGTTCCCTTGAAATCGGTTGGTTTGCCCATTTCCGGATAGTTTTTTAGAAGTTCGGTCCGTTCACGGATTGCGAGGTTCAGCTTTTTGGAATAACTGGTGCTTTTATTTCGTTTGTTCCAATAGTTGAAGATATAGTTGCGCTGTCTCTTGGCCGTATGTGTCCAAAATACGGTCAGTCCATCCATTCCGAATCCTCTTTTCGAAGGTCGTTTTCCGAGATGAAATTCCCTTTTTCTATATCCTTCTCGCTCATTAGAAGCATTTCAATTTGATGGGAATTTAAGGTAAGTCGCTCGTCGGTTTCCATCGAATTCAGAATACTTTCGATTGCCGCGAGTAATTCCTCATTTTTTGCTACCATTATTCGGTCAATCAATCTGCTCTTTAAAGAATCGAGAGTTTTCATATTCTGATTTTTATTAAAATTCGGTAATTTCCTCCATTCTCGCAAGTATTATATAATTACCGTTATTATCAAAACTTCCTTCAGGTAGAGATCATTCAAAATAAAATACCTGAAAGCTATTGTCACAAATCGTTTTTTGAACCTTGTACAGAACTGTTTGAATTTCGATATACCCGAAGCAAGCTATCCATTTTAATAATTTTTTCTGGATAGTCTTTATATAGATTCACGCGCTGTTCCGAATCATTCGCCATATTAAAAAGAAGACCTTCGGTATGGAAATCCGTATATCCGCTAAGTTCTTTAAACGATTCCGGTAATTCGCGATGCCCACCCGTCGAATCGTTGATATATAGCCAATCTCCTTTTCTGATACCCCAGACCGACTCGTAGGTATTGTGAATAGTAGCTTCCCTAAGGGGAGATTCATATGCTTCTCCACGAATCACAGCCGTAAAATCATAGCTATCGGGAGCTGCGTTTTCTTGTAATTCTGTTCCTGTTATATGCGCCAAGGTGCGCATAATATCAACTTGGGAAATCACCTCGTTCGACGTTGAGCCCGCTTTAACTTGACCGGGCCATTTGATGACAAAAGGTACGTGATGGCCTCCTTCCCATACGTCGCGTTTTAAGCCTCGAAAATTACCCATACTAAAGTGGCCATATTTTTCGGCACGTTCCCAGGCATAAGCCTCCGGGCCGTTATCCGCACTAAAAATAACGATGGTATTCTTTTCCAAACCCTTCTTTTTGAGCGCTTCTAAGACCTGCCCGACCACCCAATCGGTCTGAACCATAAAATCGCCATATCCACCGGCTTGAGATTTTCCATCGAATTCATCATTGGGAATGATAGGAGCATGCGGTGAGGGCAATGCAAAGTAAAGAAAAAAGGGACTTTCCTTCTGCTGCTCGTTTATCCATGAGACGGTTCTTTTGGCGAGTGTCGGTAAAACATGATACGGATTCCAATCTTTGACTTTTGGGCCTGGTCGAAATTCCCATCTTCCTTCTTTTGTTTCAAAGCCAAAGGTATTTACGTCCATCTCTTCGGTAGGAGGTTCAACAATCCGGTCATTTTCCACCCATGCATACGGAGGGAAATTAATGGTTCCATCACCAAAGTAGTAATCGAAACCACGTGCAAGTGGGCCGCCACCGATTGGCTTGCTCCAATCGATATCGTTTGGGAGATAGACCTTCCGCATTTTGCCCCATTGCATTACTTCGCCCGAGGGCTCATTTTTAAACTCCCAATCCCATCCCAAATGCCATTTACCAATGCAAGCCGTAGTGTAACCTTTTGTTTTTAAAACTTGTGGTAAAGTGACATCGGTATCCTTAAAAAAGGGTTTGCCAAAGGCATTTACGATACCGTGTTGTCTGCGCCAATGATAGCTTCCGGTAAGCAATGCAAATCGACTCGGGGAACAAATGCCCGATGAGCTATGCCCATCGGTAAACCGCATCCCCTCGGAGGCTAATCTATCAAGATTTGGAGTGGGTATTTTTGAGTCGGGATTCTGACAATTGAGGTCGCCATAGCCCATATCATCGGCATAGATGATTACAATATTAGGGCGTTCGTTAGTAGCCTCTTCCTTCTTTACTTTCGCACAATTTGTACATGCAAGTACGGTCAGTATTGAAATAAGGGTGATGGAATTCTTCATTAGTAGTGTTTTCATCTTGGGGCTATTTCCAGCGCTGCAGTTCGATCAAGTTTCCTTCGGGGTCTCTGGCATAAACAAAAGTGATTTCTCCGACACCTTCAATTTTTCTTTTCGTGACTTCGCCATTCATTTTGCCACCATTTTTTAGTAGAATTTCAATGGTGGTTTCCAAACTTTCTACCTCGAAAGCGATATGCCCGTAGCCTTTTGTATTTGGGGTTATATTATTTTGATTTTGTACATTTTGGTATTGGTAGATTTCAAGGGTCGGTCCGTTTTCTCCATGTCCCGGAAGTAATAGATGAGCGCCTTCCAATTTGGCGTTTATTAACCCTGTTCCTTTATCAAGCCATACCCCGGATTGATTTCGAATCGGCGGTACAATTTTGCAGTCAAAGGTTTTGATATAGAAATCGACCAGTGCCTTCCAGTTGGTACTGACAATATTGGTATGCGCGAACCTCATTTTTTAGATCTGATTGTATCTTAGCTCAGCTTTTTACATGTTCATACTTTCGTTCGTTCCCGACCAAACTCAAAAAATGGAGTCAGCTGATAAGTAACGTTAAAAGCTTTAAATGTTTTTGCAACATACGGATTTTGAGTTTGTACAAAATACTTTTTTAAGCTAGTGCCTAATGGTTAGTAAATGTCTACTCTAGCATGCTTTAAATCGAACGCTCTGTATGATAACCTTTGATGATTATTAATTATTTTTTAAGCTTTTCAGCTATCTTATCATAATATTCTTGGGTTAGTACCTCTGTCCAAACAGTAGGTTGTTCAGCACTATAGAAAGCCAAATAGGTTACATCGTTATACTTGGTAGAAGAATGCCAATGTTCGGTATCTTTCTCACATTTGATTACATCACCTTCTTTCAGAATCATGGGCTCTTTTCCTCTCTCCTGATAATAGCCTTCGCCATCTACAATGACTAAAACCTGTGCAGAACTATGTTTATGCCAGTCTAAGGTGGAGTTGGCTTTGAAGGTTGCCTTGGTGATGTTATAGCCCAATTCGGTATCATCGTGAATAATGGCATTCAACCAGGCTTCCCCTATATAATGTGTATTTGGTGCCTTTGTACCCGCTGTATGATAGGAGGAAACGCTATAATCAGAAGTTTGGGCAAATAAGCATAGAGGGGCTAAAATAAACAAGGTGAAAATTGAATCTTTCATTATAGAATTTTTGAATTTAATATTTTTCTTGGTTGTTCGGAGTTCGTTACTTGCTTGCAACGTCTCATATATGAAAAGTAACGCTGAAAATAAGCTTTTACTTTTCGGATTATACACAAGCCGTATTTTTAAATTTTATTTTTTCCTTAATCTCTCAAAAAACCAAATTTAAAAATTTAGCGACTTCACAAACACACCCGATCCTCTCGGAAAGCCTATAATAGCTATGTTTTATATACATTGTTGCCATTAGTGCTTTTTCGCTATTATTTGTTTTAATTCCGAAATCGTATATGCTATTGGTCTTTTTTTATGTAACATAGAATGACAATTCGGACAAACAGGAATCAAATCTGTAATCGGATTAACAGAATATTCTTTTCCTACAGTTGCAAGGTCAATTTTATGATGCACGTGAATAAAATCTTTACCTAAAACTCCAAATTTGCTCTCAAAATTAAAGTCGCAAACTTGACAATTCAATCCGAAATGTTCAATACATTTTTTTCGTGCGATTGGATTTCGTTCATAACTATTTATTAATACTTGTTTAGTTTTTCCTTCCGAGTAAGTTTCTGTTGGGTCAACTTCATCTGGATAAATCGATTCAGAAGTGTTGTTTTCGATTAGCTCAAAATATTTTTCATAAATATCACGCCTTCTTTTTACTGAAGCATTAGCTTTATCTTCATAATAATCTAAATGTTGTGATAAAGAAAGTAAAGCCGTTTCTAATCCTTTATTACCTTTATCCTCAAGAATTTTCTGCAAATAGTAGTCAGTTGCGTAACTATTAATTGTTCCAGTAAATAATTCTCCTGTTAATAAATAAATATAATTATAGACATAATAATTAGCTGAACTATTTTTCATTCCTAAATCAGTCAACACTTTTAATCCGTCTATTCTTGATATTTGTTTTTGTTGAATTTTTTTTCCGATTTCATAGGATTTATGAACCATTTCATTTGTAATTTTTCCCATTCAGTTCGGCTTTTTTTGTATTAATTACAACAGTTTGGCTATGCGCAGTATCCCGAAGGGTATTGCGTATAGGTACTGTTGGCGGTAGTTTTTTAAATTTTCCATGTTTGAATGGCCAGTTCCGCTAATTCTTTTTGGCGTTCATTAATGATTTCTGTAGACCATTTATCATAGTCCGCAAGACTGCTGGTCAAAGCAAAGCTCGATTTTTCGTAGAATTCCTTTTTAGACTCAAATGAAGAGTTCCCAATCTCTGAGTTCAATTTAGTACTCATAATAGCTAGATTCCCCAATCTTTTAACATATGCTCGGTGGGTATCTTGGTCTATATCCCAGGTTTCATCTGGTGATTTAGGAAGTACATGTTCCAAGTTAACCGCTGAAGTGTCGGCATTTGGTATTAATTCAGGGTTTTCTTCACCATTATTCGCCTTTTCCAAGGTCATTAAATAGTATCTCGCCAAGTACTGTTTAGATACTGCGGCAGTTTCAAATGCCTCCTTAAATTGAGTGTCTGTAGGCACTCTGCTTAATTTTTCTTTTAGTTGAGAGGTAGTTGAGATTTCTCCAGAAGAAACTTCTTTCGCTCTTTCGCTAAACTGCTGCTCTAGAGCGCCACCTCCCAAGCCACCATAAATCAGAAATCTAACCGAAACAGATACCAGAAATTTCAGCGATTTTTCAACTTCTTTCGAATTAAACTTTGAAATTATTGAAAGTAATAATGGCCTCATTTGAATCATTCGGAATAAATTCAGAGTCGCTATGTGATTCTTTGCGGAATCTGAGTAGTCAGACCAAAAACTATTGCTTGTATCTATTAATGCAACATAAACTCTAGCAGCTTCTTCAAGATTTGAGGAAAAGTCTATTGCTCTTTGTTTTGAGGTTATCTTACCTTTTATTTTTTTATATAAGTCCCGTTCCCTTGTAAGGCCGTAAATGGAAGACCAATATTGGCGTAAAAAGGTAACCACCAGATCCTCATTCTCAGTATTCTCCAGCAGTGAGTACATTTTAGTCCAATTCTCTTGAACTTCAGTCAATCTATTATCAGCTTGACCGAGTAGAAAATTTTTGAGCAGGTCTGAAATTGCGAGCTCAAGACCTCTATCGTTTAACGTTTCAAAAATTGTAAACGCATTAGCATGATTTGGCACTTTGACAAGAATCACTTTTAGGTGTTCATCAATAAATTCACATAAATCAAGTAAGCTATCCGTAGGATTATTAGAAGTTGAGATATAAGCTGAAATCTTCTTTTTAGCCAACTTGAAAGCAGATAACAATCTATCATGAGAGGCTCTGGTTGTTTCAATGTCCTCAGCAGGATTCAGTATTATTCTATTGTAGAAGTAGTTGTTGTCGTTATTGTTAAGTCTGAGGTTAGGAACTTCTTCTAATGACCTTCTATCAGTACTTGAGAGATACTGACCTTGTATGTGATCAACACGTGCTTGATCGTCCTGGGATTGAAAGTAATCTCGAACGGCTGCTAAAAAAATCGAAATTGTCGCCAGCCTTTGTTGACCGTCAACTACTTCATCTCTTTCATTTCCAGCAGAAATAACAATAGAACCAATGAAATATTCATCTTCTGCATTTCGAATTGAAGATAAAAGATCGTCATACAAATCATTTACGTGAGAATCTTCCCATGCATAAGACCTTTGATACAGAGGTACGGTTAGCTTATTGTCCGAAATAGTATGACCTATACCGTCAAGTTCGATTGTCAATTTGCTAATTTCTCTTGCCATTCAAGTATTATTTTAAATTACCGCCAACGTAGGAATATGATCATTGATCATATATCCACTAGTATGACTATTTGCAATTTAAGCAATGTCAGCTAGAATGCTTTACCCATTTTTTTCAGTACCTCCCTTAAAAACACTCCCGTCATCATAACCATAAAAATAGCAAAAGGCAATGAAGTGATAATCAATAATTTCTGTA
>ENA-ORXM01001365-ORXM01001365.1-marine-metagenome-genome-assembly--contig:-NODE-1365-length-34496-cov-15.030710_pt1 | contig 34496 bp, 24 predicted proteins | sample MGYA00237867_ERZ511480 | MGnify/ENA primary metagenome ERZ511480 (study PRJEB26309, sample SAMN06266103) | marine metagenome | isolation source: Algal blade | place: United Kingdom:Sidmouth, United... | reverse complement strand
GACAATCCTTGCACGGATGTTGTAGGTTGTACTGATGCGAGTGCTTGTAATTACAATGCTGCTGCAACGTGCGATGATGGTTCTTGTACATTGCCAGATGGCTGTACAGACCCTACTGCTTGTAACTACAACGCCAATGCAACTTGTGATAATGGCAACTGTGACTTTAGCTGTATAACAGGCTGTACAGATGCTTGTGCTGCTAACTACGATGCCAACGCAACACAAGATGATGGTTCTTGCGAGCCTTACGATATGACTTGTAATACGGATTGTATGCTCGGTGATATTGAGGCTTGGGATGCTGCCACTTGTGGTTGTATTGTAACCATGCCTATGATTACAGGATGTACCAATACAAGTTCTTGTAATTACAACCCTGCTGCAAACTGTGATGATGGTTCTTGTTTAAGCAATTGTAATACAGGTTGTACAGATCCTTGTGCGCCTAACTACAACCCAGCAGCCCAAGAAGATGATGGTTCTTGTACAGAATACAGCACTGCTTGTAATACCGATTGTTCTTTAGGAGATATCGAACTATGGGATGCAACAGTTTGTGCTTGTGTTGCCTACATTACCTCTGTTCCTGGTTGTATTGATACAGAAGCTTGTAACTATGATCCTACTGCAAGTTGTGATGATGGTTCTTGTACTTACTTTCCTTGCAAACCTGGCTGTACAGACCCTTGTGCACCGAACTATGACGCTTGGTCTGATTTCGATGACGGTTCTTGTGAAGCATACGATACAACGTGTAATACTGATTGTACTTTAGGGGCAATTGAAATATGGAGTCCAAATGTATGTGCTTGTGTGGTAGATGTTCTTTCTGTTTTAGGTTGTACGGATGCAACAGCTTGTAACTACAATGCTGATGCCAACTGTAACGATGATTCTTGTACTTATGGCGAAACAGGATGTCCAAGTCCTTGTGATGCTGTATTAGGCTGTACGGATGAAACGGCTTGTAACTACAATGCAGATGCAACTTGTAACGATGATTCTTGTACTTATGGTGAAAACACTCAGTGTGATGATCCTTGTAATGCTGTAATAGGCTGTACGGATGACACTGCTTGTAACTATGACCCTAATGCAAACTGTAGCGATGATTCTTGTGTTTATGATACTTGTGATGTCGGCTGTACAGATCCTTGCGCTGCCAACTACAATCCTAATGCAGACATTGATGACAACAGTTGTATTCCTTACAATACAGCATGTAACTTAGATTGTACACAAGGTGATATACAAGTATGGAATACTGATTCTTGTGCTTGTGTCACGACCATTACAACAGTTTATGGTTGTACAGACCCTATGGCTTGTAACTATAACTCTATGGCAACTTGTGACAACAATACTTGTAATATGAATAGTGTTGAGGCGGATGCTGGTTTCTCTCAAAATGTATGTGGCTTAGAAGCAGACTTAAATGCAGCAATCACTGAATATGATGGTGTCTGGGTTACGCATGTAGGTGGTGTTACTTTTGAAGAACCTAATAACCCTCAAACACATGTTACTGTATCTCAACCTGGTAATTATGTATTCTTCTGGACTTTAACAAATCCTTGTGGTGAAGGTAGCGAAGGTACAAGCTCGGATGCAACAACAGTAATCTTTGAACCAAACTACACAGCAGACGCAGGAGAAAGTACCGTGATGTGTACGATGTCTTACGGATTAAATGCCAATGAACCAGAAGGCTTAGGTGCTATGGGTACATGGTCTGTTGTACAAGGTTCTGGTACTTTTAGCGATGTCAATGATCCTAATGCCACTGTTTCCAATGTATCTATGGGCGACAATGTTTATGAGTGGACGGTAACTGGGTTCTTATGTCCTCCTGTTAGCGACCAAATGACTTTGACCATCACTACTATGGCGGATGCCTATGCTGGTGAAGATGCGGATGCTTGTGGCTTTAGTTATATGCTTCATGCTACTGATGCTGGTGTATGGTCTGGTGATGGTGATTTTGACGATGTAAACAATCCTACAAGTATCGTTACTGTAGAGGAATACGGAACATACACTTTCACTTGGATGATTGCCGAAGAATGCGGTATGACTTCCGATGAAGTAACAGTTACTTTTGGCGAAGATATAATGTCTACTTATGCTGGTCCTGACAAAAACGTTTGTGGATTCTCTACTGAATTGGCAGCCGAATTGTCTATGAATGGTACTGGTACTTGGATTAGCAACTTTGGCGGAGTTACTTTCTCTGATCCTCACGACCCATTTGCAACTGTAGAAGTATCACAAGAAGGATACTATATCTTCTTCTGGCAACAAGACGACTTATGTGGTGGGGAAATGATGACCGTCTCTGATAATATAGCCTTATACTTTGATGACGACTATACCGCAGATGCAGGTGTTGATGCAACCATTTGTTCTACTTCTTATGACTTAGATGGCTCTCAAACAGGAGCTACTGGACAATGGAACGTTCTACAAGGAACTGGTATTCTTGAATTAGACCACGATCCAAATACGACTGTTTCCAACTTATCAAATGGTATAAACATATTAGAATGGACAATTGATCCTGAAGGTTGTGATATTGTTCGAGATACCATTATAATTACAGTATCTGGCGTTGATTGTGCAGGTACTTGTGGTGGTGATGCCGCCCCAAATACACCTTGTAATCCTAATGATCCTTCGGCTCTTTGGAATGAAAACTGTGAATGTATTGGTGATTTAACTATGGGTTGTACTGATCCTTGCGCACCAAACTATGATCCGACTGCTGAGGCTGAAAACGGAACTTGCCAAGAATACAATACCACTTGTAATACAGATTGTATGCAGGGTGATCTTGAAGAATGGAGTGCAGATGTTTGTGGTTGTGTGGTTGTTGAAGCAAGCGTCGGTGGTTGTATGGATGAAGAAGCTTGTAACTATGACCCCGCAGCAAATTGCAATGACTTTACTTGCTTCTATGGCATCGCTACTTGTCCTTTACCTTGTTTTGCTGTAATGGGCTGTACCGATGAAGAGGCTTGTAATTACGATGAAAATGCAAGTTGTGACGATGGCTCTTGTTATTACGACAACTGCGTTGTAATGGGCTGTATGGACGAATGTGCGCCAAACTACAACCCAAGTGCTGACGTAGATGATGGTAGCTGTATGGCATATGATACAACTTGTGATGATGGTTGTGATTTGACAGAAGACACTTTTGATAGCAAAACTTGTTCTTGTATCATTGTCGCTCCAGACCCTGACGATGGTTGTGATCTTACAGAAGATTACTATGATGTCACTGAATGTGTTATCATCAATACTGCACCAAGTTGTGACGATGGTGACGATTGTACAGTAGATACGTTTGATGCAACTACTTGTAGCTGTAGCCACACTTCACCAACGATTGATGATGGTTGTGATATTACTACAGATGAATACAATGCGGAAACTTGCGAAGTAACACACACGCCTAATTGTGATGATAATTGCAGTGAAACGGAAGATATATTCGATGCTGACAATTGTAGCTGTTCTAATACAATCATTGCTAATTGTGATGACAATGATGATTGTACGGCAGATACTTTTAATCTTGAATCTTGTGAATGTACTTACCAAAATATTTGCGCAACAACTGCTACTATTGAAGGAACAGTGTTCTTAGACAACAATAACAACAATATAGATGATAGTGGAGATGGTGATATTTCTGGTATCATTGTAACACTTTATGATAGCAGTGGTCAAATCATCGCTCAAACAGTAACGGGCGTCAATGGTGACTATGCTTTCTTAGATGTAGAACCTGGCGACTATTATGTTGGATTTGATATTCCAAACATCTACGTAGCTGTCATTCCTAATGTTGGGGGCAATTCAACAGATAGCGACATTGGATTAGATGGTACAACCAGCATATTTACAGTTGTAGCAGGAGATGCCATTATTGATTTAGATGCAGGAGTAATGCTTACCCCTGTTGATCCTTGTGATGAATTTGCGGCTGATTTAGCCGTTGTTTGTGAAAACGAAAACTATCGTATCATTCTTTCCTTTGTGGGTGGTGGTGAAAATGGCTATTTCGTCACAAACCACATCACTGGTGCAACACAAAATACTTCACAGCCTAACTTACTTTTAGGACCATTTGCCTTTGGCACAGGATATGATTACAGCATTGGTTTAGCCGATGACCCAGATTGTAGCTTCGACTTTATGCAATCAGTGATTGACTGTATTTCGACAGCCGTTGAGTTGTTAGACTTCTATGGTTCTGTTGAAGAAGATGGTAATTTATTACAGTGGGTAACGGCAAGTGAAGACAACAATGATTACTTCCGATTAATGCGTTCTACAGATGGCTTCTCTTTTGAAGAAATTCACAGAGAGCAAGGTGCTGGCAATAGCAATGTAACCCTTGATTACAAATTTTTAGACAAAACGGCACCTGCGGGCACTAGCTACTACCGATTAGATCAAGTTGATTTTGACGGTGCAGAAAGTCGTTCTAATGTTATCAATTTACAGCGCAATGTCAATTCTTCTCAATTACTAAACTTGTGGCCAAACCCAACGACTACTTTATTGAATGTTCAATACAGTAGTACCGCAGCGACCGCCTCTCAAGTCAGTGTTTACAATACACAAGGACAATTAGTCAAAGTCGTGTATGATGAAGCACAAGAAGGGCTAAATACTGTAACTATTAATACAACAAACTTCTCAGCAGGTTTATACTTCGTAGAGTTTACCATCAACGGTCAGACTTTGGAAAGAACCCGATTTGTGAAAAAACAATAAACTCTCAGCTCACTCTTTAGTTTACGACATTTCAATGCCTCAAGACCTTCTGGTTTTGGGGCATTTTTTTGCCTAAAAATAACCGTTAAGACCCTCCAAAATAGACCTGATAGTAGTGGTATGGTGGCGTGTAGGGGCAGACCTATGTGTCTGCCCGAAGCGTAGGCAAGCCACCATAAGAACGAATAGCAGGCCTTTCCACCACGATGAAAGACAAACCGCTCTCTCCTTATAAATCTAAAAAAAGAAACGAAAAGCTTTAGAGTCTACAGATTTCCCTATTTTTGAGGAGAGAACGGTAAATTGCTCCGTCGTCACACAGGGTCTCGCTATCCACTATTATGGCAAAGGAAAAACCAATTTATTAAAGTAAAGTAACTACATAAACCACAAAAACTACTTAAACCACATAAACCAATTTGCCATACCGCTACTATCGAGTCTATTTTAAATGGCCTCAACATCAAAGAACTGTAAGAGATATTCCTTTAAAAAATATAAAAATGTTTGAAAAATTAGAACACTTAGGCATTGCCGTCAAAAATATAGAAGCCTCCAACCCATTGTTTGCAAGCTTATTGGGGCAAAAATCACCCTACAAGGTTGAAGAAGTAGCGTCCGAAGGCGTTAAAACGGCTTTTTATGATGGTGGGAATGTGAAGATTGAATTGTTGGAAGCGACCAAAACAGACAGTCCTATCCATAAATTCATAGAAAAACGGGGCGAAGGCTTGCACCACATCGCTTTTGAAGTAGAAAACATCGAGAAAAGTATGGAGGAAATGAGACAAAAGGGCATTCGTCTCCTCAATGAAACGCCAAAACAGGGCGCAGATAATAAACTGATTTGTTTTTTGCATCCCAAAGATACCAATGGGATTTTGATAGAACTCTGTCAAGATAAGGATAAAATCATTGTTGCTGACGAAGAAGAATAGTTATGAGTGGCGAGTGACTAGTGATTGATTAGTGTCGGGTGAATAAATTCACAAAAGAGGCATGTAGAGAAACTCCTTGTCACACGTCCCATCGTTCCATTAAAGAAACTACAACAATTCTGCTAAGATGGTGTGTCCACCCTTTACCTTTTGCTTCAAATCGACCTTAATATCTGCATCTAATGGCAAAAATATATCGACACGAGAACCAAATTTGATAAAGCCAAATTCCATTCCTTGAATCACTTGCTCGCCTTCATCTACATAATTAGAGATTTTTCGAGCAACTTTTCCTGCAATTTGGCGCACCATCACCTCCAAATCACCGTCTTTGTTTTTGATGACGGTTGTATACCGTTCATTTTTTTCAGACGATTTGGGATGCCATGCGACCAGATAGTTACCTGGATGATACTTGGTATATTCGACCCGACCAGGAATAGGCACACGATTGACGTGGACATTGGCAGGTGACATAAATATCGACACTTGAATTCTTTTATCTTTGAAGTATTCTGGCTCTTCCACCACCTCAATGGCAACAATTTTGCCATCGGCTGGAGCCACTACTTCATTGTCATCTTTTGTAAAAAGACGCTTTGTCGGAATACGAAAAAACGCCAATACAAACAAAAAACAAAAAACAGATAGTCCTTTTATAAAAAGGAGGTAGTTCGCTAAATTCGGATACAACCATTCTGCCGCATAGTTAACAACGATCAAAAAAACCATTGTACCTAAAAGCACAGTATATCCTTCCTTATGAATTGTATAGCGCATATGTAACACTATGTTTTTCCCTGTTTTATTACAAAATAGTATTTTTTTGAGCAAGCAATACATCTTCACTTCTCCCTCACAAAGCTCACCCAAAACAAAATATGGAGGGTAAAAGTATCAATTAAAACGTAATTACACAATATTATTATTTAGAAAAACCCTCAAAAGCAATATTTCACATTTATTAACACATCGTTAATTCTGTTTAAATCCAGCTTTTGATTCTAAAAATAAGTAATTGTTTATCAACACTTTACCTAATTATTTTTTAATACATAGTAAAAATACTAAATATATTTAATTTAACAATTCTAATCTCCTATTTTTTTTGTTTTTCATTGTTAGTAGTATATAAGTGGGTGGACAAAATAAAACGCACCATAAAAAAATCGTAAATAAGGCAATTACTACGTCCCTTTCGTCCCACCAAAATCGTTCCATTACTTAATAAGTTACTCACAATACAATATGATTAACAATGCTTCCTCAAATAAAGTTCTATCATTTGACCCATAATTATGGGTTTAGTAACAAAATCGGATTATTTATATATTATTTCATCGCATCAAATGCACAAACGCATAAATAAAAGGAATCGCAAACAACAACGCATCAAAACGATCTAAAAAGCCGCCATGTCCTGGCAAAATCGTTCCTGAATCTTTAATTTTCACGCTTCGCTTCAACAAAGACTCTACCAAATCCCCCAACGTTCCAAACACGACTGCCAATACCGCTACAACTGACCATTGAAACCAAGTCCATCCAGGCAATAACTTTGACAAGGCAAAGGCACAAATCAAGCAACCAACTAAGCCACCAATACTGCCTTCCCACGTTTTTTTGGGGGAAACTCGCTTAAACAAGGCATTCCGTCCCAATGCTCGTCCCGAAAAATACGCAAAGGTATCACTCCCCCACACCAACGCTACGCAACCCATTACATACAATGGCTGAAAACTTCCATTCACCAACGCTAACGGCACAAACAAAGCACAAGGCACAGTAATCCACAGAATACCCGCTACATTCGACCCCAAACGAGTCAAAGGACTAATGGAACGAGAGAACAAGGCTTTCAAAAAAAACAGGCTCATTAGCGGAAAGAAAAGAATAAAGTAGGCATCGGGCAACCAATCCAACGCAATCGCAGTAATCAACAAATACACCATCACGCCCAAAATCAAATTAACCACTGCCGCCGCTCCCTTTTGTGTTGGCTTATTAGAAGGCAATTTAGGCACAATTCCTTGATACTCTACCAAGCAAAATACGTTGATTAAGCCAAATAGTAACCAGAGGCTATATACACTAAAATACATGCCCAATAACATAACTGCCACAAAAAAGAAAGCGGTTATGACTCGTGTTTGTAAATCGCTACTCATACTTTATTTCCTTAATGATATTAACTGCCCTCAGAGCATTACTTTTCTTCGTGTACAGTTCAATTTCCCCAAACCCATAGGCATAATCTTGTTTATTGACAGACACACTTTCAATATCGTTATCCTCCAATATCGCTTTTGCAATTTCGATTTTATACAAATATTGAGAGCTATACACCCGTACCCAATCATCTAACATTTTTGATACAATTTAATTTTTTTATTTGGAGAGAACGGTAAGGTTGCTTCGTCGTTACGCATGCTCCTGCTGTCCGCTACTATAGTAAGCCACTCAAACAGCCCTACACACTTACTATAACACTACCATCAGGTCTATTTTTCATGGACAGAATCTTTGTTGTGCTGTTATTAGTGCCGTTGTTATAGAAGCATCACAACTTCAACACTAAGCACTAAGCACTAAGCACCAAGAACCAAGAACCAAGAACTACAGCACCAACTTAAATAAACCGCTTATAAGACCGCATACAAACCACAAAAAGCACCACCGCCACCAACGAAAAAATATACGTAGCAGGCTCCATAGGAGGCGTATCTCTCGCCACTTCCGACGCATCTACCTGCCCAAAATACACAAAAATCACCTGTACAGAATTATTCAGGAAATGGGCAATGATTGGATACCACAAATTGCCACTCCAATAAAACAGGTAGCCCAAGACCATCCCCAAAAACATACGGGGCAAAAACCCATAAAACTGCATATGCATGGCACTAAATAAAATACCTGCAATCAAAATAGCCAAATGCGGTTTATTTGTTATTTCTTTTAAAAATTGCTGAACCACCCCACGAAACAAAAATTCTTCCGTAATCGCAGGCATCACCCCAATGAGAAAGATATTAAAAAGCAAATCACCGATATTGTTCATCGTCAAAAAAGCCAACGTCAATTCTTCTGCCCCCTCTTCCTGTTCCAACATCCAATTTTCCAGCCATTGCAAAGACTCAGGAAACTCCAGCATCCCATTCAACTGCAATAAAACCATCAAAATAGGATAAGAAAACAGAATACACAAGCCCGCAAACATAATGGGCGGAAATTTCACTCCCTTCTTCAACTTCAAATACCCCAGCCAACTGTCCTTTTTTAAGATGGCAAAACCAATAGCAGGTGTCAAAAACAAAGCAATACTCGACACCAATTGCAAGCCCTTCAACGTCCGCATATCATCAAACAAAGCGTCACTTGCCGTCCCATCAACCAAACTACTCACATCTGCCCCACCAACAAGCACCAGTATTGCTGCGGATAAAATGGACATTACCAAGAATCCAAGCGTACATAAAAACACCAGAAAAAGCCCTTGAACAGCATAACTTTGTTTATCTAAAAAACTCATAGCGCAAGATAATATTTTTTTGACAAAGTAAGTAAAGCCGTCAAAAACCATAACAAATATTCCTTTCACCCATCACCCATTGTTGACCAGTACGATTATTGAGTTTCCTGTGCAATGTTGCTTTTACCGCAAAGGGCGACGCAAAGAGCGCAAAGAATTAACAAAAAATCACTTTGCGAACCTTGCGCAACCTTAGCGAACTTTGCGGTTAATACGATATGTACCGCTCACAAAGACTGTGCCGGTCAACAATGACAAAAACTACTTAAACCACAAAAACTAAAAATATGGTTTCCGAAGGAAAATGCCGCTGCTGCAACAAAATATACAAACAAACAGGAATGACACGCCACCTCAGCAGTCACCTAAAAGCCGCAACAAACGAAAAAAACGATTACCACTACTACCACTTAACCATAGGAGAAGGACCCTATTTCCTCCACCTACTAATCAACGAAACAACCAAATTAGTAGAATTAGACAGCTTTTTGAGAGAGGTTTGGTTAGAATGTTGTGGACACCTAAGCGACTTTATGTTTAAAGGAGAACCAAGAACCTTTGATTTTGACGACAATTCCCGAATGAAACGTACCATCAAAGAAGTGCTCAAAAAAGGGCAAACAGGCACTCATATCTACGACTTTGGCTCAAGCACCCACCTCCAACTCAAATCAATAGAACGCTACAGCCTATCCAAAAAACTACCCAACATCACCATCCTGTCCCGAAACGAAGACCTCGACCACAAATGCCGAGACTGCGGAAAACCAGCCGACTACATCCATTTAGAAGCCATATACGAAGTAGACAACCCCTTCTTCTGCAAAAAATGCCTCAAAAAAAGTAAAGAATACGACGACGAAATGATCTCAGACATTTGCAACTCCCCACGCATGGGCGTCTGTGGCTACAACGACGACACAACAACCCCCCTCTTCAAAGTAGTAGAACTAACATAAAAAAGAGCCACCCCCCCCAAAAAAGTAGAGACATTGCACTGCAACGTCTCCCCATCATAACCGCAGTAAAGACGCATTGAATGCGTCTCCACACCACAACCGCCACCACATAACACACATCCCACCAGAACTTCCACATAACACACATCTTCCACCAGTCCCAAAGTAGAGACGTTGCACTGCAACGTCTCCGCATTATAACCGCCACATACCTCCACACAAACCCAAAAAAACCACTTTTTCTAAACTTTTTTCATAAAAAACCGTAAAACTATTTGGAATAATAAAAAGAGGTCGTATATTTGCATCGCCTTACAAAAAAAGGCCCGTTCGTCTAGGGGTTAGGACGCCAGGTTTTCATCTTGGTAACAGGGGTTCGATTCCCCTACGGGCTACTACAAAATCCTCGCAATCAACAGATTGTGGGGATTTTTTGTAGGGGGTTCGAATCCCTCTTTCTCCGCCATAAAACAAAAAGCGACTCATACTCCACAATCCACAGCCAACACCACATCAACAATCACATTTATTCCCTCTACAAGAATAAAAGATTGACCGAAGGGAAATCAAGAACATTTCGAACCTCTCAAAAAAAATAAAAAATCATCTCGAAAAACACGAAAAGCCATTCCCTCTATTAAGAGAGAACGATTGACCGTAAGGGAAATCAAGGGTGTGTCGAACCTTTCAAAACCCCAAAAAACCACCTCCAACCCAAACAACCATAAGGACAAGACATGCCTTGTCCACAAGAATCGCACATTGTCCTAATGCTTATTCAAGTCGAATAAATAAAGTACTTGTACACTGAACAGACAGCCCCATATTTTAAAGAAGTACACATGTATATATTTTTACTACCTTTATGTAAATAATTTGGCATTCATTTTGGTGGATAAATGTTAAACCTCCCAATATAATTATGAATAAAAAAGACTTATCAGAAGCAGATATAAAAGCTAAATACATCACGCCTGCCATGCTAAAGGCAGGATGGAACGAACATTCCCAAATAGGAAGGGAAATTTACTTTACAGATGGTAGAATCTATGTCAAAGGCAAAATGACTGCCAGAGGTAAACGGAAATTTGCCGATTATATCCTATTTTACAAACCAAATGTGCCTATTGCCATCATCGAAGCCAAAGACAATAAACATACCATAAAAAGTGGAATGCAACAAGCCTTAGATTATGCTAAAATCTTAGACATTCCCTGTGTCTTTAGTAGCAATGGAGATGGGTTTTACTTTCATGATAAATTCCACCTCTAAAAACGTCCCAACCATCCAAAATAGCCCTGATAGCAGTGGTATGGTGGCGGCGAGGCAGGTAGATGTAAGGCATCTTCAAGATGCCTTACATCTTGTGGCCACCATAAGAACGGATAGCAGGCCTTTCCGACACGACGAAGCAACAAACCTTTCGCTCCATCAAAAAAAAAATAAAACTTCCAGTACCACTTTTTCAAAAAATTCCTAAATTTGCAAAAAACAAAAAAATGTCCACAACATTCAAAATAGGCGATTCCATCAAAGTCAAAGAAGGGGTTATTATCAGAGGTTTAGAAGAGCTGAAACCAGACCATTGGCAAGGAAGAGTCATAGAAATCGAAGAAGATAACGACATCGTTGTAGAATTAGATTCTATCTGTCTACAACTTTTACAAAAAGACTACCTTGCAGTCTGTATTGAAAAAGAAACAGTCATTTTTAACTTGCATTTGAATCCAGAACAAGTAGAACTTGCGCCAGAAAGAGACCGTGAAGATGACATCGAAAAAGCACAAGACGACTTGGATTTTGCCTACATAGAAGCAACGGAAAAACCTGCTGAGGACGAATATGAAAAGGAGGAAAGACAAAAACACATCATCACAGACAAATGGATTCGACACTTTAAAAGAAGTCCGTTGTTTAAAGAAATGACAAAAGAAGAGCAAGAAAATACCGATTTTGTCATAAGTGTTTTTAGTGATTATATGTTTAACTATCAAGGCGAAATACCCACAGATTGGAGTGCTTTTGCTGTAAAACATGTGTGTTTGTACACCTTCCCTCAAAAAGTATCCGCAGAAAAAAAGGTGTTTATAGCGGCTGGTGGCATTCTCCCCAAGTTCTTCGAGTTTTTAGCGTCCAGAAATTACTTGGATAATGCCGAAGACCTAAAAGAAACAGCCCTTGAAGTCAAACACGAAATTGTCGAAAACTCACAAGATCGTTCCAGTTGGGGACCCGCCAAAACCTTTATGATGGGCGCAATAGAAGCAGGGGTTGATATGGATAATCAAGCGGAATTAGACGCATATCTACGGTCTCAACAAAATAAACAAATGCAACATCTACGGTCTCAACAACAGCAACCACCAGGATTTGATGAAGATATGGTAACCAAATTGCTCAAATTGATTGAAGAAAAAGCCCCCAGTCTGCTCCGTATCCCCAGACACAAAAAAGTAACTGTCGAATACAAAGATGGAACAATCAAAGAAAACATCGTCTACAAAAAAGTAATGAAAGACGTAAAAAGCGGTAAATGCAAAGTCACCAAAGTGTAGGGACAGACCCAGGTGGTTGCCCAAATCGTCAGTCACTCGTCACCAGTCACTCGTCACCAGTCACTCGTCACCAGTCACTTGCACCACCTTATTGACAGCAATCCCATCCAAAAAATCCTCCATCCCAGCCACATGTTCAGCCTTATTAAACCGCACATCTCCATGATAAAACCCATCCAAAGGAACATAAGTCGAAGCAATCCCAGCCTTTTGTAAAGCATTGTACAAGATCACACTTTGATCCTGATTCACAATCGTATCCTTAGACCCATGCAACAAATAAAAAGGAGGTGTTCCTTGGTGAATGTAATGAACAGGATTCGCCAATTGTGTTTTTTCAATATGCTTACTAAGCCATCCCCCAATCAAGGCTGAAGCTGCAATATTCGTCAAAGTAGCAAAAAAGCCATGATTCTTCATTTGACTCAAATCCGTCGGCGGATACCAAGCAAGCACCCCATGCACCTCACTCGAAACATCAAGGTATTCCCCCAAAGTACCCTCTAAATGCTCCGTACCACTACTCGCCCCCACATTGCTTGAAATATGTCCCCCAGCCGAAAGTCCCCACATAATAAAACACTCAGGATCAAGATGAAACCGCTCCGCATTTCCCCTCAACCACCGAATCGCTGCCTTCGCCTCATGCGCCTGTGTCGGCCACTGTGCCAAATGCGTAAACGTATAACTCACCGTCGCCACCGCATAACCCCGTTCCAACTGTTTAAGGACAGCAGGCTGCAACAGCAGCCGATGCCCCACAATCCAACCGCCCCCATGCAAATACACAATCAAAGGACAAGGCTGTGCTGCACTCGCCCCATCAGGCAAATACAACGTCAGTCGCTTACGAAAAATCCCCCGTTTCGCATACACAAAAGTCTCAGACCGTCGCCCACTAAAAACCACCGCCCGAATCGAATTAAAAAAATCCAAAACCAACGAAAGCACATTCAACAAAAAACGAAAAAAATACATAAGCAAAAAAAACTTAAATGAACTCGGTAACAAAACCGAAAACTTAAATAACTTATATGGTTCAAAAAAAGTCAGAACCGAAAACTTAAATGAACTTATATGGTTCAAAAAAGTCAGAACCGAAAACTTAAATGAACTCAGGGAAAAAGAACCGCTTAAATCAACTTATATCTCATATTCACGGGTTAGAAAAATAGTTTCACGTATGAATGAATTATTTTTTAATTAAATATATCTATGTCATTAATTATTAGGCATTTAGCGAATAAAGACTGCGGATACTAGTATTTTCCTTCGACCTAAAATAGAGTTAGCTATTTGTTAGTAAAAATTGCGATTAAAAAGGAAATACTGTTTGAGCGATAGCGAGTTTATTTCATTTCAGCTTTTTTTGCTAACAAATGGCGTTAAAACTATATTTTAAGTCCGGGCGGCGTTCCGCTTGATTTTTGCTTCTTTGTATCAAGACAAAGATGAAAGAATGAAGAGAAACCGTAAATTTAGGGTATTTCAACCCTTGATTCGCACCTAGTGTAAAAATTACATTTTACAACCCGTGAATATGAGTTATATGGTTCAAAAAAAACATTACAAATAAAAATATACAATAAATCACAAGCCAAAAGTCAAAAAAACTCGTAAAAATCATAAAAAAAACATATTTTTGGAGAGAAAACAAGAAAAAACAGAACAATATTACCATAATTTATAAAAAAATAATAAATGTCCGTAAGATTCGATGCTGTCAATAAAGCATACAATAGACCCCCAATAGACGTAAAAAGACCAGCAGATAAAATATCTGACTACTACGCCTCCAACGTATTCACCACCGACGTCATGCAACATTACCTCTCTAAAGAAGCCTACAAAAGCGTACTCAATTCCATCAAAAATGGCACAAAAATAGAAAGAGACATCGCCGACCAAGTAGCCTCTGGCATGAAAGCCTGGGCATTAAGCAAAGGCGCAACCCACCACACCCACTGGTTCCAACCCCTCACAGGACTAACTGCCGAAAAGCATGATACCTTCTTCGTACCTACTGACTCCTGCAAAGGAATCGAAAAATTTAGTGGCAGTGCACTCGTACAAGGCGAACCCGACGGATCAAGCTTTCCTTCAGGTGGACTAAGAGCCACGCACGAAGCAAGAGGCTACACTGCATGGGATCCATCCTCTCCTGCATTCGTCATGGAAGTAGGTTCTTCTGGACGCACACTCTGCATTCCCACCATATTCATCTCCTACTCAGGAGAATCTATGGACTTCAAAACACCACTTTTAAAATCTCAACAATTCCTACAACAAGCAGCCGTACCCGTTTGCAACTACTTCGACAGAACAGTAACACAAGTGACCCCAACTTTAGGGTGGGAACAAGAATTTTTTTTAGTTGACGAAGCAATGTACTACGCTCGTCCCGATTTAGTTATTGCAGGACGTACACTCGTAGGACACGGTCCAGCCAAAGGACAGCAATTAGACGACCACTATTTTGGTTCTATTCCCGAAAGAGTCTATGCCTATATGTTAGAAATTGAGACAGAAGCCCTGAAGTTAGGAATTCCCATCAGTACCCGACACAACGAAGTTGCACCAGGTCAATACGAATTTGCACCAGTCTTTACGAATGTAAACCATGCGGTAGATCAAAATCAACTACTGATGGACTTAATGCAAAAAGTAGCCATACGCCATCACCTAAGAGTCTTACTACACGAAAAGCCCTTCGCAGGTCTCAACGGCTCAGGTAAACACAACAACTGGTCAATGGCAACAGACACAGATGTAAACCTCCTATCACCAGGACAAACACCTCGCAAAAATCTACAGTTTCTAACTTTTTTTGTCAATACCATAAAAGCCATCAACGAAAATGCAGATTTACTACGATCAAGCATTGCATCAGCAAACAATGACCACCGTTTAGGAGCCAATGAAGCCCCACCTGCCATCATTTCCGTTTTCATTGGTAGTACTTTAACAAACGTCTTAAAAGACATTGCCAAAAAAGTAACGGGCAAGATGGACGAATACGAACAAAAAGACTTAACACTCGATATTCACAATCAAATTCCTTATGTTTTATTAGACAATACGGATAGAAATCGTACTTCTCCCTTCGCTTTTACAGGCAATAAATTCGAGTTTAGAGCCGTCGGTTCTTCTGCCAATTGTGCATTACCGATGACCATTGTTAATACCATCGTTGCAGACCAATTAGTCAAATTCAGAAAGGAAGTAGATGGCTTAGTTAAAGACAAAAAAGAAGCAAAAACAGCCGCCATTCTCAAAGTATTAAAAGATTATATCAACGATAGCCAAACCATCTTATTTGAAGGCGATAATTATAGTGAGGCGTGGGAAAAAGAAGCAAAAAAACGAGGCTTATCCAATGTCAAAACTTCTGACCATGCACTTGATTTCTTTGCCACACCAGCCGCAAAAAAGGTTTTAGTCGGCAATGGCATCTTATCAGAACACGAATTAGAAGCACGACACGAAGTTTGGCTGGAACAATACACCATGAAACTCCAAATTGAAGCCCGTTTATTGGGTCAAATCGTCTCTTCACAAATCCTTCCTGCCACTTTCAAATACGTCCAATCTCTCACAAATTCGATGAAAGGCATGAAAGAGGTCGGCATCAAACCCAAAAATTACAAGGCACAAAAGGATTTAGTCGAATATATTTGTGAACACACCACTCAACTCAACGACTTGGTCGTAAAAATGATTAATGCTCGTAAAAAAGCAAATAAAATCACCAACGAAGGCAAAAAAGCAAAAGCCTATGGCAAAGACATCAAACCTTATTTCGACCAAATTCGCCTACATGTAGACAAATTGGAACTCGTAGTAGACGACGAACTTTGGCCACTTCCGAAATACAGAGAACTCCTCTTCATCAGATAATCAGCAGTTAATCAAAGAGAAAGACCATCCAAAATAGACTCGATAGCAGTGGTTATGGTGGCGGTTGGGCGTGTAGGGACAGACCCATGTGTCTGCCCGCAGCGATGGCCGCCACCATATGAACGAATAGCGAGACCAGACGTCACGACGGAGCAACAAACCATTCTCTCCAAAAAATTAGAATTTAGAAATTATGATTTAAACAATATGGGTAAATTACAAAAGGCGAATCTAATCAAACAGATTCGTCTTTTTTTATGGGCTTTATCTCATACTAAAATGTTAAATTAGCTGTTTTTAAAGAAAGTAAAAATAGCTTCATTGCAAGCATTGTCACAAATAACAGTCAGAATCAAAAATTTATAGGAGTATGCAAGTAAGATATAACGCCTATGATTCTATCAAACCTAACTAAAAACCAATGCACAAAGCCCTTAATATAAGCCTACTTATCCTATTACTCCTCAACATCTCCGCATGTCGCTCATGGTTTGAGGTTGTTAGTGCCGAACAAGCCTTCGTCCAAAAAGAATACACCACCGCCAGCCAACTGTACATCAAAGAGTTTGAAGGAACGAACGACAACCTCGAAAAAGGCATCTTAGCCAGTCGCATTGGCGATTGTTTCCGCTTATCCAACAAAACAGAATCGGCAGAACGTTGGTACGAAAAAGCCCTTCCTTTTAGCGTTAATCCCGAAGACCTATACAAATACGGTTTGATGCTCAAAAGCAATGGCAAATACAAAGAAGCCCACAACGTCTTCAAAGATTACGCCTTTAATAACCCCATTGAGCGAGCAAAAGCTAAAAAACAGATGCATTCTTGTGATTTGGCGATGGAATGGGTACAGGAAAACCAAAATATCGAAATCATTAATTTACAAGACATTAATTCGTCTGCATCGGACTATGCGCCTGTTTGGATGGATGGCAAAAGTCTGGTATTCACCTCGGCAAGACAAGAGGCTAAAGGCGATAAAATATACGGCTGGACAGGGGAAAAACACTCCGACATCTTTATCAGTAACTTTGAGAACAACAATCGACTAAGTGCGCCTACCCTATTAAGCGACACTCTAAGCACGATTTACAATGAAGGAACGGCAACTTTTACACCCGATTTCAAAACAATGTATTTTACCCGTTGTGGTAGCGACCAATGGATCAATGATTTTTGTAATATTTTCGTTTCGACACAAACTGACGATGGTAAATGGTCAAAACCTGAAATTCTCATGCTTTTTGACGAAGATAGCATTAATATGGGGCAGCCTTTTTTAAGTCCCGACGGTATGCGGCTTTATTTTTCTGCCAATCCAAGTGATAGTTATGGCGATAAAGATTTATATGAAGTAGAAAAGAAAGGAGATGGATGGAGCTATCCTAAAAATTTAGGTCCAGAAATCAATACGCCCAATTATGAAGGGTTTCCTTCTATACAACCCGATGGCAGGCTTTATTTTGCGTCTGATGGACATACAGGAATGGGCGGCTTAGACATCTTAGTAGCCGAAAGAAAAGGCAAAAAATGGGTCAATGCCACCAATTTACAACATCCCATCAATTCAGCAGCCGATGATTTCGCCATTGTCTATGAGCCATATGTCAAACCAGAAGAAATTGATCGAGTGGAGAAAAAGGGCTATTTTTCATCTACAAGAAAGGGCGGAAAAGGCAATGACGACTTATATCAATTTGTCGTAACCATCCCTCAAACTCCCGAAATAGTAGAAACAGAAACGCCTACAAAAGCTACCAATGCAACACCAGAAGGGCCTATTTATATGCTCAGAACCAACGTTTTTACGAAGAAATTAGCAGACGAAAGCAATCCAAATAGTGCCATTGTTGGACAAAATTCAGTACAAGATGCCATTGTAGAAATATTGGGTTTGGATATAGAAAACACACTTTCTGCAAGAAAAATAACAGACAAAACGGGAAGTATCACGCAAAAATTAGCTCCAAAATCTGAATATAAAGTTACGGTAAGTCTCAGCGAGCATTTCACCCAATCCGTCAGTTTTAACACCAATGAAACGGCTGATAAAGATACCATCTGGATAACAAAAGATATACTCTTAGAAAAAATCTACAAACAGCAAGAAATCGTATTAGATAATATTTATTATGACTTGGATAAAGCCGAAATTAGAGAGGATGCCAAGCCTGTTTTAGACCAATTAGTCGAATTATTAAGAGAAAATCCCGAAATACAATTAGAATTTGGCGCACATACAGACTCCAGAGGATCAGGGCGTTACAATCAAAATCTTTCCCAAGAACGAGCAGAATCCGTTGTAAGCTACTTAGTTTTAAAGAAAATTGATGCAAGAAGATTAAATGCCAGAGGATATGGAGAATCCGAATTGGTCAATGACTGTTTTGATGGCATAGATTGCACTGAAGAACAGCACCAAGAAAATCGCCGTACCACATTCAAAGTTATCTCTGATAAGTTCAAAAGTGAATAAAAAAACTGACACTTCTATTGTAGAAGTGTCAGTTTTTAAAGCATCCTTTATATAGAATATAAGGGATTAATCGTCTGTTAATACACAAGTAGTAGTAGTAGTTCCTACAGTACCAACATCCAATACATCACAAGCATCTTCAGCATCTGATTTTTTAGAATCAGGGTAACTCATTGTTGTTACTACATCATCAATTCCATCAGCTACAATTGTACAAGTACAAGTATAGTCCTTAGTACAAGAACTAAAAGTCATTCCTACAAACATCAACGTCATTAAAGAAATTCCAATTTTCTTCATTTTTAAAAAATTTTAAAGTTATTAATAATGGGCGCAAAGGTACACATCTTTATTTATTCACACAAAAATTGACATATTTTTTAGCTATATTATAAAAATGCTATACAACTTTGACCTATCCCTTAACTAAAAAACAAGCATCGTAGTATATTTCTATTCTTTTTTTTGGAGACAATGGTAGAATCTTCGCTATCACGCATGCTCCTGCTGTCCGTTCTTATGGAAGGCATTTCTAATACGCCTTCCATTTTTTTGCAATATATTCTGCAAAAAAGCCATACTCACCAACGCAATCTTCCATACCACTACCATCAGGTCTAGTTTAAAAAGGACAGAACCTCAAAAAAAACTTATATGAACTACTAAAAAAACTTATATGGTTAAGGACAGAACCTCAAAAAACTTATATAGAAAAAAAGGACAGAACCTCAAAAAAAACTTATATGAACTACTAAAAAAACTTAAATAACTTATATGGTTCAGAAAGACTAAAAAAACCCCTATTTTTAGCCCAAGATATTATAATAAAGCTGCCTTCAATCACCTAAAAGTACAATATGCCCGATTTTTGCCACCTACACTGCCACACCCAATTTTCCCTATTGGATGGCGCAGCCGACATAGATAGCCTTTTCCAAAAAGCCAAAGCAGATGGACAAAAAGCCGTCGCCATCACCGATCACGGCAATATGTTTGGTGCCTTCAAATTCTTTGCCAGTGGAAAAAAACACGATGTAAAACCCATTATAGGCTGTGAAGTCTATGTTGTAGCAGACCACACTCGTAAAGAATTCAAAGGAGGTAAGAAAGACAAACGATACCATCAACTACTTTTAGCCAAAAATGCACAAGGCTACAAGAATCTCTCCAGAATATGCTCTTTAGGCTTTATAGAAGGCGTATATAGGACTTTCCCAAGAGTTACCAAAGAAATTATCAGCAAATACAGCGAAGGCATTATTGCCACTTCTTGTTGTATTGGGGCAGAAGTTCCGCAAGCCATCATTTTTAAAGGCGAAGAAGAAGGCGAAAGGGTCTTAAAAGAATGGTTAGACATATTTGGAGAAGATTACTATATCGAACTCCAACGCCACCATATTGAAAATATAGACGGTACAGGCGTCAGCCAAGAAGATGTAAACCAAGTGCTCCTGAAACTTGCCAAAAAACACAACATAAAAGTCATCGCCACAAATGATTCCCATTATGTAGATCAAGGAGACTCCGAAGCCCACGATATTTTGCTCTGTTTACAAACAGGAAACGACATTAGCTCCGAAAATCGCTTTAAATTTCCCAACGACCAATTTTTCTTCAAAACAAAGGCACAAATGGGCGAATTATTCAAAGACGTCCCTTTTGCCTTAGACAATACCTTAGAAATCGCAGACAAAATTGAGATGCTCAACCTCAAACGAGACATCATGCTCCCCAATTTTGGCTTACCCAAAGGTTTTAAAAACGAAGATGACTTTTTGAAGCATTTGAGTTTTGAAGGGGCAAAACTTCGTTACGACTCCATTGATGCAGAAGTAGAATCTCGCATTAACCACGAATTAGAAATTATCCGAAAAATGGGCTTTGCAGGTTATTTCCTCATTACCCAAGACCTTATTCAGGCGGCAAAAGATTTAGGCGTGGCTGTCGGTCCAGGTCGGGGATCTGCCGCAGGATCTGCCGTCGCCTTCTGTACAGGCATCACCAACATCGACCCCATTCGCTATAATCTACTCTTTGAACGTTTCCTCAATCCAGAAAGGGTCAGCATGCCCGATATTGATATTGACTTTGATGATGAGGGTCGCCAAAGTGTCATTGACTACTGTATCGACAAATATGGTAAAAATCAAGTTGCCCAAATCATTACCTATGGAACAATGGCAGCGAGAAGTGCCGTAAGGGATGTAGGTCGAGTTTTGAGACTCCCCTTACAAGACACAGATAAAATCGCCAAACTCATTCCAGAAGGGCCTAAAGTAAAGCTAAAAGAATCCATTAAAACGGTCCCAGAGTTAAATGACTTGTTTCACGCAAATGGCTTAGAAGCTCGTACTTTGGATATGGCGCAATCCTTAGAAGGTTCTGTCCGACACAGAGGAATTCACGCTGCTGGAGTCATCATCGCTCCTACCGATTTATTGGACTGTGTACCTGTGTGTACCGCTAAGGACTCCGATTTATGGGTCACACAATTCGATGGTCGAGTGGTCGAAGATGCAGGAATGCTAAAAATGGACTTCTTAGGCTTAAAAACCCTAAGTATCATCAAAGATGCCATTACCAATGTTCATGAACGACACGGCGGTGAAAAGATTGATCCCGACGAGATCCCGTTAGACGACGAAAAAACATATGAACTTTTCCAACGAGGCGAAACCGTTGGCGTATTCCAGTTTGAGTCCGAAGGGATGCAGATGTATATGAAGGAACTCAAACCCACCAATATAGAAGACCTCATCGCCATGAACGCCCTCTACCGTCCTGGACCGATGGACTATATACCCGAATTTATTGACCGCAAACATGGACGTAAACCCATTCAATACCCCCACGAATGGCTGGAAGACTTGCTCAAACCCAGTAATGGGATTATGGTTTACCAAGAGCAAATTATGCAGACCGCACAGATTATGGCGGGTTATTCTTTGGGAGAAGCGGATTTACTGCGTCGAGCGATGGGTAAAAAGAAACTTTCAGAGATGGCAAAACATCGAGAAATCTTTAAGGAAGGAGCAACAAAAAAAGATGTTCCCGAAAAGAAATCTATGGAGATTTTCGACGTTATGGAGAAATTCGCCGCTTATGGTTTCAATCGTTCTCACTCTGCGGCTTATTCTGTTTTAGCCTTCCAGACAGCCTATCTCAAAGCCCACTACCCTGCCGAATATATGGCAGCCGTCTTGACCCACAATATGAAGGACATCAAGCAAGTTAATTTCTTCTTGAACGAATGTAATCGTATGGGCTTAACAGCATTGGTACCCGACATCAATGAAAGTAAAGCAAAATTTATGGTAAACGATAAGGGAGAAATCCGTTTTGGATTAAATGCGGTCAAAGGTGTTGGCGCAGCAGCCGTAGAATCTTTAATAGAAGAACGCATTACCAACGGACATTACGAAAGTATTTTTAATCTCACAGAGCGAGTCAATCAGCGTACTGTCAACAGAAAATGCTTAGAAAATATGTGTATGGCAGGGGCTTTTGATAGTTTTACGGATACCCACCGAGCGCAATACCTTACCCCTGACACCATGACACAAGCCACAGGCGTAGAAAAAGCCATCAAATACGGACAATCTATGCAAAGAGAAGCCGCCAGTTCCCAAGCGTCTTTATTTGCAGCAGCAGGTGTTGAGGACATTCCCAAACCTGAATTACCCGAAGTAGAGGAATGGTCATTGATGGAAAAACTCACGAAAGAACGAGAAGTTACAGGCATCTACCTGTCTGGACACCCACTCAACAACTATAAATTAGCCATAGATTGTTTTTGTAATGGCGATATAGAAAAATTAAGCAATAGTAAGGATACTGTATTTAAATTTGCTGCAATTGTCACCAGTGCCAATGAAAGAATATCCAAAAATGGTGATCCTTTTGGCACTTTTACCATCGAAGACTTGACGAGTAGCATGCAGTTTATGCTCTTTAAAGAGGACTATTTGAGAAATGCAAATCACCTTCAACCAGGTCTTCTACTCTATATGAGTGGGCTTTTTCAACCTCGTTGGCGAGGGGCAGATCAATATGCTTTTAAGATAAAGGACATTAAGTTGCTATCAGAATTGAGTAGTGATGCTCGAAACATCGTCATCAATGTTGCCTCCACTGATATTGATACGGAACTTATTGACCAATTAGAAAGCATTTTCACAGAATATCCAGGCAAACTAAATGTCCGTTTTATCATTCAAGATAGAGAGCATTTGGTGGAACTCTTTTCTCAAAAATATACACTATCCAGCAATCCCGAAGCCTTACAACAACTTCAGGATATTAGTAAAATTCGATTTAAATTGAGTACAGCCACTTAATTAGTTTCTGTGGTTTAAGTCGTTTTCGTAGTTAGTTTAGTGCCGTAGTTTTTGGTGCTGTGGTGCTGTGGTGCTGTGGTGCTGTAGTTGTGGATGTGCATGTGTTTCTGTAGAGAAAATTTACGAATTTTCTGATGCACCGATTAACTATACTGCAATCTGTGGAATCCATTAAATCCGAAAAAATCCGTGGTTCAAGGCTTTGTGATTGGGGAATAGTTCCTGTAGAGGCTAATTTCCTAACCAACTATTGATATTTTCTAATTTGGAGCGAAAGGTCAAGTGCTTCGTCGTAACGCAGGGTCTCGCTATACGCTACTATAGCCTCCCTATCTATCAAGAAAAGAACCGCTTGACGACTAAAACTACTTAAACGAATGGAGGCTATAACGCTGCTATCGAGGCTATTTTTCATGGTTTCAACGCTATTAGACTTTTATTAAAAAAGCGTATATCACTAATTCCTAATAAACTTGTAGAAGCTGATGCACCAATTAACTGTAATCCAAAGAATCCATATAAATCCATGATTCAAGGCTCTGTGATTCGGGAACGGTTTCTGTAGAGACTAATTCCCTAACCAACGAATACACTAATTCCTAATAAACTAATCAACCCAAAGATAACATTGCACCTACTTTCAAGCCAATATGACAAAGTGTTAAAAAAAAGTGAAAATTCACTGACATTTTGTCAATCGTTTTAAAAATGGTTAAAGTCTTGAAAAACAGTGTATTGCATGTAAAAATGTGCTATTTTTATCTTTGTAAACAAAATAATTCTTGAATTGGAACAAGCTTTGTATCTTGTTTGTTAGAATATACATCTAAACAATTTAAACCATTGTTTGTTTTTTAGGTTATATTCATATTATTTTACTCAATAAATTTTTAGCAAAATGGCTTTAGAATTCACAAATGATAACTTCCAAGAGGTTGTTTTAGATAGCGAAAAAGTAGCAATTGTAGACTTTTGGGCACCTTGGTGTGGTCCTTGTAGAATGGTTGGTCCTATCATTGACCAATTGGCGGAAGAATATCCTGATGATGCAGTGATTGGAAAGGTCAATGTAGATGATAATGGCGAAATCTCTATGAAATATGGAGTTCGTAACATTCCTACGGTTCTTTTCATCAAAGGCGGTGAGGTTGTCGATAAATTAGTCGGTGCAGCACCAAAATCTCAATACGAAGCAAAATTACAAGCATTATTAGGCGTAAAAAGTTAACGTACAAGTTGCGTACTCACATTTATCACAATGAAGAAGCTCGTCTTTATGACGGGCTTTTTTTATTTGTAAAATCGTCGGGCTTTTTTCTTTTGAATCATATAAGTTATATAAGTCCATATAAGTTGCGGTTCTGTCCTTGCAACATAGACCCGATAGTAGCGTTATACCAAAGCAGCGTGGGCTTGTAGGGGCAGACCCATGGGTCTGCACAAAAAGGCATTTGGTATAGTAGCGTATAGCGGGAGCATGCGTCACGACGAAGCAATTGACCGTTCTCTCCTAAAAAAGCTCTAAAACAAACGATAAACAACAACAACAGCAACACCCTAATCAATTCAACGTAGACCAAATATATGGATAATAGACTCATCAAATTAGAAGATTTACACCAGTTTGACAATATTGAGATTTTGGCGAAACAGGTGGTGGAAGGTTCGATTATTGGATTGCATAAAAGTCCTTTTCACGGATTTTCGGTGGAATTTGCGGAACATCGTATTTTTAATCCTGGTGATCCCCTCAAAAATGTGGATTGGAAGGTTTTTGGGCGGACGGATAAGCTTTTTGTGAAACGGTATGAGGAGGAAACGAATTTGCGGGCGCATATTGTGATTGATGTGTCTTCGTCAATGCATTTTCCAGAGAAGGATAATGATGATAAAAAAATTCCGTTTAACAAACTGGCTTTTTCGACGGTTTCGGCGGCGGCTTTGATGCATATTTTTAAGAAACAACGGGATTCTGTGGGACTTTCGGTCTTTAGTAATGAGGTGGAGGAACATACGAAGGCTCGTTCTACAACGGTGCACCATCGTTTGATTAGTGCCACCTTGGAGCGTTATTTAAAGCGTCCTGATCGGGGAATTAAGACGGCAGCAGCGAAGTGTCTCCACGAAATTGCAGAAAATATTCACAAGCGTTCAATGGTGATTATTTTTAGTGATATGCTCGAAAATAATGAGAATGTGGAAGCGATATTTTCGGCTTTGCAGCATTTGAAACACAATAAACATGAAGTGGTTTTATTTCATGTGGTTGATCAAAAAAAGGAGATTGCTTTTGAATTTGAGAATCGTCCATATGAATTTATTGATATGGAAACGGATGAACGAGTAAAAATCGAATCGAATCAGATTAAGGATTTTTATGCTAAAAAAATGAAGGAATTTAAGGATTCTATTCGGATGCGTTGTACCCAATATCGTATTGATTTGGTGGAAGCGGATATTAATAAGGATTTTACGCAGGTGTTGAAACCTTACTTTAATAAGCGGACTAAAATGAACGTTTGATTTTTTTAGTGTATTAGTATATTGGGGAATTAGGAAATTAGTGTATGCGTTTGTTATGCAATTAAGTAAAATTTACTTTAATTGTTATCTTTGTATTACTATCAAATGACAAATTTTTCCATAATGCTCAAATACAAAATAGTCCCACTTCTCCTACTATTTCTATACCTCACCGCCTTTCAAGATGCGCCTCAAAAAACGACTACGCCTACAACAGAAACCATCGCTTTTCGTCAAAATACTTTTGATATTTATCGGGTAGATTTGGCGCATGACAATCTGTGTTTGTATTGGAAAAATGAGGATGGAGAAAATTTAAGAAGCCTCAAAAATCTTAAAGAACATGTCGAGGGATTAGGGGAAAATTTGCTTTTTGCGACCAATGCAGGTATGTATTTACAAGATCGCTCTCCTCAAGGTTTGTATGTGGAAAATGGCAAGGTCATGAAGTCCTTAAATTTCCTCAAAAGCCTTAAAACGAAGCCGACGCCCAATTTTTATTTGATGCCCAATGGCGTATTTTATATCACAGACAACAATGTTCCCAAAGTCGTCGAAACTTCCGAGTTCAAAAAGACGAAAGATTCCGTGCAATGGGCTACACAATCTGGTCCGCTTTTGCTACACAACAACAAAATTCACTCAAAATTTGTAGATGGTTCTAAAAACAAGCATATTCGCAGTGGTGTGGGTATTCTCAACGACCATGAACTGATTTTTGCCATTTCTAATGAACGAGTCAGCTTTTATGATTTCGCTTTGTTTTATCAAGAAATTTTGGGCTGCAAAGATGCGCTTTACTTGGATGGAGCGATTTCGAGAATGTATATAGAGGAAAGTGGTCGTTTGGATGGCGGTGGAGATTTTGGGGTAATGATTGGAGTGACGGGACAGGTGACGAGGGGCGAGTGACAAGTGACGAGGGGTAAGTGGAATCTAACTTGTACATAAATCAAAAAAAATCACCCGTCACCAATCACTAAAACAAAAAAAATGCTACGTTTTTCCAATGCTAAAATAAACTTAGGGTTGCATATTACAGAGAAGCGACCCGACGGTTTTCACAATATTGAGACCGTATTTTATCCTGTAAACTGGTCAGATGTCATCGAAATCACGTCTGCTGAGGCGTTTGATTTTAAGACCTATGGCATCGACATTCCTGGCGACCCAAACGACAATTTGTGTCTTAAAGCGATGGACATTCTTTTGCAGGAACACCCCATTTCGCCCGTCCATGTGCACCTACTCAAAAACATTCCGATTGGCGCAGGTTTGGGCGGTGGTTCGTCCAATGCGAGCTTTATTTTGACGATGCTCAATGAGTTATTTGAGCTAAATTTAGGCGTCAATAAACTGAAAGAATATGCTGATTTATTGGGGAGTGATTGTGCCTTTTTCATTGAAAACAAACCCCAATTTGCGAGTGGTCGAGGCAATCACCTTCAAGACATTGATCTGGATTTAAGTGGTTATCAGGTTGCCCTTGTGTATCCCAATTTGCACATCAATACCGCTTGGGCATACAGTCAAATTACGCCCCAACAACCCGAAATTTCCTTAGCCGAAATCATCATAAAACACCCCATCAAGGACTGGAAAAACACCTTGCACAACGACTTCCAAGCACCCATCGCCAAGACCCACCCTATCCTTACCGAACTCACCGAGCTTTGTTACAAACACAACGCAATTTATAGTGCCATGAGTGGCAGTGGTTCAACCGTTTTTGGTATCTTTGAGCCGCATGTGGATTTGACGGATTTGCGGACTATCTTTCAAGGAAAAAAGTATTTATACAAGACTGATAAATTCTAAATCTTAATTTCTAAATTTTATTTTTTTGGAGAGAATGGTTTATCTTTCATCGTGACGGAAAGGCCCGCTATACGCTACTATACCAAAATGCATTTTTGGGCAAACACATGGGTCTGCCCCTACAAGCCAACGCTGCTTTGGTATAACGCTACTATCGGGTCTATTTTGGATAGTCTGTACCCCTGCATCAAGGCTTTGAATCACGGATTTTGATGGATTTTTTGGATGACACGGATTTTTTTGACTGCTTCGTTGTTAAATTCTACGGTAACAAGGATATTTTAGAATTTTTAAGGGGCTAAGTGGGACGATTTTGGGGGACGAAGGGGGCGATTTTTTTCTGTCCATTTTCCGTCCATATTGTATTAAACGCAAGGTTCGCTAAGGTGGCGCAAGGAACACAAAGTTAAATTTCGTTATCCTTCAAACCACAAAAACTACTTAAACCACAAAAACCACATAAACTAAAAAATGAATTATATAGGATCAAAAAATAAGCTTTCTTCTTTTATTAAGCAAAGTATTACGGAAGTAGTGGGAGAACGGAAATTGTATAGCAAAACCTTTTGTGATCTTTTTGCAGGAACAGGAGTTGTGGGTCGAACCTTTAAAAATGATGTAAAAAAGGTGATTGCGAATGATTTTGAATACTATAGTTATGTCTTATTGTTAAACTATATTGGCAATTCGGCTGTTATTCAAAATAGCCAGATATATCTACGGCAATTGAATGAGATTCCGCCCCAAGAAGGGTTTATTTATAATAACTATTGTTTGGGTAGTGGAAGTGGACGACAGTATTTTAGTGATGATAATGGACGTAGAATTGATGCTGCGAGGATGCAGATTGAACTGTGGAATCGGAAGGGGGAAATACATGCACCTTTGTACTTTTTTCTATTGGCTTCGCTCTTAGAATCTGCGGATAAAGTGGCAAATACGGCTTCTGTCTATGGCGCATTTTTAAAGCATTTGAAGACTTCGGCAGAAAAATCTTTAGTGATTAAGGCGGCTGAATTTGAGCTAACTGGGCAGGAGAATTGGGTGTTTCAGATGGATAGTAATGTGCTTATCAAGAAAATCAAAGGGGACATTCTCTATTTAGATCCTCCTTATAATGCTCGGCAGTATGGAGCGAATTATCATATGCTGAATACAATTGCGTTGTATGATGATTTTGTACCAAAGGGTAAAACGGGTTTACGGGAATATGAGAAGTCTTCGTATTGTAGTAAAAGCACTGTATTGTCGTCGTTTCGAGAATTAATTCACCATGCACAATTCAGATACATCTTTTTGAGTTACAACAATGAGGGGTTGATGTCTTTGGAGGAAATTCAGGGTGTTTTGAAGGAGTATGGGCGGTATGATCGAATGGAGACGGATTATCAGCGTTTTAAGGCGGATCGGGATGCAAATCGGACGCATAAGGCGACTAGTACGGTGGAATATCTGCATATCTTGGAGAAAATTCCTTGAACCATATAAGCCCATATAAGTTTTTATAAGCAGTTCTGTTACCCTGAGTCCATATAAGTTTTTCGGTTCTGTCCTTTTAAGATAGCCCTGATAGTAGCGTTATAGCGGAAGCGTTGGCTAAAGGTTTTGCGAGGGTTTGCTATAGTAGCGGATAGCAGGACTTTCCGTGACGACGAAGCGACTGACCGTTCGCTCCAAAAAAATAATTTTAAAAAACACTAATTTCCTAATCTACTAATACACTAATTTACCAATATCAATATAAAAAACTATGTCTACAGTTACTCAGAACCTTTATAAATATTGTAATAGTCTTACGAAATATAGTCGGTATGTGACGAGGGAGGTGCGGATTGGTGATGTGGCGATGGGGGGTGATAATCCGATTCGCATTCAGTCCATGACGACGACGGATACGATGGATACAATCGGGACGGTGGAACAGAGTATTCGGATGTTTGAGGCGGGGTCGGAGTATGTGCGGATTACGGCACCGAGTAAAAATGAGGCGCATAATTTGGCGGTGATTAAGGCGGAATTGAAAAAACGGGGATACGATATTCCGTTGATTGCGGACATTCATTTTACGCCAAATGCGGCGGAAATTTCAGCTCGGATTGTGGAGAAAGTACGGGTGAATCCTGGTAATTATGCAGATAAAAAGAAGTTTCAGATGATTGAATATTCGGATTCGGATTATCAGGCAGAAATTGAACGGATACATAAACGCTTTGCGCCTTTGGTAAAGATTTGTAAGGAGGAAGGAACGGCGATGCGGATTGGTACGAATCACGGTTCTTTGTCGGATCGCATTATGAGTCGGTATGGCGATACGCCGATTGGGATGGTCGAATCTGCCCTTGAATTTGTGCGGATTTGTGAGGATTTGGGGTATTATGATTTGGTGCTTTCGATGAAGGCGAGTAATACTCGTGTGATGATTCAGGCGTATCGTTTGCTTATCAATAAAATGGAGGAAGAAGGGATGAATTACCCGCTTCATTTAGGGGTTACGGAAGCTGGTGATGGAGCGGATGGTCGCATTAAATCGGCTGTTGGTATTGGGGCGATGTTGGAAGATGGTATTGGGGATACGGTACGGGTTTCTTTGACGGAAGCTCCTGAAGCTGAGTGTCCTGTCGCTATTGATTTGGTGAAACGCTACAATCTTCGCAGCAACCATAAACCGATTGAACCTGTAAATGTAATCACGAAAGACCCGTTTACGTACGCAAGAAGAAAGACGCATAAAATCGAAAAAATTGGGGGCGATAATGTGCCTGTGGTGTTGGCTGATTTTTCAAAAGAGACGATAAATAATACGGCTCAATTTGTGGAGATTGGCTATACGTATTCGGCGGATTTGGATAAGTGGCATATTAATGACCAAGCGGCTGATTTTGTTTTATTGGGCAATCAAAAATTACCTTTTGAGATTCCAGGAACCCTACAGCGCATTTATACCGCAGAATATTGGGAGACACTGAACAATCAATCTGGCAGCTATCCCCTATTTGATTTGAAAAAATATTTGTCGGCTGAAAAAAAATCGGATACTTTGAATTTTGTGAGGGTGACAATTGCGGATTTGAATCCGACTGTTTTGGCGACACTTAAAAGTGATGCTACAGTCGTCTTGATTTTGGAGGGAAATAATTTGCATTTAATGCCTGAAATGCGTCGAGTCTTTTTTAGTTTGTTGGAACATAAAATACTCGCTCCCGTTATCATTCAGTCCTCCTATGAAAAGGAAACGAAGGAAGAAACGCTCTTGTATTCTTCGACGGATATGGGCGGTTTGTTGATTGATGGTTTAGGGGATGGCGTACTTTTAAATACGGCTTTTGGGCATTCATTTAATACGCCTGCTGCCTTTGGAATTTTGCAAGCGACCCGTACCCGAATTTCTAAAACGGAATATATTTCTTGTCCGTCATGTGGTCGAACGCTTTTTGATTTGGAGGAAACGACGGCGATGATTCGTAAACGCACCCATCATTTGAAGGGCGTGAAAATTGGGATTATGGGCTGTATTGTGAATGGTCCTGGTGAGATGGCGGATGCGGATTATGGGTATGTCGGTAGTGGTGTTGGGAAGATTACGTTGTATCGTGGTCAGGAGGTGGTGGAACGGGCGATTCCGTCGGAAAAGGCGGTAGATGCGTTGATTGAGTTGATTCGGGAGGATGGTAATTGGGTGGAGATGGGGTAGTTTTTTGCCTTTGCTTTGGGGCTTTGAATTGTGGATTTTTGTTTTTTTTCTCTACATGTAGACGTAGCAGTGCTACGTCTGTACGTGGAATCGTTGTCCTGTCGAGATAGATAAGTGGTTGTTTTATTGGGGTTTGCCTTCTCTCTATGCCTTGAATCACGGATTTTTTTGGATTGCTTGGCTTTTTTTGTCAGATAAATTCAATAATATATATTATTTTATATTTAATTTTAGTCTCTCTTTGTTTTTAGAAAAAGTCGCAGTCCTACACAATAAGAAAGGCGGCAAATTTCGGTAGAGATGTAGCAATGCTACGTTTCTACATAATCACAGTCCTACCCAAAAAGAAGGGGTTCATCTTTACTGGTTTATCAGAAAACAATTAATTAGTGGTTTTTCTTGAAAACACCTTGTTCAATAACTCACTAATTTGCTATTCACTGATTTATGCAAATCAAGGATTGAAGTACCCTAAAATCATGGTTGCTCTTCACTCTTTCATCTTTGTCTTGATACAAAGAAGCAAAAATCAAGACTTCAAATCCAGTTTTAACGCTATTTGTTAGCAAAAAAAGCTGAAATGAAATAAACTCGCTACGCTCAAACAGTATTTCCTTTTTAATCGCAATTTTTACTAAACTGTATTTAAGGTCGAGGGAAAATACTAGTATCCGAAGTTTTGATTTCCATAACATCTGATAATGAACGATATAAATATATTTAATTTATAAAATAATTCATTCATGTGTGAAACTATTTTTCTAACCCGTGAACGTGAGATATAAGCAATATTAGGTTTTATTAAAGCCCATATAAGTTGTTCTGTCCATCCAAAATAGACCCGATAGTAGTGGAAACCGATAGGTTTGGAACGGATAGCGGGCCCATGCTGAACGACGAAGCAACTGTCCGTTCTCTCCAAAAAAATAGAATTTAGAAACTCCGTTTTCTCCAAAAAAAAATGGTTTCAATAATTTGTAGAACATCGAAATGCTACAAACTATTGAAACCATTTTAAGGGACGAAAGGGACGATGGAACAAAATATTTTGAAATCACCCGCCACCAGTCACTCGTCACTTTTCGTTTAAAGAAGCCCTTCAATGATATTTTCGATGCTTAATCCTTCTGCTTCCGCTTTGTAGTTCTTTACGATACGGTGGCGTAAAATAGAAGGCGCAACGGCTTTGACATCCTCAATGTCTGGTGAGTATTTTTTAGAAATAGCTGCGTGACATTTTGCACCCAATACCAGATATTGTGAAGCACGAGGTCCTGCGCCCCACGCAAGATAATTGTTTACCTCTGATGTGGCATGGTCTGTATTTGGACGAGTTTTTGCCGAAAGTTTGACGGCATACTCTAAGACATTGTCAGAAATTGGGATGCGACGAATCAGTTTTTGGAAACCAATAATGTCTTGTCCACTAATGATTTTGTTTAATTCTATTCTTTTGTCTGTAGTAGTTGCTCTTACAACTTCAATTTCGTCTTGAAGCGATGGGTAATCCAATGTGATATTGAACATAAAACGGTCTAATTGTGCTTCTGGTAAAGGATAAGTTCCTTCTTGCTCAATCGGGTTTTGTGTCGCTAATACGAAGAAAGGGGCAGGCAAGGTGTGTAAGTCTCCAGAAATCGTTACAGCACGTTCTTGCATCGCCTCTAATAAGGCTGCTTGTGTCTTGGGTGGTGTACGGTTGATCTCATCTGCTAAAAGGATATTGGTAAACAAAGGTCCTTTCATAAATTTGAATTGTCGATTGTCGTCCAAAATTTCTGAACCTGTAATATCCGATGGCATCAAATCTGGTGTAAACTGGATTCTTTTGAAATCAAGATCCAATACATCCGATATTGTTTTGACTAAAAGGGTTTTGGCTAACCCAGGAACACCGACCAAAAGACTGTGCCCATCACTAAATATGGAAAGTAGTACACTTTTGACGACATCTTTTTGCCCAATGATAACTTTACCTATTTCACTTGTAAGGTCTTGGTAAGATTGAGCCAAAGCGTCTACTGCTTCTACATCCGAACCATATTTTGATGTTAGGGTATCTGTTGACATAATTTATTTGTTGATATTTTTTATTTGAATAGGCGAAGTGAGGTCTGTGGGTTTCGCTTCGTTCCTTGCTTTTTTACGCATAAAGATAAAGGTATGTTATACAGAATCTTATGTGAGACCTCGTATATAGGGAGCTTTTTAACCTTTTTTAAGACACATCAAGTTAATTGCCCCACTTTATCATAGACGAGCAAGAACTGTATTGGTCATTAAGCCGCACAAAAGTATTCTCTACTTTTTCCGTAATCCACTTGTTCATGGCCTCATTTTGTTTCTGTTGTTGGGCAAATTCTTGAATACGGCTGTAGTCATCTTCTAAGTTTGCTCTATGTGGAACAGTGCGAGATTGTATGATAAATATTTTGTACTGTTTTGATCCATCGGGAGCTTTGACCAAAGTGGGTTGAGACATTTCGCCTTCTTTGAGGCTTTCTATGGCAAAAAATACGTCGGGATCTAATTGATCCATCTCAAAATAGGTTGATCCTGTTTGACGATTGACCAAAGAACCAGCCACTGACTGAGAATTTTCATCCTCCGAATATTCATCTACTGCCTCTTTAAAAGAAATAGAATCATTGAGAATAAGCGTTCGAATGCTATCTGCTTTCGCTTTGGTCAAATCAAAGTCTGCCGTCGAAATAGTTGGCTTAATCAAAATGTGCTGTAAGTTGATGTTATTACCAATTCTTTCAATGAGACGAATGAGGTGAAAACCAAATTGTGTTTCAACAATATCTGTCATCTCATCTTTATTCTTCAAATTGAAAGCGGCAGCCTCAAACTCTTTAACGTATGTTCCACGAGACTGTAAGCCCAGATTACCACCTTGCGCTCCAGAACCAGGATCTTGTGAATAGGTTTCTGCCAATTCCTCAAAAGTGTTTTGTCCCGACAGAATACGGGCTTTA
>ENA-ORXM01001364-ORXM01001364.1-marine-metagenome-genome-assembly--contig:-NODE-1364-length-34500-cov-6.525927_pt1 | contig 34500 bp, 34 predicted proteins | sample MGYA00237867_ERZ511480 | MGnify/ENA primary metagenome ERZ511480 (study PRJEB26309, sample SAMN06266103) | marine metagenome | isolation source: Algal blade | place: United Kingdom:Sidmouth, United... | reverse complement strand
TCGACTGATTTATGTCCTATTTTAGCATCCATATCTTTTGAAACTATTTCTTGTTCATGATCTTCAATATCATCAATGGATTCTTTTAGTAAATTAAGTTTTTCTTTTATGGAAGGGACTTCACTAATTGTTGGAGAAGCTTCAAGTAAAGTTTCTAATTCTTTACTATAAACAATTTCTTTTTCTAAATCATTACTATCATTTTAGTTGGCATTTTATCCTTCCAATCTTCTTGATACCTGTAAATTGATTTACGAAGTTGTTTTAATCTTTCTCGAAGTACATCAATAGCTGAAATAGTACAAATCACTTTTAATAATAAATATTTAAATAATTTAATAGGGCATTCAGAAACGCAACCTTGGGCTTGAGAATACTTGGTCTGAAGTTCTTCGTAGATGAAATTAAAGTCGATTAAATCGTTAATCTTTGTTAGTAAATTCTCTTTAGGAACGATTAAATCGTATAAAGAACCATACTCACTTAACTGTAAAACTTGTTGATGAACTATCATAGTTCAAGATACAAAAAAGAGCAGAATTTATAAAATCCTGCTCTTTTTAGTTAAAAAATGGCTTTTTCAGTAGCCTCGTATTATAATAGTCTTTTTTTGATAATATCAAGGCATTAATATCCTCCAGTTAATAAGAAAACTTATTTTACTTTATCATCCCTATATTGATCACTTCCTGTTCGGTAAGTGGTCTCCAATGTCCTCGAGGTAAATCTTTCTTGGTTATACCAGCATAAACAACACGATCTAGCCTCACAACTTCGTATTCTAAGCCTTCAAAAATACGTTCTACAATACGGTTCTTATTGCTACGGATTTCTATTCCTATTTCCTTTTTAGGGGAATTATCTATGTAACTTATTTCTGCCACACGCACCATTACATCATCTATAATAACACCTTCTTGTATCTTTTTAAGGTCTTCGAACTTAAGAACTTTATTTAATTCTACATGATAAATTTTACGGACCCCATTTTTAGGCTGTAAAAGCTTACTCATCATTTCTTTATCATTTGTAAAAAGCAATAATCCTGTGGCACTTTTTTCTAAACGACCTACTGCTGTTAATTTTACTTTAGATGCACTACTTATTAAGCTTGATACGCTACGCTTACCTCTTTCATTACTCTCTGTAGTACTAAAATCTTTAGGCTTATTTAAAACTATGTACTCTTTCTTTTCTGGGTTTAATGTTCTACCATCAAACTTAACTACATCTTCTAATTTTACCTTATACCCCATTTCTGTAATGGTTTTCCCATTTACTGTTACACTACCGGCTTGTATAAAAATATCTGCATCTCTACGAGAACATACGCCCGAGTTTGCTACATATTTATTCAATCTAATCAAATTTGGATCTGATGGCTTTTGTGGTGTAGATTTCTTTTTAGCAGCTCCGTCTTTTTTGATAGGCGCACCTGTTCTAGAAAAACTCTTTTTCTTAAAAGCTCCTCCTTCTTTACCTGATGCGAATTTTTTCTTACCCTCGAACTTAGCCATGCTTAAAAATTTTTGCAAAGGTACAAAGGAATTTCACGATTTCGACAAAATACCTTTTACCTCTATATTAATAATTACACTATCATAAAATTCGATTTAAAACCAAATGAACATCAATTAATAAAATACTAAAAACACCTACTATTATTATAGTTTTTAAAATATTATGAAGTAATATATAATGCTTCTTACTATTAGATTTCCATAAAAGTATTAAAAAAATAAGCAATAAAAATGTACATGTTATAAAATACAAATACATATAGCCTACATCAAAATAACTAATTAACAATAACGACGGAACAAGTGTTATCAGAATTAAAATTCCAATACACACTTTAGAAAAGTTAACACCATATAATATTGGTATTGTTTTATACCCTTGAGCAACATCGCCTGCTATATTCTCTAAATCTTTAATTATTTCTCGAGCTAAAATTAATAGAAAAAGAAAAACAGCATGTACAAAAATTACCGTATCAAAATTTTTATAATACACAAATATGATAAAGAAAGGTGCTATGGCTAACAATGCAGAGAAAAAGTTACCTATAAACGGAACTTTTTTTAATTTATGTGAGTAGAACCAAATACCAAATATATAAGCAGAAAAAAATAATACTGCTTTAAATGATACATAACTGGCTAAAAGAACTGCCAAAAAATTTAAAACAAAATAAGTGGTTAATTTTGTTTGCTGACTTATAATCCTATCTATCTTTGTTTTAGTAGGCTTATTTATTAAATCTTTTTCCGAATCGTAAAAATTATTAATAATATATCCGCTTGCAATTACTAGAGCTGATGCTGCTACTAAAACAAATAAATTAAGATCTAAAACTACGCTTCTAACCGGTAAATTTGGGGCTAATATGTAAACAGATGCTAAGTATTGAGCTAGCGTTATCATTAATATATTATAGCCTCTAACTACAGAAAACAGACTCAAAAACTTTAGTATTAGGAGTTTGTTTCTTCTCGTAAACATTATCAGAAATTATAAACTACTTCTAAATTATAGTCTTTTAATGCTTTTTTAGCTTTGTCTATATCTTGCGTAAAGCCTAATATATAACCACCACCACCAGAGCCACAAAGTTTTAAGTAATACTCATTAGTATCTATTCCTTGTTTCCAAAGTTTGTGAAACTTCGTAGGAATCATTGGCTTAAAATTATCTAAAACTACATGAGATAGTTGTTTTAGATTTCCAAAAAGCGATTTTACATTCCCACTAATAAAATCTTCTACACAAGCATCTGTATGCTTAATAAACTGATTTTTTAGCATAGTTCTAAACCCTTCTTGCTTCATTTTCTCCATAAAAAGTTGCACCATAGGTGCGGTATCTCCTGTAATACCACTATCTAATAAAAATACAGCTCCCTTTCCTAAATGGTTTTGAGAAGGTATACTTGTAGATTCTATATTATCATTAGAATTTATAAGAATTGGCAAACTTAAATAACTATTTAAAGGGTCTAACCCTGAAGATTTTCCATGAAAAAAAGACTCCATTTTCGCAAAAATAATTTTTAATTTTAAAAGCTTTTCTCTGGTTAAATTTTCTAAAACTGTAATTTTATCTATTACATATTTATCATAAATTGCAGCTACTAAAGCACCACTACTGCCTACTCCGTAACCTTGTGGAATAGAACTATCAAAATACATTCCGTTAGCAACATCAACTTTTAAAACATCAATACTAAAAGAAACCAAGGTTGAATCTTCTTTTTGCAACTGATCTAAATAAAGTACATAACCTTTTAAACTATTGTTAGATTTTATAGAAGCTTCTGATTTAATATCGTCTGATTTTAATGCTCCTTTAAAAAAATTATAAGGTATAGAAAGTCCTTTGGAATCTTTTATGATTCCATACTCTCCAAAGAGAAGAATTTTAGAATAAAATAATGGTCCTTTCACTTTATTTTAATTAATCGTTTTTATTAAAAATACACAATAGTTACTATACTATCAAACCTCTTAGACGAATAAGTACTTTTGTTCGCTACTAAACAACGTAATAATTCACTATTAATTATTAACCGTTCATTATTAATTGTTTTGCACCCAATCCAATTTGGTCACAAATATACTGTCCGTTTTCACAATACGCAACCAACTGATCCTTAATAAATTGATATACAACTTCTTTTTCACTTTCAGGATATAACACATGTACGTTGGCTCCTGCATCTAAAGTAAAACAAACATGTGTTTTTGATGTTTCTCTAAATGCCCAAATTTTATTAATTATTTCCAACGTATTTGGTTTCATTAATATAAAATATGGCAAACTAGTCATCATCATTGCATGTAATGTAAGTGCTTCGCTCTCTACTATTTTTATAAAATTATCTAAATCTCCCTCAGAAAAAATAGTTTTTAATTCTGATAAATTTTTATGCGCTTGTTTAAAACGTTCTTCCGCAAAAGCATGTCCGTGCATTAAATTATGCCCAACCGTACTACTTACTTGTTTTTGTCCTTTGTCTACCAACAAAATAGTATCATGATAATTTTTAAATACATCATGAATTTTATAGCTTGGTTTTATGGCAAATAAATTAGAACTGCTGGCAGTATCTGCATGTTCTCCCCATTGCATAATGGTTCCTTGTATACTTCTACAGGCACTTCCTGACCCTAAACGTGCTAAAAATGATGCTTTTTTATAAAAAAGTGTTGTTTCCATTGTTGGGTTCAGCTCTTTTTCTAAACTCATTAAACCCAATGCCAATGCAGACATTCCGCTTGCCGATGATGCTATACCACTACTATGCGGAAAAGAATTTGAAGTTTCTATTGTAAAATGGTAATCTCTTAAAAATGGTAAATATGTTTCAATCCTACTAAAAAAAATTTCTATTTTAGGTTTAAAATCTTCTTTAGGTTTCCCCTCAAAAAGTAAATCAAAAGAAAAAGAAGCTGATTTTTTATCTAATCTTTTATATACAATAGATGTTGTTGTAGCACATGCATCTAACGTAAAACTAACAGATGGGTTGGATGGTATTTGATGTTCTTTTTTGCCCCAATATTTTACCAAAGCAATATTACTAGGGGATTTCCAAGTTACTTTTCCTTCTTTTTTATTATTCTGATAAGCTGAAGGTATAAAGTCTTTTTCTATCATTTTAATGCTATAATTTACACAAAGATAGTTTTTAAAAATATAATTCAAAGAATAGTAAATTGGTACATTACTAATAAATTACTACTTTAGTTCTTATACTTTTTTATCTTGAAAAATAAAATAACCTATATTGCTATTTCCGTTAGTGTTTGCTTACTAATAGGCTTCTTGTCTGGTTTTGCTACGCAAAGCTCTGTGACAGATTGGTATGTAACTTTGAACAAACCTAGTTTTAATCCTCCTAATGCAATTTTTGCTCCTGTCTGGACCATTTTATATGTTATGATGGGTGTTTCCGCTGGTTTAGTTTGGTCTAAAGGTTTTCATCATATATGGGTAAAAACAGCTTTGTATCATTTTGGTTTCCAGTTATTATTTAATGCCTTGTGGAGTATTGTGTTTTTTGGCTTTAAAAATCCTTTGTGGGGTTTAGGAATAATAATAATTCTTTTAATACTTCTTGTACTTACTATAAAATGGTTTAAAGTAGTAAATAAAACTGCTGCTTACTTACTTATTCCCTACCTACTATGGGTTTGCTTCGCTACCGTTTTAAACTATAAAATTTGGGAGCTGAATTAGAGTTTTAGCTAGAGGCTAAAATATTTTCAACACTCAAACCCTACAACAGATGAAAAAGCATATTAACAAATACCACTTTTAAGCAAAAACTAAAATGGATAAAATTGTTTTAATAACTGGAGCTAGTAAGGGTATTGGTTTTGCTTTGACTAAAAAAATGCTGAATGAAAACTTCTTCGTAATTGGAACGAGTAGGGATGGAAAAATTAAAGGAATTAAAAGTGAAAAACTATACTCAATAGCGTTAGATTTATCTAATCCAGAAAGTATTGAGAACGCTCACAAAGAGCTTATTGGGAAATTTAAACATATTGATATTCTAATAAATAACGCAGGAATTGGACCTGATTTAGATACGTTATATCCAGATAAAGAATCTTTTTTTAAAACTTTTGATGTGAATGTAACTGGAACTGTTTTCTTTACAGAACCAATAATAAAACTCATCCCAAAAAATGGAATTATATTAAATATTTCTTCTAAAATGGGCTCATTAGGAGAATGTAATAGAACAGATTCTATTGCTTACAGGATGTCTAAAAGCGCTCTTAATATGTACACAAAAATAGTAGCTAACAGACTTAAAAATAAAGTGAATGTAGCCGCCATACATCCTGGATGGGTGAAAACTACAATAGCCGAAGACAATATTATTAATGGTTTATTTTCTCCTGAAGAATCTGCAGAGAAAATATTTCGTTTTTTAGACACTAATTTTACTAGCGGAACTTATTGGGATACAGAAACCGAAACAATACTGGAGTGGTAAAAGAGTTTTAGCTTATTGCTAATTCTAGTAACTTATTCATTGTTTTATAGTTTCTAGTGGTTGCTGCTACTTTTAATTTTCTTTCAAACAAATTATTATTACATTTTGCTTTTCCGTATCCATTCTCACAATTTAAATAAATACAAGAATCTGTAATTACAAAAGTTTCGTTTTTATATGTTTCATGACTTAATTTCTCTACTAAAACCCTATCTAATTTCCCTTGCAATAACACAAAATAAATTTGACCTGTCTCTATTAATTCCTTAAACGGATTTTCTACAATTATAGCTTCTACCTCTTTTATTGTTTTTATTAAAACAGGAACCTCAAAACCAAAAACGTTTAAAATTTGCTTTTTTATTTTTTCTTCTAAAACGTCTTTTTCTAGGGCATTTGCTTTAAAAACTATATTACCACTTTGTATGTAAGTAACAACTTCTTTAAACCCTAATTTTGTGAGCATCAGTTTTAAGTTGGTCATTTGTATTTTCTTTTGCCCGTTTACATTTATACCTCTTAAAAGTGCTATATATGTTTCCATTTTTAAACTTTTGCTATCGCTTTTGCTGCTATGTAAGCACTCGTCCACGCATTCTGAAAATTAAATCCGCCAGTAATAGCATCCACATTGGTTACTTCACCAGCAAAAAATAGATTTGGAATCACCTTACTCTCATAGGTTTTGAAATTTATTTCCTTTAAATTTACACCACCAGCAGTCACAAATTCTTCTTTAAAAGTACTTTTACCATCTACTTGGAATTCGGAATTTGTTAATTGCAATGACAAATCGTCCAACTGTTTTTTGGTTACATCCGCCCATCTAGTAGTTTCAGTAAGTCCGGCTGCCTTTACCAAATTACGCCATAAACGTTTGGGCATATTTTCAAAAGCATTTGTTCTTAGCACTGTTTTTTTTGTTTCTACTTCTTTTATTTCTAATAGATACGGTACAATTGCTCCTTCATAATATTCTGGAACCCAATTTACTTTTATTTTGAACTTATAGTCGTATCCATGTAATTGAACAGCCCCCCATGCCGATAATTTTAAAATTGCTGGTCCGCTCATTCCCCAATGGGTAATAAGCAAAGGCCCTTCAGATTCTAGTAGTGGTTCTTTTTTGTTCTTACTTTTTAATTTTATCGTCACTTTAGGGTTTATAACTTCAGCTGGGATTACTTGTACTCTTGCTAGGCAACTTACCCCTTGTATTCCGTTTATTCGCTCGTCTTTTATATTAAACGTAAATAAAGAAGGTATTGCTGGTACTATCGTATGCCCTAAATTTTCTAGTAATTTCCAAACCTTAGGACTACTACCGCAGGCCAATAATACTTTTTTTGCTTGGTATTTCTTTTTTACAGATTCTATATCCCATCCTCCATTGCCTGCTATTGGCACTATATTTATTACATGGCTATTTTTTAAAACACGCACTCCCAAACGTTCTACTTCATTAACAAAACAGTCAATAATTGTTTGGGAAGTATTACTTTCTGGAAACATTCTCCCATCATCTTCTATTTTAAGAGAAATACCTCTTTTTCTAAAAAATTCTACTGTATCATATACCGAAAATGTATAAAAAGGCCCCAAGAGTTCTTTTTCTCCCCGTGGATAATTTTTAACTAACTCTTTTTGTTCATATTCTGAATGTGTAACATTACAACGACCGCCTCCTGAAACTTTAACTTTCCCAAGTACTTGTTTCCCTCTTTCAAAAATAGCAACTTTTAATTCTGGATTTTCTTCGGCGATATGTATAGCTGCAAAAAAACCTGCTGCACCACCACCAACAATAATTACATCTAGCATTTTTCTATAATTTTTGGATAGTTAGTAAAAATGCCATCGACTCCAATTGCTTCCATTTGTTTAAATTCTTCACTCGTATTTACGGTCCATGTGTAAATTTTAAAACCCGCTTCTTTTATTTTAGTTGCATTTTTGAAGGTCAATAGCTCGTAATTTGGATTTATCGCTTTTGCTTTTAATGTAGTTGCTATTGAAATTGCTTCAACGGGGTTTTCTTCAGTAAGTACAGCAATAGAGATTTCACTATTTAGTGTTCGTGCTTTTACTAACTCATCCCAATTAAAGCTGGAGATTAAAAAGTTACTTAATTTCCACTTCTTTTTATCAATAAAATAATTAATAATACTATTAACTGCTGCTGCTGTATTTTTTCCTTTTAGTTCTATGTTTACGGGGACTTTACCATCTATTAGATTCAATACATCAGTAAGTAATGGTATTTTATGATTTCCAGCTAAAGTAAGCTTTTTTAAATTTTCTAAAGTATAGTCTTCTATTTTCCCTACCCCATCAGTTAAACGTTCTACCGTATCGTCATGAAAAACTATTATTTCTCCTGACTTAATCTTAAAAACATCAATCTCTATCATATCAACCGCTAACTCTAAGGCCTTTTCAACAGAAGCCATAGTGTTTTCTGTTTCATGCCCCATAGCGCCTCTATGACCTATCAAAAGGGTGGTATTACTCATGGTTGTGTGCTTTGGTATACTGTAAATGATCTATTTTTATTTCTAAAATTTATATATAGAGAAGTCTGTTTTTTATTTGAAGTACAATAGTTATTAACTCATAGCTGTAGAGTCTCTTTCTATAAGTTTTGGTTTTAGAACATACGTTTTATAGGTTTCCTCTTCGGTTTCACTCTCTATTTTTTCTATAAGTAATTCTGCCGCCGCTTCTCCCATTCTGCCACCATATTGTGCTACAGACGTTAATCCAGGATTAGAATATTTAGACAATATACCATCTGTAAAACCTATAAAGGAAATATCTTCTGGTATTTTTAGCCCACGTTTTTGAACAAGCCCCATGCTATGTATTGCAAATATTTCGTTTACAGATAATACAGCATCTATGTCTGCCTCTTTTAAAAAAGAATCTATCAGCTTTTCTTTCACTTTCATAGATGGCAATTCTAATACACGCTTTTCATCAAATGCTATTCCATAATCTTCAAGCGCCTTACAATATCCCTTCATCCTATCTTTACTCACACTCAAATAAGCCTTTGTAGTTATAAAAGCTATTTTTTTACGCCCACTATCAATAAATTTTTTAACAGCCATATACGCTCCCTTTTCATCATCTATTACAACTTTATCGCAATTTACTTCCTCTGCAACACGATCAAACATGACAATAGGAAGTCCTTCTGATTGAATTTTTTTTAAATGTTCAAAATCGCACTTCAATTGTGTTTCAGAGGCCAATGAAATAATAAAACCGTCAATACTACCATTTGCTAACATCTCCATATTAGCTACTTCTTTTTCATACGATTCGTTGGATAAACAAACAATAAGATTATACCCTACAGAATTGGCATATTTTTCTATTCCTCTGACAACTGTTGTAAAAAAATAATGAACAATATTAGGGATTATTACAGCTATATTTTTTGTCCTGCTATTTTTTAAGCTAATAGCTATATTGTTAGGTCTAAAATTATGCTCCTTTGCAAAAGCTTGAATTTTAAGCTTTGTTTCTTTACCTATCTCTGGACTGTTTTTTAATGCTTTAGAAACTGTTGATATTGAGACATCTAATTCACGAGCAATATACTTAAGTGTAATTTTCTTTTTCAAAATTATAGTCCGTATTAATTAATCTAAAAATACATAGTTAAGGCACTAATTTAATCTTTAAAATAATAATGAAGCGTAAATACACTAATTTGTTTTAGGTTTAAAGATTTTGTATCCAAAAATTAAAATTTATTGTTACTTTAATTTAAAAGATAAACCTACAGATTAACCTACTTGCTAATTGAAAATATTCTACTAGCTGTAACAAATCATTATTATCTTCGTCCAATTAAGAAAATCATAGTAATGGATATTTTATTATTAATTTTTGGTCTATTATTAATGTTTCTAGGTGTTATTGGCAGCTTTTTACCAATATTACCTGGACCCCCTATTAGTTGGTTAGGTTTGTTATTACTTTATTTAACAAAAGCTATTCCTAACGACTGGGTATTTTTAGGAATTACTTTCGTGATTGCTATTGTAGTTTTTGTGTTAGATTATATTATTCCGGCTATTGGCACCAAAAAATTTGGAGGAAGTAAAGCGGGTGTGATTGGCACAACTATAGGGTTAATTGTTGCACTGGTATTTCCCATTCTTGGTGTTTTTGGTATTATACTATGGCCTTTTGTTGGTGCATTGGTTGGAGAATTATTAAATAAAGCAGACCAAAAAACCGCATTAAAAGCTGCTTTTGGTTCTTTCCTAGGTTTTTTAACTGGAACTTTTTTAAAATTCTTGGTAGGTATTATATTTTTCGGTTTATTTATTTCTAAGGCTTGGGTATACAAGGAAGCATTGTTTCCGTACTTTAATTAATCTAAGAAACAAAAAAAGCCTTCCGTGATGGAAAGCCTTTCATTGGTTTCTACTAGCTCGCTGCTAGTTACAACCTACATCTTAGTTTAAAACTAAGACACAACACAACATTGCAAATATAGAAAAGGTTTTTTATTTGTTAGGAATTCTTGCCACTTTTTTAAGAACACTATTTTAAAGGAAAAAATCGAATCCAGATTCTTCTAGTACTTTATATTTATCATAATCAAACGTATAGAGGAAAGCTCCTTTTTTAGAAGTAGTTTTGTCTTTTTCATCTAACTTAACAAGTAATCCAAAAGACAATAATTTTTTTCTAAAATTTCTATTATCCAAAGGACGTTGGTATATAGCTTCGTATAAACTTTGTAATTGTGGAATTGTAAATTTTTCTGGTAACAATTCTAATCCTATTGGTCTTCTTCTTGCCTTAATCCGAATTCCTTCTAGAGCATCAGCTACCATATCATTATGATCTAATACCAATCTGGGGAGCTCATCAAACGAAAACCATTTAGCTCCATGTTTTTCTACAAGCTCTTCGTTATAATCATCTATTCTAATTAACGCGTACTGTGCTATAGATATGCACCTATCACCATAATCTCTATCTACTTTGCTATATACTTTAAGTTCTTCTAAAAAAATATCCTGTAAACCTGTAAACTGCACTAAAATTCGCATTGCAGCATCTGTAACACTTTCATCTTTATTTACAAAACTCCCAATAAGAGACCAATTCCCTACCAAAGGAGCAATGCGTCTTTTAAAAACTAGTAGTTTTAAAAGCCCTTGATCAAACCCAAAAACAATACAATCGGTGGCTACCAATAACGTATGTTGTTTTGTATATGTTTTTTTTTCCTCCAATTTTATTATTTTTTCAGCAATTGTAGTAGCTAAAATATTAAAAATAGATTCAATTTTAGTATTGATACTACTAAATAGTTAAATATCCTTTTTTTTTGAACGCCTCTTTTTAAAAGTATAAAACCCTACCCCAATAAAGTTTTCATTCGTCTACACCTAATCTCCGTTCGCCTATAATTAAAATTTTTATCTTACCATATATTGCATCTTTATAATATAACTATACTATGATGAACATTTTATTTATTGAAGACGATTTAATAGAAACCATGAAGTTAAGAAGAACAATTTCTAAACTTGATTCTAAATACAATATCACCGAAACTAAAAATGGAGAAGAAGCCATACAGTATTTAGAATCTGGAAAGATAATTCCTGATATTATTTTATTAGATCTTAATATGCCTAGAATGAGTGGTATAGAATTTCTGGGTATTCTTAAAAATCATGCTACTTTAAAATACCTTCCTACGATTGTTTTGACAACATCTGAAAACAGGGCAGATTTGTTAGAATGCTATAAAATTGGCATTGCTGGTTACGTTATAAAACCCTTAAAATATGAGGATTACGAAGACAAGATAAAAAAAGTATTACAATACTGGAAAATTAATGAACTCATAAAAGGGTAACATTAAATTAAGATTTCACAACAATATTTTTCAATAGAGTGTTAATTTTCCTACTTTTAGGTTGTAAATATATGTAGCATGAAAGGAATAGTTTTTACAGAATTTTTAGAAATGGTGGAATCTAAATTTGGACTAGAAATTGTTGATCAAATTATAGAAACCTCGAACCTTCCTTCTGAAGGAGTATATACCTCTGTTGGTACTTATGAGTTTAATGAAATGGTTACTCTTATCACGGAGTTAAGCAAAAAAGTTAACGCGCCAATGAATGACCTAATTTATGCTTTTGGATTATACTTGTTTACCAGTCTTGGTAAAGCGCACCCAGAAGTTATTAAAAGTTATACTTCTCCATTAAGCCTTTTATATTCTATTGAAGATCACATACATATACATGTTAAAAAATTGTATCCTGAAGCCGAACTACCAAGTTTTAAAATTTTAGAAAAGACAAATTCTTCTATTATCATGATTTATAGCTCTTCTAGAGGATTGTATAGATTAGCACACGGACTAATAGAAAAGTGTTTTGAACACTTTAATAAAACTGCAACGGTCTCCTATGAATTACTAAAAGAAGATGGTACCGAAGTAAAATTTAATGTAGTTCAAAATGGATAGTGATGAAGTCTTAATGCTAAAACGGGCTTTAGAACGACAAAAAAAAGCACGGAAACAAGCAGAAAAAATACTAGAAGAAAAATCTAAAGAACTTTATGATGTATCACATCATTTAAAAGAAAGTAACAATAGATTAGAAAACCTTCTTAATGAAAAAGCATCTGAGTTAGACGGTGTTTTTATTAACATTATTGACCCGTATGTAGTTATGGATTTACAATTTAATGTTATAAACATGAATTTTTCTGCAAAAAAATTTTTAGGTTATGACCATACAAAAGAACACCTAAACCTTTCGAATATAGTTCATGAAGACTATGTAAAATATACTCTAGAATCTTTCTCTTCTTTATTAAAAGTAGGCATTTTAAAAAACTACCGCGCCAAAATAATTACAAAAGATACAACAGAAAAATATGTCCAAATTAATAGTAGTTTAATTTATGACAAAAATAACAAACCAATTGCTGCACAAGGGATCATACGAGATGTTACACAAGAGACAGAGGTAAAATACTTGCTTGCAGAGCAAAAAACACAATTAGATATAATTGTAGAAAACTCACCTATAAGTATTGTACTTACAGTAGATGAGAAAATTATAAAGGCAAATAAAGCTTTTATAAAACTGTTGGGATATTCAAAATCTGAACTTAAAAAACTATCTATAAAAGATATTTCTACTCCAGAATACATTGCCAATTCTAAAGAATTAATGCATAAAATGAACGCTGGGGAAATTGATAATTTTTCTATAATAAAAAAATATATCAAAAAAAATGGAACTTCAATATTAGCAAAAACATCCGTAAGTGCATATAAAACAGATGGAAACGAAATTTCTTATCGAATTGGAATGATTGAAGATATTACAGAGCAACATAATCTTGAGCTTCAAAAAGAAGAATTATTAAAAGAATTAGAAATTAGTAATGAAAGCTTACAAGAATATGCACATATTGTTTCCCATGATTTAAAATCTCCATTAAGAAGTATTAGCGCATTAGCTACTTGGCTTAACGAAGATTATAAGGATATTCTAGACGATAATGGAAAGTTTAACTTAACCATGATGCAAGAAAAAGTGGAAGTGATGGATAAATTAATTGATGGTATCCTAAAGTACTCTACAATAAAAAGTGACACTTTAGAAAATACCAATGTAAATATAAATACTGTTATAAATGATATTACATCTATTATTTATATTCCTAAACATGTAGCAGTAGTTATAAAAAATACGCTCCCAACTATTCTTGCAGATAAAACTAAAATACACCAACTTTTTCAAAATTTTCTTAGTAATGCCGTTGTTCACATAGAAAAAGAAAAGGGGCTTGTAGAAATTGATTGTAAAGATTTAGATACCCATTGGCAATTTAGTGTTAGAGATAATGGTATTGGTATTGCCAAAGAATACCATGAGAAAATATTTAAAATATTTCAATCTATTGGAAATAATGAACGCTCTACTGGTATAGGTTTATCAATTGTAAAAAAAATAGTAGACCTATATGATGGTAAAGTATGGTTAGAAAGTGAACTAAATTCTGGAACAACCTTTTTCTTAACCTTAAAAAAATAACATGAAAATAATTCAAGCTCTAAAACATAAAAACTATGATTGGGAATTTTTGTCTGAGAAACAGACATTAATAAATCCACTTGTATTTGTATTTGGCAATAGGTATATGCTAGAATCTTCCATTATTTATGAAGAAATAAATACGCTGTTTCCAAACGGACACATCATCTTTGGGTCAACTTCTGGTGAAATTATTGAACAAAGTGTATATGACGAAACTATTACGTTAACTGCTATAGAATTTGAAAAGAGTACTTTTAAAGTTTTCAGAGAAAATGTAAGCACATTTAATAATAATGTAGAAGAATTGGGTAGTACTTTAATAAGCAAATTTTCAAAAGAACACCTTAAGCATATTTTTATAATATCCGAAGGCAGTACTGTTAATGGCAGTTCCTTAATAAAAGGTATGGAAAGCACTATTAAAGAAGGTATAACAATTACTGGTGGTTTATGTGGTGACGATGCTAGATTCGAAAGAACCTTGGCTTCCTATAATTGTAACCCAAAAGAAGGAGAAATCATAGCTGTGGGACTTTATGGCGAAAGCTTAGAAGTCTCTTATGCTAATTATGGCGGATGGACAGGTTTTGGACCAGAACGTATAATTACTAAATCCAAAGAAAATGTATTATATGAACTAGATGGCAAACCTGCTCTTGATTTATATAAACAGTACCTTGGTGAGAAAGCAAAAGAGCTTCCGCGAGCAGCACTTTTATATCCATTAAGTGTACGCCTAAAAGGGAGTAACGAAAATATTGTACGAACAATACTGAATATAAATGAAGCCAATAATACTATGATTCTTGCTGGTGATGTTCCAGAGGGAGCAACTGTACAACTAATGATGGCTACTGTAGATGATATTGCAGATGGTGCATCTAAAGCAGCAGCATATGCGATGAGAAACAGAAAAAAAGAACCCGATTTAGCACTATTAATAAGCTGTGTTGGCAGAAAATTAGTGATGGATCAACGAACCGAAGAAGAAGTAGAAGAAGTTATCGAAGTTATTGGTTCTAAAGCTAAGATAACTGGATTTTACTCCTATGGAGAAATGGCTCCTTTTTCTGGACAAAACCATTGTAAATTACACAATCAAACAATGACATTAACTTTATTAAGCGAATAATGCACTCTCTTCTAGAAAGACAAATACGAAAATTTTTACCGGAGTATTTAAATACTGAGGAACTATCTCTTTTCCTAGAAGCCATTAGTAAATCCTATACAAACTTTGACGAAAAATCGAGTATGGTACAACGTGCCATGAGTATTAGCTCAGAAGAACTCTCCTTTGCTAATAAAGAACTTCGTAAAGAGGCAGAAAGCCAAAAGAAAACATTAAAAATGTTAGAAAAAGCTATCAAATCATTAGATAGCACCACAAATCCTGATATAAGTAATAACAAAACCACCAACTTTAATCCTTTAGAATTGCCTAAACGAATAGAAAACCAGGCGAAGGAAATTGTTCGTATGACCACCGAAAAAAATATTCTTTTAAAAGATTTGGAGTCACAAAACGAAGCATTAAATAACTATGCTCACATGGTTTCCCATGACTTAAAATCACCTATTAGAAACATTAATGCACTAATGACATGGGTGATTGAAGAAGAAAAAGAAAAATTCTCCAAAGAAAGCAACTATAACTGTGAATTGGTTTATCAAAATTTAGCAAAAATGGATGCTTTAATAGATGGTATTCTTAGACATGCAATGATAGACGCCGCAGAAGGGGAGAAAGTAACTATTGATATTAATCTACTTATAGAAGAAATTAAAAACACTATATATTTTCCAGATATTACAAAAATTAATGTTCTTAATAAACTGCCTATAATTAAGGCAGAAAAGTACAAACTAGAACAACTTTTTAAAAATTTAATTGTTAACGCCATCAGTGCAACAGAACATCTTAAAAAAGGAGAAATAACGATTGCTGTTGAAGAAGAAAACGAATATTGGAAATTTATTATCGCTGATAATGGAAAAGGAATTGCAGAAAAACATCAAGAAGGTATTTTTCAAATGTTTAAAAAATTAGAAAATAATGCCAATGCAACTGGTATAGGGTTAGCATTGGTGAAAAAAATAGTGAATTTTCACAAAGGTGAAATATGGTTAAAATCAATAGAAAACCAAGGAACATCTTTCTATTTTACTTTAAAAAAATAATATGAAAGAAGTACCAAATTTAAAGTACATAAAAGAACTTGCAGGAGATGACAAAGCATTTGAACAGAAGTTTATTGATATTGTAAAATTAGAATTTCCTGAAGAAAAACAAGAATATATTAATTGTTATACTGGTAATAAATACTTATCAACTGCTGAGATTGTTCATAAATTAAAACATAAATTTAATATTTTAGGAATGCATGAAGGCTACCGTTTGGCGGTAACTTATGAAGAGGAATTAAAATTAGAAAACACTAACTTACATACTTCATTTCTACGAGTATTAGAAACTATTGAAGCATATATAAAAGATTTAAAAGCATGAATTGCATAATTATAGATGATGAAGCAGCAGCAAGAGCTATTGTTGCTCAACTTTGTTCTACCATTTCTAATTTAGAAGTTATAGAAGAATTTCCTAGTGCTATAGAAGCTATTAAATTCTTAAATCAGCAAACTGTAGACGTTATCTTTTTAGATATTCATATGCCCATGTTTACTGGTTTTGACTTTATACAAACCTTAAAGAATCCTCCTAAAATTGTTCTAATAACTTCCGATAAAAACTTTGCTATAGAAGCTTATGAATACGAGGCAATTGTAGATTATTTGGTGAAACCAATTACAAAAGAAAGATTTGAAAAAGCAATTAAAAAAGTGGAAAATGCAGTTACTCAAAAATCACTTTCTCCTAATAGCGTTAAAAAACCTGATGTTGGTAATGAACTTTATATTAATATAGATAGACGTTTGATAAAATTAAAATTTAATGAAATATTATTGATTGAAGCGCAGGGAGATTACATTACTGTAAAAACCGAAAAAAAAGACTATAAAGTACATAATACCCTAAAAAAAATTAAAGAGAAACTTCCTGGAAATCTCTTCATACAAATACACCGTTCCTACATTATCAATTTTACAAAAATTATAGATATAGAAGATAATAGTGTACTTATAGAAAAAAATGTAATTCCAATTAGTCGTTCTAATAGGCCTGAATTAATGCGCCGTTTAAATTTACTTTAAAATCATCCTATAAGTTAGCCCCTTAGTAAGAAGGCAACCAAAATATATTGGATAATTATTTATTTACTTCTCTTTGAAATAAACAAACAGGTCCTTGATTATAATGTTCTGGTAAACCATTCGTGTTTTCTAGTTCTTTAGTTCCTAAAAAGCTAAATCCTAGTTTTTCATAATGAAGAATTAACCCTTTATTAAATCTTACAGTGTCCATTCTTATAAAGCATAAGTTGTTTTCTACAGCATATTTTTCTGCCCAGTCTATAATATGTTTCACAAAGTTTTGTCCACGAAAATTTGGATTGGTTGCAATCCTGTGTATATATACGGAAGGAGTGTTATTTTCAGTCCCCCATATTAATTCATCATTTAAAGTTATAGTCCAAATACAAGCTATTTCTTTATTGATAGAAAGCTTAAATTGTCTTAAATCTTTGATATCCTTACTAATTAGTTCTTTTGAAAATTCTGGCCAAGCTACTTGTTTTTTTGATATCATATAATTCGTAGCAATTTTATATAATTCTAGAATTTTCGGAATATCATTTAAATCACATGTTCTTATTTCCATATCGTTTTTTGAATTATTGCCAATGGTTTCAATTCTATTTTTGGCTAAACTCTATCAATTCAGGTTTTTCCGTCCAAGTCAAGTCCACTTATTTTGATATTTATTAGTATAGTTTTTCAATAATTCTATTAACGACTTTAAGTTCGGGTTTATTTTTCGTAAAAACTGCCGCAGACCCAAGCGGATTTCCTATGGCTAAAATTCCATGTTTTTGGTTAAACAAAATTGGTTCCATTCCGTCTATTTCGGTTTTTGTGTGGACGTAACTATCAAATCCAAAATTTGAAATTTCTTGATTAATAAAACAGTTATCATCTTTCTTTGAATATCCTGTAAATCCTAGAATTAGCTCAGATTTAGATTTATTATAGCGTGCGTTAAAATTTCTTATAGAGTCGGTTTTACTTAAATATTCAAATTCGATAATCGAATCTGCTATTGTTTTAATAAGGTGATATTCCGTTCTAATTTTTAAGGAATCATTTGAAATTCCAATAAGGAGTCTTGTATCTGTAAATGTTCGTTTCTTTTTACTGAAATTAGAACAACTTGCTAACGTAAAAATAATCACTAATATGGAGGTTACTTTTTTCAAAATGTTTTGCAGCTTTTGGATATGAACAATTACTTATCTATTGCTTTACTAATATAATGTTTATAGCTAATTAAGTAGCACTATAATTCGCAATTATTGAGTAAATTACAGAAATATTTAAAAAAAGGTATACTCATAAAAAACCACCACACTCCACGGGCATCCCCTCCTTTAAAATAAGGGGACTTAAATCTATCACAAACTTTATATAATTAATAACAAAATATTAAAACTATCGTCCTCCCCTTAATAAGGGGAGGTGCCGAAGGCGGATTGGCTAAAAGGAAATTCCTAATTCTATTTTAATTGCTTATAAAACAATGGCTTTTTAGTAAATAGCCATTTTAGTTTTATGCCTATTTCTGTAAATTCAAAACCAGCAGCCGTTGCTGATGCTATATTACTGTATTTACCATACAAATTACCACTAAAACGTTCGTGAAATTGGTGTTGCAAACCTGTTTCTGCTCTAAATATAGTAGTTCTATTATCATTTTCTACTTTTTGTGAACCTGTTGCCATACTTGCCATATACTGTGTTTTCTTAGCTATTTTACCACGTACCTCAGCAAAAATCTCTACTACATTATAGCTTTCTGGACTAAAATAAATATTAGGCAACTGCTCTTTAAATCCTATATACTGATAATTAACCCCTACTTTAACCGCTGGTTTTCTTAGTAGAGAATAGTATAAAGAAGTAAAAAACAAATCTCTTGCATTGGCATCACTTTGTTCTGTGTGTATAAATTGAGAGTACCATCCTAGATTTATATTTGTTCCCAAATTATAATTAAATCCATAGTGATTCATTACAATTTCCCTTTCAATTAAATCGGCATTAAAATTCTGAACTTCGCGTTGGTATCCAACTTCTAAATTTTGAAGTTTTAAAGGTTTTGTTGTTAACCGTACATCCAAAATAGGCTGACTATAACTTTCAGTATCATAACTAGATGCGTTTACACCAATGATAGATTTAAATGCTACATTGGGCATTATTTTATACGTTAAACCAGCTAAAGCAACATGTGATTTTGCGCTGTTATTTGTTACTGTATTTTCCGTTTTTCTGTATTGGTATGAAGCCGTAGCCATAAACTTAGTAGAAAACGGAATTTGAGCTGTTGTAGTCGTGGAATAGGCAACGTTATTCCCATTATCAAACGTATAAGCAAAATGCTCCTCTATGCTGGGTAAATATTGCATCTCTATTTTTTTTATAAGTCCCAATGCATCTTTCTGGTTCGTATAAATTTCCAATGTTTTATTAGCAGCTTTATAGGCCAGAATAACTTTCCCCGATGCAAATAGTGCATTTGCTTTTCCTAGGTTACCATCAAAAGAAGTAGTATCATTTTCTAGTATTTTATCATAATTTTTAATACTTGTTTTAAAATCACCCGTATACATTCCTAAAGTAGCTTTTAATGCTAACACCCAATTAACGTTCGTATATTTTTTAGTTATGCTATCTATTTCTTGCCTTGATGTTTTAAATTTTTGGTTCCAAATTAAGGCTTGTACATACCGTTCATTAGTACGCGCTGTTAGTGTGGAATCTTTAATCCTAGTAATTTTAGATTTTGCTATAGTTGCCACACGAAGGGCTTCTTTTTCTTTTTCACCTATATGGTTTGCTAATGCTATACCATTTAAAGCAGTAATAGAATCTTTAAATGATGTTGCTAACCTTTTGTAAATGGCAACTGCGGAATCTTTTTCTTTTGTAATAAGTGCTATATTTGCTAAATTCAAAAGCACTTCTTTATCTTCTGGAAAATCTTTAAAAACCTGAGTTAGTAATTCTTTCCCTTTGTTATAATTTTGATTGTTTACAAATGCATTTGCATATCCTAATTTTATATACTTTCTAGAAACTTTTGCGCTTGTATTAAACAGCTCTAAAGAAATAGCCTTATTTATGTATTCTAAAGCACTAGCGTACTCTTCTAGATTAGACAATGTATTTGCATACCCTAAAACTGCTCCAAAATTAGTAGGATTGGCTGTTACTAATTTCTTAAAAAGAGGTTTTGCTTCTTTGTATTTTTTGTCCCATAGAAAAGATTCATAGTAATTTATTTTTACTTCAAAATCATCTGGATAGCTATTCAATAAATTTTTAAAAAGCTCATTTGCTTTCTGTGGTTCGCCGCTTAAACCTACTGCCCTACCGTAACAAATATTTGCTGTTTTATTTTCTGGGTGCTTCGTTAAATAGGATTGAAAAAAGTTTTCCGCTTCCTGAAACTTTCCAGTTTCTAAAAGCTGAAAACCTTCTTGCATGTTTTGCTGTGCTAGTATTGGTATGCTAACAAAAAAGAAAAAATATCTAAAAAATTTACAAAACATAAAAATAGGTTTTTAACTACAAAACAGTAACGCTAAACATTGGTTATTATTTGCTTCGTTTGATTATTCTAAAATTAATCAACCTACTTTCAAATACACAGTAAGTTGTATTCCATTCACCTACAGTTGCTGTTGATTCGGCTACATTCAATATTTTTAATAGTCTTTTCATCGCATATTTGCTATATCAACAAAATAAAAATAATTTATTATTATAAGATATTTCTTACAATATTATTTAATTTAAACGTTATAAACTAACCTACTTATGCTTTAAAATGATGACAACCTTAAAAATAACCTCTTTTAAAGTTTCCCAAGAACAGTTGTTTATGGGTAGTGTACTCCTAGTTAATGGAGGAAACTACCTATATAACTTACTATTAGGGAGAATTCTAGGTCCTGAAGCTTTTTCGGAAGCTGCTTTACTTATTACACTTTTATTGGTTTTATCTTTTATGGGAATGACGTTCCAATTAGCCACCACAAAATTTGCTGTATTATTTTCAGGTTCGGAATGGTCCAATTTTAAAAACAAAAGCTATAAACAAGCCTTAGTTGTTGGTTTAGGTATTGGTGCCTTTTTAATTTTATTTTCAAAAAAACTTCAGGAACTATTTAACACTCAAAATCATTGGATATTTATTGTCTTTGGTATTGGTGTTCCTGTTTACTTTTTAATGAGTGTAAACAGAGGTATTTTTCAAGGTAAATTTCAATTTAAAAAGCTATCTATTACCTATCAAACCGAAATGTGGAGCAGGTTACTAATCACCCTAGGTTTTATACTCCTAATACAAATACAATCTGGAATATTGGTAGCAGCAGGAATTTTAATTTCTTTTATTTTTGGTTTATTTCCTTCAAACATTAAAAATTTCTCTTTTTGGAAAACCAAGCCTTTACTACCAGAAAATGCAAAAATAGTATCGCGGTTTATGCTATTAACCGCTTGCTATGAGTTTACTCAAATCATTATTAATAATAGTGATATTTTACTGGTAAAGCATTATTTTGAACCTTTAGAAGCAGGACTTTACGCTTCTTTAGCTTTAATTGGGCGTGTTGTTTATTTTGTTGCCTGGATGTTTGTAATGATGCTTTTACCCAAAGTAGTACAAAAACAAAAAGATGGGGAAGCTACAGCTCCCATATTATTTAAATACGTGTCCTATATAGGATTATTAGCTACAGCTATAGTTGCTACATGTTATTTATTTCCAACATTTATTATTCACATTATGTTTGGAGAAGCATATATTCAAATGGCTAGTTTATTATGGCAATATGCCCTAGCTACTTCACTGTTTGCCATCTCTAATATTTTTGCATATTACTTTTTATCGCTAGATAAGTATGTTCCTGTTATTTTATCTGGGATACTAGGTTTAGCACAAGTTTTACTGGTTATAATTTACCATGACAGCTTAGAAACAGTAGTGCATATGCAGCTAACAGCAATGAGCATATTGCTTGTTATACAGTTAATTTATTTTTTAAAAACTATCTCGGGGAGAAAACCACGAGGCAATAAATGATACTAATTTTTAATATTTAGATGCACGCACTCTAAGTATTAAACCCACTAGTGGGAAAAAAATAATCGTATGAAACTAGCAATTGTAACAGCCTACCCCCCAAGCAAAGTAACATTAACAGAATATGGTTACCATCTTGTAAAACATTTTAGAATACAAGAAGAAATTAGTGAGCTTATTTTAATTACAGATGTAACCAATAAGGCAAAAGACCTTTCTTTTGAAGAAAAAGGATGTAAAATTACTGTAAAAGAATGTTGGGATTTTAATAGTTATACTAACATTTTTAGAGTAAACAAAGTTATTTCTGAAACCAAACCAGATGCGGTTCTTTTTAATCTTCAGTTTTTAAAATTTGGTGATAAAAAAATTCCTGCTGCGCTAGGCTTGCTACTACCTTATGTGTGCAAACTAAAAAAAATTCCTACCATTTCTCTTTTACATAATATTTTAGAAAAGGTAGATTTAGAAAATGCTGGTTTTACCAAAAACCCTGTACTACAAAAAATATATAATTTTATTGGAACTACGCTAACCAAATTTATTTTATCATCTGATATTGTGGCGGTAACTATTAGTAAATATGTTGGTATTCTAGAAAAAAAATATAATACTAAAAACATAGCTTTAATTCCGCATGGTTCTTTTGAAACCCCTCCAGAGCCAGATTATAGTTTACCGCTTGGACCTAAACAAGTAATGGCTTTTGGGAAATTTGGCACCTATAAAAAGGTAGAAATTGTAATTGAAGCGGTTGAAGAAATTAGAAATAGAAGTTTAGAAAATATAGAAATTGTAATTGCAGGAACAGACAGCCCTAATACGCCTGGTTATTTAAAAGAAATGCAGCAAAAATATAGCCACGTATCTCAATTAAGATTTACAGGTTATGTAGCCGAGGAAGATGTTCCTAAAATTTTTGGAGATAGTGCGGTTGTTGTATTCCCATATACCTCTACAACTGGTAGCTCTGGGGTATTACACCAAGCTGGCAGTTACGGTAAAGCGGTGGCATTACCAAATTTAGGAGATTTAAGTGTATTGGTAAAAGAAGAAGGGTATCGTGGGGAATTTTTTGAACCTGAAAATATTGATTCTTTAGCTGATGCCATAGAAAACATATTAAAGGATGACGTGTATAGAGTAGTTTTATCAAAAGCAAATTACGAAGCCGCTTGTTCTTTACCTATGTCTGCCATTACAAAAATGTATATTGATTATTTTAAAGCGATACAAGTAAAAAAATCTACCAAAGAAATTATGGATGTGAATGCTAATATTTTATCCACAGAGAAAAGAAAAACAGTATAACTTTTGCTAAGTTGAGTTTAAAAGCGAGGTAGTTTGACTAATGCTACTTCGCTTTTTATTTTTTATTCTCTCTCACTAAATGAATTGTTTTCGATACAAAATTCTTATCAGAATTTAAGTCCAAACTAAAGTAATTCAGAATTAAAAGCTTTGTCATTAATACCCCTTTTCAATTTTATTCACAGATAAAACTTTCATCGAAGCTTTTTCTTTTCCGTCTTTATCTATACAACCATAATATTCTTGTGGTTTTTTACGCCATGGTAATTTACCTACCACCGAAGTTGGTATTTTCTCAAAATCATATAAGGTCCAGAATAAATAGGGTGTTTTTTCTTCATGTAACACCGCTTGCATTTTTTGGTAATACTTAGCCTGCTTTTTTTGCGAACCTGTAAAAGCATTCCAAATACCACTGTAGGATGATAATCCGTATTCCTGTAATACTAAAGGTTTATTAGGAACTGCATTTTTTAAGGCTAAATATGATTTTTTAAAATCTAATACTTTTTTATAATAGTGAAAAGAAACAAAATCTACCTCAGCACCCAAATTTACAGCCGCTTCTGGACTAGACCAACCAATAGTTACAGGATGGTTTGTATCCCATATCTTAATTGTGGACACCATTTGTTCTAACCATGCTAGCACTTTTTCTTTCCCTCGGGATTCAAAATCTAAATCGGGCTCATTTTTTACATCCCAAGCTAAAATTGCTTTGTGGTCTTTAAAGGTTCCTACAATAGTTTCTGCATGCCTATGTGTTAACGTCCAATCTATAATATCATAATCACCATAAAAATCGAATAGCGTTACAACAATTTTAATATTATTCTCTTCTGCAGCATCCAATGTTTTTCTTAGTTTTTCTATTTTTTCAGGATGTATTTTTGCTTTTCCAAAACCCTGATAGGGAACAAATATACGAGCGGTATTTAACCCCATATTCTTAATAATTTTAAAATCCTGAGCTATAACGCTATCGTTAAATACTACTCCATACATATTCCAAGGATTCTCTTTTGGGTAGTAATTAAGTCCTTTTATATTCTCAATATCTTCCTTAACTAAAATTTTATGATTACTTTTTATAGGTTCTTTTTGATCATCAATAGCAACCAAATGTCGAATACGCCAAAAACCATCTTCTAGTAACATTATTACTTTATAAGAGGTAGTATCTTTTTTACTAAATACTACCTCATCATCAATTAAAGTTTCTTCATAAGACAGTACATTTCTATCTGTAAAAACAACCAAAGTACCATCTAAACTATAAAAGTCTAAGGTAGGGTGGTGTTCTAAAGTAGTGCTGTTAACTGTAGTTTTTGTTTTTTTATTTAGGCCTATCGTACGGTACAGTTTTACCCTAGCGCTATCTGTATAATAATCTGCTATCCCAAATGTAATATTACTTTTATAAGCTAGGCTGCGAACATACCAAGCACTTACATAATCTTTCTCTATTTCTTGTAGTGTCTGTTTTTCCATAGGTCTGCCCCTATTCTGTAAGCTTTCCCATGTTATTTTAGGCAAGTATGCTTCATTCGTTTTTGCCTGTAAATGCAGTATAGAAGATTTATCTGCTCCTGTATTTAAATAGGATAAAACAGCACTAATTCCATACAGAATTGCAGCATTTATTGCCAAAAAAGAAATTAGCAGTAAGCCTCTATATATATTTTTATTTAACTCTTTATTCATTCAAATTAATATAATACGCTTTTAATAATCCCATGCTATTTATTTTAATTTGATAGCTACCTTTTTTATAAAAATCTGGATCTAAATAAAAAGAACTCATACCTTTTCTAGAAGTAGTTTCCTTTGTTTCTATCAACTGATTCTTTTCATTATAAATTGCACAACTCATATGAATTCCGTCTGGAATTAGTTGTTGCATAAAACTTTTTATGGGTCCAACAGTAATTGTTCTATGGTCATAAGAATGTTTAACTGGAAAGTCTTCTACGGCCGTTTCAAAATTTACTACCATTTCATCGCTTTTTGCCGTTCCTGTAATATATGCTGTAACTTTCCAAGTTTCTTTTTCCGATGGATGTAGCATTTTAGCCGTAGCAACACCATTTAATATTGTTCCTATTGCTTTTAATTTTGCTCCCTTTGTATCTTCAATTATAAAATTCACCAAAGTACCATCACTTACCACATTGCCATATTCATCCGTGATTTTTGAAGTAATTAAATTTATAACCTGATTCCCATCTGCAAATTGATGGACTCTCGCAATTTCTATTTTAAAATCAGTAGCTTTTGCTGGAAAAACTAGAGTGGTTAATTCTTTAGAATTAATTCTATTACAGGAAGCTGAAACCAATATTCTACCTGATTTTCTGGTTGAATATATATTTTCCCAAGCAATCCCATTTTTTAGCCGAACATTAGTTTCTGTGATTGTATTTTCAAATTGATGTTTTACAGCAACACTTGTACCATCTTCTAACGGATTGTCATAAGTATCTGTTGGTATAGTTACCAACATAGTATAGTCTGTGACTCCTGCTATAATACTTGGCGGTCCAATATAGGTTTCTATAATTGTTGTTTTAGTACTGTTTGGTTGTATATTAATTTTACCTGCAACTAATTCTTTTTTATTCCAAATTAGATTCCAATAACAGCTACCTACTTTGGTAGCGTAATTATACGGAATTTTATATTTTATATTGTTTCCTATTCTTTTACCTATTATTACAGAACTTCCAAATGCATTTTTGAGTACTAATTTTAGATTTTTAACTCCATCTATATTAAATATTAATACAATAGCATCACCTGCAGTATATTGCCGTTCCTTGGTTACTAAAACTACTTTGGATATTTTTTTACTTTCATTTTTAGTTACCGGAGAGCATCCGTTTAAAAACAGGATTAAGAATATTAAATAGTAGCGTTTCTTCATTTAATTTGGGTTGCCTATATAACTATTTAATTCAATCTTTAATGCACTAAAACCTTTGCCTGTATAGTCTTGCATTTGTTCTTTGGAATGTGATGTGTCTCTATTCGGAAATACCTGTTTAGCAATACTTGCATTTGGTAATCCGTTTACAAAACAATTTTCTAAACTAGAATTTATCACTTTTACACTAGAAACATCTAATGGTACATACTCAAAAGATTGCTTACGCTGTACACGTACGCCTTCTGTTAAAAACTGATGATCTACCCATACTAGTTCATTTGCTTCATCATAATAAGAGACTAATAATTGCGGTATGGTCACCTCTTCTATTCCAGCATTAAAAAGCACGCCTTTTATACTACTATCTGTAAAAATAATTTTTTGTAATGATACTTGCTTGTACAAATCTGTAATAGCTACATTACCTGCACATTGTATATTAAATTTAGTAGGCTGCTCTTCTAATGCTACTGGTGTAAACTCATCTGGATTAAATGTGGACGGAATGGTATCTGCTGTTGTAGCCCAAGCAATACCTTCAAAATTTATTTTAAAAGTGGTGGTTTCCATTGGCATTAGTTTGTGCTTTATATGATACTTAGCACTAAAGCTTGCCAGATCTTTATTGGCATCATTATACAAAGTTGCCTGCACAACTACATCTGCAGGTACGTTATCTATATTTTGTAATTCCCCAACAATAGCATACTCACTCCCATTTTTTACCAATTTAGCGGTTAAAACTTCTAATACGGGTTGTTTTAATACATCTTCATGGTGAGTTTGTTGTGTTGTTATTCTACGCCTACCGTGGCTATAAAAAGAAGTGTTATTTGATGCAAACAATTGATCTGATGGAATGTCTCTGTCAAAATCACTTGGTTTTATATACCATTTCCCTTTGTTATTTATAAGCTCATGGTAGTATGTTTTCTCTATTTTTTCTAGAGGTGTGATCCATTTTGTTTTAATTTTAGCTTTTGCGTTTTGCTTGGTTTCTGCAATTATTTCAACAGAAATTGCATCTAATTTTGCATATGAGCTAAGAATACCATCTGTTACAGATACTTCTAACATATATTGTGATAAAGAAATTTCGCTAGTTGGGTCTAAATATGAATATGCTTTTTTAAACTCTTTAAAATCTAGTGCATCATAATAGGCATTTATAACATTTTCTGGAGCTCTCTGTGCAGTATTTTTTAAGTAGAATTGATACATTCCTAAGCACACACATAGCAATACAATAACCGCCCATATGTGGCTTATCGTAATTAATTTATTCGAAAACCTATTGTAGGTAATTCCATGATACATATAAATAGGCTTCGTTATTTTTTTTGCTTTTAAAATGCGAATCCATAGCAGCTGTATATTTATTATAAAAGCAATTATAATGGTTAGTATGGGTATAATACCCCATAGTAATTTTAAATATGTAGGTACTTCCTCTTTTGGTAAAACAGAGGGTATTGGAGGTATATTTAATTTTTCCCATACCATAATTCCGTTTTCTAGTTGTTGCAAACGTTGCCACCCACAAAAATATAGTATAGGATCATAAAACTTATCGTTAGAGAAAATATATTTAAGATTGTATTTCTCGGGCACCGTTAAAAACTGCTGCAAAGAACCAATGCCCTCTACACCCCTAAATTTAGAATTTTCTAAACGCTCTATAGCTCTAGTCGTTAACTCTGGTAATCTTCTTGCAGAATGGTAATTGCCGTCTACCGTCATTGCTTTTGTTTGCGATGAAAGCCAAGCCATCTGGTCTCCAAATCCTAAAGGTAAATACCGCCATTGGTCGTGCGCATCTTCGCTTAAAAAATTAACGATTGGGAGCATATTTATTTTCTGTGGTTGTGACGGTCTAAAGTACCCTAAACTCATGGTAAAAATGACCATAAATAGAACACCTCCTATTAAAACTCCGCCCAATATTCTATGGTAAACGCTACCAAAACGTTCTATCAGTTGAGTTCTTAAGTCGTCCTCTATAAGTCGGTAAGCAAACTCCCCAAATAAAGGCAATGCCATTATGGTTGCCCAGAGTGTAAAACGGTCTAAGGTTAATATATTAAAAGCTGTTTCTCCTAGTATTTTTAAAGGAATAGTCGTTGTTCCTCCTGTACCCAATATGGTTAGCATGCTAATAGATAAGCCGTAAAACAAATAGCGTTTGCTATAGAAACGATAAAAAATATACGGTAGCAAAAACAACAATATTCCCCACGGAATTACAAAAAACACCAAGCCAGAAGAAGTAACTTCTAAAAAATTATCTCTAGAACCATGCGGAATGGGAACCTGAGTAATAGGATTTTTTTTAGAATTGATCCAATAGGGTAAAATACATCCTACTATTAAAATTAGAGACGAAAACCCAAAACCTACTATTCGTAGTATTAGTTTTTTAAACGATTTAAAAAATAACTTAAAGGTTACTTCTTTTATGCTAGAAACATGCTCTTTAGCAGTATCCATTATTGCCATTCCTAGTAACGGAAAAATAAAAAAGACCATTCCAAAAATGGGAGTTACATGGTGTGATGTTACTGTTACGGCAATTAAAGAAAGTGATGTAAAAAGATATTTATATTTCCCTGTTTTTATCCATAAATAAATATCGGGCATGGAATGTAGTAATACGGAAAGGCCTATAATACTTGGTAATTGACCAAATATATGCAGCGTTTCTATAAATGTAGATGAAAAAACAGCTAATAAAGAAGCATACCCAGCCACTCTTCTATTACCTGTTAGTAACAATCCAAACCTATAAATTCCTGTAATAAAAAGAACAATACCAATAATGGCAACCGTAAACATTCCAAATTTTAACCCTCCAATGTAAGACAGCAACGCTATCGTTTGGTGTACCAATGGCGGATACCCTTGTACTGTAAAGCCTGTATACCAGCGGTAATCCCAAGGCTCAAACCAACTGTTTGCATAATGATCTGCAAAAAATAAATGAATAAGCGCATCATAAGTAGATTCCAATGTGAAAAATATAGCAGAACCATGGAACGCGATTCCAATTACTAAAGCTAAGATCAACAATGTATTGGTTCTTTTCATTTAAAACATTTTGTAGGAAAATATAACAATATAAAGATAAAAATATTGTTATGTATTCAAGGTATCAATCACCTAAAGAAAAGACCCATTGGTCTCTAGAAAATTGCGATTCAACTTTTAGCCATTTATTTATAGTACTTTATAAAATAAATTTAGATAAAATAATCGTTTCTATTGTCCCAAACAACAGAAAAAATACAAAACTTAGCCTATGAAAATTCTTACTATAGATGATCAGCATTTGATCTTACTCTCATTAGAAAAAAAGCTTACAGAATTAGGATACCAAGTGCTAACCGCTGATAACGGAAAGCTCGGAAAAGAATGTTTTGATTACTACAAACCAGATTTGGTTATTGTAGATATTAATATGCCAGACATGTCTGGTTTAGAAGTAGTAAAACACATTCGTATAAAATCTAAATCCAAAACGCCAATTTTGGTCATGTCTGGAAACACAGATGAAAAAATTATTGTTGATGGTTTTGATTTAGGCATAGATGATTATATGAAAAAACCTGTGAGCCTTAATGAGGTTGCGGCTAGAGTAAAACGAATTCTAGGGAGTGAACCTACAGCCCTTAAAATTGCTCATAAGAACGATACCGAACAAATGTTACAGCAATACTGTGTTGGTGTAGTAATTCCTTGTTATAATGAAGAAGACCGAATCTCTAGTTCTATTTTCCAGGATTTTACCCATAAAAATCTAGGGTATCACTTGTGTTTTGTAAATGATGGTAGTACCGATAATACGTTGAGAGTTTTAGAAGAACTACGCAAAGGAAATGAAGATACCATTAGTATATACAACTGTGAAAAAAATGGTGGAAAAGCAGAAGCAGTACGGCAAGGTGTTTTACATTTATCTAAAGACCCACAATTAAATTATATTGGTTATTTAGATGCCGACCTTTCTACCGATTTTAGAGATTTTGATGACCTAGTACAAACTATGGAAAACTCAGATTTTAAAATTGTTAGTGGTTCTAGAATTAGTAGAATGGGTGCTAATATTACCAAAGAATCTGCCCGCAAAATTATTAGTATGACTATTAATTTAATTATACGAACCATTTTAGGAATGCCTTTTAAAGATACCCAATGTGGTGCAAAAATAATGGATAAAGACATTGCACAACTTATGTTTAATAAAAAGTTTATAACCAGATGGTTGTTTGATGTAGAAATTTTTATGCGCATGCGCAAACACTACGGAAAAGACAAAGTACAAAGTCTTATTTGTGAACAACCACTAAAAAGATGGATACATACGGATGGCTCTAAACTATCTATGAAAGATTCTATGAAAATAATTGGGCAACTAGCTCAAATTGCTTTACATTATAAGTAATTTATATACCTTTCTAAAAGATTAGAACAATCTATTTAGATTAATTTAATTTTTTTATTCATTTTGTATATCATTTTTTAAAATATATAGTTTTGATATACAAAAATATCAATCATGATATACAAAATGATAAACTAAAAAACGCCTTTAAACGTTATATTTGCTATATTTAGCAAAAAAGTATACTTTAGTTGCTGTAAATGCAAAACTTGCACATATATATGTGTTGGCAACAAGCTAAACAAACATCACGTTAGAATCAACCAAATGACAAAAAAATAAACTTTTTGTCATTTTTTTTGTACTGTGAGTTATATTTTTATATATTTGCATCAATAAGTTCTTTGAGAGATTGATTTCCATTTGAAAGATTAGGAATGAAGGGATTAAAAATAGTGTACTAAGATTACACGGTTTCCTATAGCCCTTTGCTGGAGCCATAAGATTAAAGCCCTAAGAAGCATTAACAGGTAATACAGAAGAGGACAACATAAACAGAAAACTGTTTATTTATGTCCTTCTAACAATTAAAAACGGAATGAATTGTGTCAGACACTCTTCATTCCTAATCTTTTTTATTAATTTTTAAAATCCAAAAACAAATGGAAAAACCCGATTTAAATGTAAATCTTGACAATCTCGTCTCATCGATTGAGATTGTTCTCTCAAAGAACCGTAGTTCTTTGTCAATTGACGATGTAATTCGATTAGAAAACGTAATTGTTACGCTGAACGAATTGAAGAAAGTTTCGAAAGTCTCGGATAGGAAGGAAATTCTGTCTGAAGTTCTTCCTGTAATTATTAGAACGTTTTTTCGTTCCGATGTTATGGAAGAGTTAGGAAAAGTACTCGAATTCTTAGCAAACTTGTGATTGACCCGTTTTTAATTTTTTTTACAAATACTATGAACTTAGGACAAGCGATAAAAACACATAGAAAAAAATTAGGTTTAAGTCAGGGAGATTTAGCACAATCGTGCGACATCACTCAGTCTTACCTTTCTATGATTGAAAAAAATAAAAAAGAACCGAATTTATCAACTTTAAAAGTTTTGAGCGAGAAATTAAATATTCCACTACCTGTATTATTTTTTAAATCTTTAGACGATGCTGATATTCCAGAATCAAAAAAAGAAGCTTACGGTGTTGTTAGTGAATCATTAAATAACCTTGTCAATTCTCTATTTTTTGCAGAGAGTTATGATTAAAACTTTAAATCATTTATGCAATATAATCGGTTACGATAAAAAAGAGGTTTCTGAAATCATTGAAAATATAGACCATTATTATTACGAATTCTCAGAAATTAAATACAATCCTAAAACTGGGCTTCCCAAAGTAAAAAAAGGTGTTACACAAAAAAGATTTTACAACCCAAGTCGTAAAAGACTTAAAGACATTCAGAATAAACTTCAACACAAAATATTAAGCCAAGTAGATTTAATTCCACACATTAAAGGTGGTGTAAAAGGTTGCGGAAGCATTGACAATTCAAAAATACATAAAGGCAATATTTACAGATTTCAAACTGACCTTACTAACTTTTTTCCTTCTGTTTCCGATTCAATGGTATTTAATTCTTTGAGATATAAAGGATTTTCAAAACAAGTAGCGGACACAATAACTAAACTTACAACTTTTAGAACAAAGGATAGTTGGAGCTCAAAGTCGTTACCACAAGGAGCACCTACGAGTCCTACTCTATCAAATATAGTTTTTGAGAAAATTGACAACCAAATTCTTGATATTCTAAAAGGAGAAAACATTTCATATTCAAGATGGATTGATGATTTGACTTTTTCATCAAATAATGATTTTAGAGAAAAATGTATACCAATTATAAAATGTATTACAGAAAATGGTCTCAAAGTCAGTAAACAAAAAACTACTTATCGAAAAAACAAATCGGTTATTACAGGAGTAATTGTTGGAGTTAGTACTATGAAAGTGACAGAGAAATTTCGTGCGAAAGACGAATCAAAAATGAAACTAAAACAAATTAACGGAAGAACAGCTTATAAAGAGCAGATTTACCGAAAGGACAAGGAAAAGCCAGTTGCCAACAATGTATATAAAACATAGCTATTATAGGCTTTAACAAAGGTTTTTGTGTATTTTCGAAGAACGCCAAATTTTTAAATTTGGCTTTTAGTAAAATAAAGAGAAAAAGAAAAATTTAAAAATTCGGCTCGTGTATAATCCGAAACGATAGCGTCTTTTTACACGCTACGTTTCATATACGGAGACGTTAGCATTAATTTAAAACCAAAATTTAATATTGAAGAAAATATCTCTTTACATGGTATTAACTATTCTACTATTTGCTTGTAACAAAGAAAAACAGCTAAAAGGAAATACTATTAATCCATTAGAAAATAAAATTGACCAATACATTAGTGAAGTTAGCGAGGAGTTTGGTATTGTAGGCATAGGAACAGCAGTAATAAAAGACGGAAAAATAATTCATAAAAAATATTATGGAAAAGCTAATTTAGCCTATAACATCTCATTTTCTGATAGTACTTTTTTTCAATTATTTTCTACAACTAAAATTTTCTCTTCAGTTGCTATTCACAAACTAATTGAGGAAGGAAAACTTAATTTAGAAGATGAAATCTCTATTTATTTAGATGACTTACCTCAAGCTTGGAGAAACATAAAAGTTGAAAACCTTTTATCTCATTCCTCTGGTTTACCTGATATGAGATTCTATGATAAGGATAGTTTACAAGTGGCAAAAAGTAAAATTTATAAAGATTCAATACAGTTTAGTCTTGGTAAAAAATGGGATTATAATCAAACTAATTTTTGGCTACTTGATAGAATATTAGAAAAATTAAAAGGCAAAAAATTTGCTGAGTTTATAAAAGAAACACAGTTCAAGAACTTTGAAAGTTCTACTATTTTTAATGGCAACTTTTCACATATTATTAAAAATAGAGCGACAAACTATCTTGATTATCCGAAACAAGGAATCTTAAGAGAATCTAACTATATCGTCCCTAGATATCTATACGGAGCTTCTGGTCAAAATATAACTTTAGATGGATTTATAGAATGGAACAGAAAGTTTGAAAATAACGAATTAGTCAATCAGGATTCTAAATCAAAAATATTTAAACAATTTGACTACGAGGAGCAAATGGATTTTGGACATGGTTGGGGTATTGTGAAATTAAACAATGAACTGTCCTATGGATTTACTGGTGGCAAATCTACAGGGTATAGAATATTTCCAAGTAAGAATATGTCTATAATATTCTTAACAAATGGGTCAAAAAGAGGAATGAGTATTGACAAACGAATTAATAGAATAGCAGAAATAGTAGACTCTGAATTTTCAAAAGGTGTTGAGAAAAACTAATGCTAATCGAGTAGACGGCTCTCTCCATAATTGAAGAGAGTGCGCCTCTCACACCACCGTACATACGGGTCTCGTATACGG
>ENA-ORXM01001363-ORXM01001363.1-marine-metagenome-genome-assembly--contig:-NODE-1363-length-34512-cov-8.138696_pt1 | contig 34512 bp, 9 predicted proteins | sample MGYA00237867_ERZ511480 | MGnify/ENA primary metagenome ERZ511480 (study PRJEB26309, sample SAMN06266103) | marine metagenome | isolation source: Algal blade | place: United Kingdom:Sidmouth, United... | reverse complement strand
CGGCGAGGCTTTTTAACGAAGGAACATGAAGAACAAAATAAATAATTACCGTCATTCTAAACTAGAATTGGTATAACACCGCTAGATATGAGCTTATGCGAGAGCACAAATTATAAGAAGTAATTTTATTGCCTGCGTAAGATATTCTATAGCTTGGGGCTTATAGATAAGCTAATGGTTTAAAAATATAGCTTTAAAATAAAGGGAATTTGCAATGTGCAAATTCCCTCTATTCAAAAATCATCCGAATTAGATATACTCTATTTTACATATATCATTTTATATTCATAGGCATCATTTCCATAGACGACCTTGTATACGTACACCCCAGCATTGTTCAGTTCAAAATCAGTGATTTTAATTTCATTTCTACCTTCCTGTAAGTCGTAAGATACGTTCTCGATAAGCCTGGATAAAGGATCAAATATCTTAAGCTCTACACTACCATCTTCTGGCATTATAATCTCTAATAGCGTCTCTTTAGAGAACGGATTAGGTGTATTCTGTCCTACATAGAAAATGGCATTCTCTCTTTCTACAGATTTTATAATTATAGCATCCTCTATATCTTCTACTGCTCCATCATTGAAATATGCGATTACAGGCGTATGATCTGAGTTCAAGGTAATCAACTCTGAATTAGATACATCTTCTTTAATTGCTACTTCTATCATAATGTATTCATCATCTCCTAATGCTCTCTGATATGGATTTGTCCATAGGAAAGGAATAAGTCCATTTTTCATGGCTTCGTCAGTACCAAAATTAAACCTGTCCATCTCTAAGGATTCTGAACTTATAGAAAGTATTTCCGCCTTCTCTACATTTATCTTGAAGGTTCCTTGGAAGGCTGTTACCAATCTGGTATCATGTACCTTAACAGGTATTATATACTGATTGCCAGCAATCAAGTTCTCTTGCTCCATGATGAAGGTTAATTCATTGATACCTCTGGTAGATGATATTATATTAGATCCAAACTGTGGCTCTGCAGTATTATTAACATCCCCAATTTTTACACCTACAAAATCTTCTGCCAGTAAATCAAACTCTAGCGGATTAATAGCTCTAACTTCTGAGAAAGGCCACGGATTATCGTTGCTTACAAATTCGAAATCCGAAGCAACAAATCTCCATGAGTTATTATCAGGAAACTCTTCATTATATCCTAGAATCATTTTCTGTAATTCTACTAAATCCACTGCTGATAAGCTTTCAGAATTATTTATATCCGCAGCTATCACTTTGTAAGGTGAGTCTAGAGATTCTAAACCTAAGACATGTCTTTGCATCTTGAATACATCCAAGGTGCTAACCCCATTTAAATGATCATCATTTCTGTAAGCACTTAAACTATAATCTAAACCTACTGCAAAAGTAGATTCAAAATCATAAGTTCCATCTGCTATTGTTTTAACATCGTCAGATTCACTCAGCTCGATATCAGTTAGGGTAATTTCTACACCTGTTACACCTTCGTCTAATTCTGTAGCAACTCTTCCTTCCACTGTTGCGATTGCACCTTCCTGATCCTCACAAACATTCTCTGTATCTCTAACTGTAAGTGTTGTTACACAGAAATCTGCATTTCCATCTTTGTCTATGTACCATATATTGACAGGTACCATTGCCGCTACCCCATTAGGAATATCGTCGCAGGTAAATATCCTATTAGGACTATTACCATCTTCCGTGAACGATATTATAATCTGATCTTGGAGCGTACAATTATCTAAGCCTCCCTGATCAAAGTCTGATGCCCACAATTCTACCTCGCCAGTCTCTCCCAAAGAAGTCGATAAGGCTATACAATATGGTGTTGGTGGCTTAGCATCTACAATTCTAATTACTTGTGTACACTGAGAATTATTTCCACAACCATCTGTTACAACCCAGTTAACAATTGCTGTTCCAAGACTTACATTATTAACGGTAAATGATGGTGACGTTCCTTCTAATTCGCCAGACTGATCGTATGTACCATCATAGTCCAGATCTATTTGGTAATACCATTGTAGCTGAGGTCCTAAGCCGCAATTATTATCTGTTGCTGATCCTGTTACCACTAGCTGGTCTAGTATACAGTCTTCATCAAATGATTCTATGAACATCGTATCGCAGGCAATCATAGGACCTTCGTTATCTAAGATCTTAATCACTTGGGTATCTGACCAAATCCCTCCCGCTGCAGGGTTTGTTGCATCATACTGACACCAGTCAATTATCGTCCACTCGTTCAATATCTTATAGCAAGCATCTGACTCAAAGAAGAAGGTATCCGATTCTAGATTAATACCTAGTAGATCGCAAGATCCTCCAGTAAACCAAGGCTCGCTATCTGGAATATCTTCCAGACAATTTCCTGCATAATCTTCAGGCCATATAATATTTTCACCCGTAAAAGGTTCGAATGCTTCCACATGAATCAATTGCTGGCAGACTATATTTCCTGCATCTACTATATTCCACCTTCTGATAATGACACCCGTTCCACACTCGTTGTATCCATCTAAATTATCTGTGTATTCTGCATCTGCAAATTCACAAATAGTTGTCAGTGATGGCGCTCCTGTCAAAGCAAGATTTGTATAATCCTGATCACAGGTTATCGTAACATCTACTGGGCATATTACTCCCGGAGCAGCCTTGTCTTCTACTGTTACATTGGTCCAACATTCGGAATAATTGTCTCCGAAGGTTCCGAACACACCGTCCATGTTGGCATCATCCCATACCCTTAGAACTACCTTAACAGGATCATCTCCTATATCAGCACAACATAGATGTACAAATTCTCCAGGAATTGTATCCTGAGGGAATCCACATGGCTCTTCTTGTCTGTATACCTGAAAATGAACAGGACTACAATTATCTGTAGACCCTAAGTCTATTGATTCTGGATATAATTTCGCTAAACCATTAGTTGTAAGAGAAACCGTTATAGCTCCTTTGCAAACAACATTAGGTGCAGCAAAATCTCTGACCTCAATATTGAATTTACATTCGCTGTAATTACTACACTGATCTTTTACTTTGATTTTTACCTCATGGTCTCCTATGTCTAATTTTGACAGATAAAAATTACCTGAACCTATAGGCTCTTCGAAGACCGTACCTGGTGTCACACTAACGAAAGTATCTTTGACAGATCCACAATAATCTTTTATTGTAGGCATATAATCATTAAGATATATCGTCGCGTAACAATTCCAAGGATCAGCACTTATTACAATATCGTCTGGACAATCTGTGATGATCGGAGGAATTCTATCGAGTACTTTTATCGACTGATAATGTTCTACGGGATTCACGCCAGGAATAATTTCCTCACACATATCTCTGATGATCCACTTCCTTAGAATCTCATAACTTCCCTCACAATTATATAGTATCTGATCGTCCCAGTTCCAGAAGTGAGAACATAATCCCTCTCCCGTTTCATAAACCGGTATACCACTTATTGTAGGGAAACCTGTGTTGTCTGGATGCGTCAATTCTGGGTTCTCATCAATATGATCACAACCATAATCCTCCGTCAGAATTAGGTTATCTGGATAAGCAATGTCATTGACATCAAAATCCTTAATCGTGATGATCTGAACACACTCTACGAAATTGTTACTCTCATCGATTACTGACCAAGTTCTTACTATTCTCGCAGATGGATCTTCACACATTCCTAAGTTTTCAAAATCATCATAATAGTTGATGAACAGTTCGTCCTCACAAGATTCGACAATCGGCATTCCTGTATTGATCGGATCAAAAGAATGATTACAATTGATCACGGTATCAGGTGGGCAGACAACCTCTGGAATCAATTTGTTCTCTACAAGTATAGAACCTGTACAACAATTTCCTCCATCACAATCCGTACATATCTCTACTGTAATTATCTGATCAATGTGTGTAATATCTAATACGTTCGTTCCATCAACAGAGCTCCCTATAAAGTTTCCATTTGCGTCTGTCAATGTAATGCAATACTCATCAAAACAACCGTAGCTATCTCCTTCCAGAATCATGTCAGCTGTAATGACTGCCATACAATCTGGTCCTAGGGATAAGTTGATCTGATTATTACAAGCAAGCTGATCACTATCTGGTATAAATTCTAATACCGTTACCGTAAATGTGCACGATACTGAATTTCCAGCAGCATCAAAAGCTGTTATTGTTACTTCTGTTTCTCCGATCGGTAAGCCCTGATCTATTGCTGGCATATAAGCAATACTGTCTATACCGCAATTATCTGCAAAATCTGGAAGTAGCAATTGATTCAGAGGGAATGTACATTCTCCTGGCATCAACTGAATTACCTGATCTACACAGGTCAATGGATCCAGAACAGGATCTTCTGTATCTTCTACCGTAACATCAAAACTACACATAGAAGTATTTCCAAACTGATCCATCAATGTATAGGTAATAGTCGTCGTTCCTACTCCAAAAGTTTCTGTTATAGGGATCCCCTGCATAACACTACCACTTGATGGAATTGCTATATCATCTTCTGTTGTATACTCTACTGTTATTATACCCGCGCAACAGTTGTCTCCAAATATAGGCGGAGTCCAGGTAAACATAGCGTCACACATACCCATATCGTTAGGAATGGTCACATCAATCTGTGTCCACGGCTGCAGCGTCAGTACTTGTAATTCCACATTTGTTATCTGCGCAGGATTAAGATCAGAAGTAGAAATTTCTAAAGTCCATGTACCCATAGCATCTTCTCCGTAGAAAGCTTTGAAAGATTCTAGAGGCTGATACATATCTGATCCACCGAGAGGACTACATGTAATTGCACTCAAGTTATTAGCGGCGGAATCATCTAGTGAAATATCTATATCTGCCGTTCCTGTACAAAGCGAGCTAAATAGATTAACACTAGTACCTGCAGGACTTATCAAAGTCGCAGCAAGACCACCTGCATCAGCTACTGTACCTTGAAGATCTATGATATTAATATCTCCAACAATCAGATTACTTGTAACATTAAAAGTCAATTGGCCACATACTCCTGGAATTATATCCAGTGGAACTAGTGCTAAGTAATTTGTTGTATCATGCTCCGCACAATATGGCGCTTCCGTATCTGTAACAGTTATTGTAGTTGTACAACTTTCTGTATTCGCATTAGATTCTTGCAGACCGACTGTTGTGCCATTATCAGGCATTACAGGTAATCCTGGATTAAGCATACCAAAGCTTGCTCCATTACAAGCACCTACTACACTCCAGTCTGTATTGTCGTCATGATCACAAACTTGATCTCTGTATATATTGCTAGCATTAATAATTCCTGCCCAGTCAAAGTTAGTAGGAATATATCCATTTACTGCTACTCCATCAATAGAAGTTCCAACGAAAGAAAGGTAGTAACCCGCTGGTGTAGCAGTAGTGATATCTGTAAATATCTGTGTATATACATCTCCCACACCTAATACAGTTCCGTTAGGAACATTATAGGTTTCCATATCCGGCCCTTCTCTAGAAATATCCATACAACTTAAGTCTAAGCTAGCAGGTCCAAAGTTGGTTATCTCTACACCCGTTGTACTGCCATCCTGAATTACTTCTGTTATGAGTAATAATGGTTGGTCATATATGTTGTATGTCAATGTGTTTACACCTTCGGGAAACTTAATTCCGCTAGCATCTTCAAATCCACATGCTATTATATTTCCATTGACATCTATCGCTTCGTATACAATCACTACGTTGTCTATACAATTATCTTCGAAACTAACTGGTGCAATATTATTTACAACTGCACCACACATGTCAGCATCATTATCCATAACAACATCTTCTGGACATACTATAGTAGGCGGCGTATGAAAATCATTAACGATTATCTTAATTTCACAAAGACTAATATTACCACAATCATCTTCCGCTTGGAAAGTCAAAATTGTCAATCCTACAGGGAAGAGATCCCCGCTAGATAAGCCTGTGTTATCTACCTGTGTCACGACAGGACTACCACAATTATCTGTTGCTATAAGATCAGGGAAATTTACAAATGCAGAACACCAGGTCGCTGGAGCATCTACAACTATAGGTGCAGCTGGACAATTTAGGAATTCTGGAGGCGTCAAGTCACCTGTGCTAAATGTAAAGATCACGCTAGAACTATTTCCACATGCGTCCGTTGCCGTAAATTCTACATCTACAGATCTGCTGTCATTACAACCATCAACCCAATTTGCAACATCAAAGTCGTTAGACCATGTAAAGGTACCACAAACATCTTCGGCCATTGCTCCTGCGTTATTATTCAGCCAACTAATCAACTCGTCATCGTTACCTGCTCCACTTTGATCACACTCTCCACTGACGTCCATACCGCCAGTAATGAGAGGTGGTGTTGTATCTTCTATAGTGAATGTTCCTTCTGTTGTACTACTGTTTAAACATTCATCAAAGACTGTAAATCTATAAACTTGTATACCGGTGATTCCACATGAATCTTCATCCATAACTAAATCCCATTCCCAAGTAAGATTAAATCCTGAACAGACATCTGATGCACCAGAGGCAGCAACATTTGCTAACCAAGTATCAATCATCATATCATTACCTGATCCATCACATTCTACCGTTTGGTTAACAGCGGTAGGATCTATAACTGGTGGCGTCGTATCTTCTACTACAAAGTCTGCAATAGTAACTGCTGATTCATTGCCACAGGTATCGGTTGCAAAGAACATATATCTATATGTAGCGGTAGGTCCACATCCCTCTATAACATCCATCAGTGCATGTGTCCACATTTCTATTCCACTACAATTATCTTCTGCGATAGCTCCTCCATTGTTAGCGATCCAACTTAGGGAATCGATGGTTACAGTAGCAGGGTTACATTCCACTAAGGTATCCTTGGCAGGCGATAATATTTCAGGACCTAGCTCATCTATTATTTCTACGTCAGCCATTCTAATTGACATATTCCCACATGCATCCGAAGCCGTAAAGGTCACTGTTGCTGAACCAGTAAATGAACTACAACCTCCAGCAAGAGCCGTAAAGTCATTGGTGTAAATAACTAGACTACAACTGTCTTCAGCTTCACCACCACCTACTGTAGATAACCAAGCATCTATCTCTCCCAGTGGATCAGAAGATCCATCACACAAGATGGTCAAATTCTGAGGATCTAATTCCCAGCTAGGAGCTACATTATCATCTATAGAGAATGTCGCTGGTGCTGATGATGAATTACCGCAATCATCGGTTGCCGTAAAGGTCACGATTACTTCTCCCGTTGTACCACAATCTGTTACGATAGTTCCGTAATCATTAGTCCAAGTAATATCCCCACATAAATCTTCCGCCTCTGCAAAACCGTTATTATTTAACCAACTCAAAATATCAACGCTATTACTGGAACCATTACATTCTCCTACAAAATCTTCAGGATTTACTGTAATAACAGGCTCTGTTGTATCTTCTATGGTATAACTAGCCATTCCAGTTGAAATGTTTCCACAAGCATCTGTTGCTGTGAATAAATATACTTCCGTATTTGTATCTCCACAGGCACTAATCGTATTAAATAATACTGCATCAATATCCATAGGTGTTCCACAATCATCCGTTACGGTTGCCGTTGCTTGCCAATCTAAAAGTGTTATTTCTGTAGGATCAGCACATTCTACAGTTACATCTCCTGGCACGGTCAATACTGGAGGTGTAGTATCTGAAATAATCACACTAGCTTCTGTTGTACTAATATTATCACATTCATCCGTTACAGAGAATGTATAAATTGTCTCTGTTGTTATTCCACAAGCTGTCAATACAATTGTAGTGAAATCCCAAGTTAAAGGTTCACTGCATTCGTCGGAAGCCAGCGCATTTCCATTAGCCATTTCCCATGCAGTTATGGCAGCTCCATTGCCACCGTCTGCACATTCTAATACTAAATCTGTAGCAGCCATTTCTATCGTAGGTGGTGTAGAATCAATTAAAGTTATTGTTCTTACACAGGTCGTAACATTATCACATTGATCTATGGAGGTAAAGGTTACGGTGTAGAATCCAGTTTCACCACAAGCTGCTGTAAATACATCATCAAAATCATTCGTAACTGGAAGAATACCCTGACACGCATCTAAAGAGCTGGCTCCATTCAACCAATTTTCAATCACTGCATCATTAATAGGATCAGAACATTCTAAAACTATATTTGCAGGACAATCTAATACTGGCATTCCATTATCTTCGATTGTAAATGTTGCCACAGTAGTAGAAATATTTCCACAGGCATCTGTTGCTGTAAATGTCACATCCACACCTGGAGCACCACAATCTGTTAATAGATCTCCAACAAAATCATTTGTCCATACAACAGGACCGCTGCATGCATCCGTTGCATTGGCACCTCCATTACTCAATAACCAGTTTTGCAATTCAGCAGCTTGATTAGATCCATCACATTCTAAAGTAAGATCCATTGCCATCGGCATAATTACTGGAGGCACTTCATCATCCGTTTCATAAGTTGCTGTACAACTACTAGAATTTCCTGCCTGATCGGTTACTGTTAATAAGTAAACTCTCTCAAATGTTCCTCCGCAACTGCTAAAGTCAGTTAAGAGTAAAGTATCCACCACTAAGTCTGCAAGTAGGTCACAGTTATCTGTCGCTGTTGCGGCAATTCCTGCAAACCATCCATCAATATCTTCTGCACCACAAGCTACGTTTATCTCGTCTGAACATATGATCATCGGTGCTTCACAATCTTCTACGATTACTTGGAAACTACACATGCTCATGTTGCCCATTCCATCTACAATCGTATATGTTACCGTACTTGTGCCTAGTGGGAATAAAGTTCCTGCTGGTACCTCGTCCGCTGCCCCTACTACATCTATACTTCCGTCAGCACTTACGATATCATGCGTCACTGTTGCTCCTGGACAATTCTCTACACCGATCGGATTTGTACTTGCATCACTTGGCCATGTACAGGTGCCGCTTGCATTGCAAGTCGTTATATTTCCAGGACATCCAATTGTAGGAACTGTGCTATCTTCTACTGTTATTGTGAATGTGCAGATCATCGTATTACATCCATCATCAGCTGTATATCTTATCGTCGACGTTCCTAGTGGGAATATACCGCCTGATGGTATGTTCGCTGGATCCGCTGTTACCGTTACATTATTATTACATAAGTCATTGGCTACTGGTGTGCTGTAGATAACATTGGCAGAACAAAGGTCTGCATCTACATTTACAGTTATGTTGGTTGGACAATTTACAAATATTGGAGCTTCTGTATCATCTAATGTGATGGTAGACATGCAATCCATCTCGTTGCCACAATCATCCGTTGCTGTAAATGTCACCAATACTGGTGTGCCAGCTAAACATGTCAATGAAGGTAAACCACCAGCAAAATCATTTGTGATTGTTACATTACTACAACCCAATTCGTCCTCAGCTGTTGCAGAGTTTAACCACTCAATTATCAGTAAGCTATTATTAGGATCACCACATTCTAAGCTCAATGGAACAGGGCACATAATCGTAGGTAATCCAGTATCTTGTATTGTAAATGTAGCTAGATCTGTCGTTTGGTTACCACACTGATCTGTAGCGGTAAATAGATAAGTCGTGGCGTTCGTCCCTCCACAGGCACTTATGGTGTTCCACACTTGAATAGCAGGAGTTACTGTTCCACAGTCATCACTAGTGGCAAACATCGCTTGCCAATCTGCCAAGGTCAAGGCGGCAGGATCATTACATTCTACTGTGACGTCAGCTGGCAGCATTGTTATCATCGGAGCTGTTGTATCTACAATGACAATATTAGCAATAGTCGTTTTAGAATTTCCACATTCGTCTTCCACCGTAAAAGTAACTGGAGTTGTGGTACTTAGACCGCATCCAGTAACTGGAGTACCTACGACCGCTGTCCAATCTAAGTCTGCTATAGCAGTACATTCATCTGTCGCCATAGCTAGACCATTTGCCATAGTCCAGGCATCGATCAAAGCTGTATTATTTCCATCTCCACATTCTAAAATTATATCTGATGCGTCTACCATTATAGTAGGTGCTGTATTATCTTCTATAGTTATAGTGGCTTGGTCTAAATCAAAATTACCACAATCATCTGTTGCCATAAACATTACCGTTACTGAATTGCTGCCTACTACACAAGTTGTCGGTAAAACAGGATCATCATTTACAACTGTAACATTACTACAATTATCTGAAGCTACATATGATTGTAACCAAGTAGCTAATATCGCATCATTAGCTGGATCATTACATTCTAAAGTTATATCTACTGGTGCTATAATTACTGGCACTTCATCGTCATGGATTCTGTAAGTAGCACTAGTTGTAACAGCATTACCGCATTCATCTGTGGCTGTGAAAGTTACTAGAACTTCATCCTCACATATATCATCCAGACTAGATCCATCATAATCATTTGTCCAACTTACATTGCTGCACAGATCAACTGCTGTAGCGTTGCCATTTGCAGATAACCATGCATAAAATTCAAGAATGGCATTTTCACAGTGTTCATCTACATCAGGAATCGCAGTAATAGAAGGAGGCGTGAGATCGGTAACTGTAAATTCACTAAAACATATGGAGGTATTTCCGGCAGCATCTGTCGCTGTAAATTGATAAACAACCGTAAATGTATTTCCACAAGCTGAAATATTATTAAATTCTTGAGCTGTAACCGTAACTGCCATATCACAGTTATCTGTACTTGCCCCTTCAGCAGCTGCTATAGAAGCAGCAACCCAAGCATCTACATCAGCCATATTCCCTGTACCATCGCATTCTGCTGTACCTGGTACAGGACAGTCTAGAATAGGAGCCTCGCAATCATTAACTATTACAGAAAAACTACATGAGGTCATGTTACCTTCAGCATCTTCTAGGTCATAGGTTATAGTACTCGTTCCTAGAGGAAAAAGCGTACCCAAAGCTACTGTTCCAGCAGCATCTGTTGCATCTATAGAACCGTCAGCAGATATTATAGTATGTGTAAGCATATCTCCCATACAATTCTCATTGAAAGTTGGAACAACAGCTACATCACTTGCCCATGTACAGAGCCCTGTATCATTACATACTTCTACAGTATTACTAGGGCATGATAAGGTAGGAATTTCTGAATCAACTACCGTAACCGTAAATGAACAAACCAATGAAACATTACCACAAGCATCTGATGCCGTAAAAGATAAGGTAGTGGAACCTACGGGAAACTCACTTCCTGAGTCTATATTTCCAGCACCAGCTATTAATGTTATTTCATCATCACAATCATCCATTATTACAGGTAAGCTATATACTACATTAGCATCACATTGATTGACATCTACATTTACCGTAATATCTGCAGTAGGACAATTTAGGAATACTGGTGCAATATTGTCTTCTATAATTATATCTGCAGAACATGTGATAAGATTTCCACAGTCGTCCGTGGCTGTAAAAACAACGGTTGTTCCAGTAGTTCCATCGCAAGAAACTGCTGGTAAGGTTCCGTTGAAATTATTGGACACTAATACTTCAGAACAATCATCCATTGTTGTTGCTGAATTAAGCCAATTAATAATGAGGAGGTCGTTGTTAATTGCTCCGCATTCTAGCACCAAATCAGCAGGGCATGCGATAGTAGGTAATGCCGTATCTGTAATACTAACGGTTGCCAACTCCGTGGATATATTGCCACAATCATCCACTGCAATAAACTGGTATGTCTCAGAAAAAGCACCTCCGCAATCCGATATAGAATTAAATAATTCTGATGATACAATCACTGTTCCTGCATCACAAACATCATCTATCATGGTAACCCCTAAAAGCCATGCATCTATATCAGCCATATTTCCAGAACCATCACAAACAAATGTAGCATCTGCAGGGGCGATAAAGCTAGGCGGCTCTGTATCTAAAATAATAAAGTCTGCAGTCGCACTTATTTCGTTATTACAATCATCTATAAATCTAAAATTATAAGTTATCATATCTGTATTCCCACAGCCTGGATTATCACCAACCATTTCTGGCGTAACCGTGACCATTGCAGAACAGTCATCACTTACAACAGCATTTCCATTAGCTGCTATCCATGCCGCTAACTCAGCAGCATTTCCCGCACCATCACATTCCACTGTTATATCACTTGGAGGAATTACAACAACTGGAGGCGTTGTATCAATTATTAGAATACTAGCTGTACAATTTATATCATTCCCACAGGCATCTTCTGCTGTAAAAGTAACTACAAGAGGAGGATCTCCTTCACACATATTAGCAGGTAAAGCAAAATCATTTGTCAACGTGGTATTAAAATCACAGTTGTCGAATGCATTAGCTGTTGCTAACCAGTTATTTATTATTGCTGCATTATTAGGATCACCACATTCTAACACTAAATCTTCAGGACACATTATAACTGGTGGTGTATTATCTTCTATAATAATAGATGCCATTGTTGTTGTCAAATTACCACAATCATCTGTCACTGTAAAAGTAACTGCTACTTCTCCTGTATTCAATCCACAATCAAGAGCGAGAGCCCCTAGGCCTTGGTAGTCATGCGTCCAACTTACATCACCACAGCCATCTGTAGCGGATGCGTTTCCATTATTTATAATCCAATCATTGATTAAAGTCGTATGCGTTCCAGGATTACACTCTATTATTAAGTCTGTTGCTGGTGTTATAACTGTAGGTACTATAAAATCAACTAGCGAATAAGTACTTGTTTCTGAAACAGTATTACCACAGGCATCTGTTGCTGTGAACTCGTATATGAATGATTTTGTATTTCCGCACTGCTGTACTTCTAAGAATAGTGAACTTGTCAAAACTACACCCGGACAATTATCCGTAGCTGATGCCATAGCTAACCATGTATTAATATTTGGAATCTCTGCAACGCAGTCTGCTGCTGTTCCAGTTGGTGGAGGGATCAATACTGGTAATTCTTTATCAGTTTCTATAGGCAAAGAAAAAGCACTTGTACATCCACCTTGCGTAATGGTATAAGTAGCAATATTAAGACCACACTCGGTAGGGGTATAACTTGCTGTTCCATCATTATTATCAATAACATTTGTTCCTGTAAAAATACCACCTGGTGTAACAGCTGTTAAAGTTACTGACTCTCCAATACATGGATTTTCTATATCTGCTGTAAAAGAGGCATCTACATTTTCGCCATCTTCTATTACTATTTCTACAACAAATGATTCTACACATTCTGCTGCAGGGAAGGGTCCACAAGCAGGCATCATAAAACTTACCGTATATGTCAACTCAATTGTACCTGCACCGGTAACCATCATTTCTCCAGTAACTGGATCTACTATCGAGCCAGGTCCTGTTATCAACCAAGTTTCAGTTAACAAACTAGGATCAGCAAGATTATAATCTACAGGCTGAATAAAGGGTGTCATATTAAATGGTGTACCATTATAACAGGCCTTATCCATAATACTAAAGAAAGGTTCGGGTACCACACCACATTGTATGTAGGCAGTAGCCATTGCATCACCCATTACACATTCTGCTGTTCCAAGATCGTAAGTAATTTCAAAGCAAGCCGCTCCAGCTAAAATTACTGTTCCGTCTCCGACACTAGAAGCTGCAGCTGATGCCGTGTAAGGATCTACTACTGTTGTAATGAATGTTCCTCCTGGAGAACTCCCAGGGAACAGAACATCTCTAGAAAATACTCTAGAATTATCCACTTCTCCTAATGATTTACATTCTCCATTAATGGAAATTGAGCTAGGTATAGAACTAGACTCTCCTACTGTTATTGTAACGGGTACTCTTTCAGAAGAACAACCATCACACTCACAAGCTGCAAAAAATGTATATACCCCTGCTGTGTTAGCATCAAAGGTGCCTTCCAATGCAAGAGATGTACCAGAGACGGCTGTAAAACTAGCTCCCGTAAATTGCTGAGTTCCTCCACTAGGAGCATTCCACCAAGTAACCGCTAAGGTAGAGCCCGCTGGACAACCTAAACAGCTAATGGAAATAGGAACTACAGGTTCACCTTCACAGATATTTCCTTCTACAATAGGTGAACCAGGGCATGGAGGCGGTGTATATGTGAACTCGTCCATAGCAGAACAAGCACTAGGATCTGTAGGTGTAAATGTTATAGTATATGTTGCCTCTGGACCTCCACATGGAATGGATGACACATCTATCTGCCCACCTGGTGTAATTGTCGCTGGACCTGCAGGTGTCATGGAAAATGATCCCGCTGGTTGTACTGGACCTGTGTAGGGAATTAGACCATCATCTTCGGCCCCTTCGCAGGTATCAGCATAATCAAAACAAACTGCAGAAGCTTCGCCCTCTACAATCAAAGTTAGATTTACAATTTCAGTAACTGTCTCATTAGTACATAAATCTTCAGTCATTATCTCTACCTGTATCGGGTAAGTACCATCACCTCCACATGGAGCCATAGCTCCGCATACATCAGGAAATCCGGGATACATTATTTCAAAAGATGCCATAAAAGGAGGGTCAATTGATGACATACAAGGAGTAGGGCTTGCTGTAGCATTTGCTAAGCTTACACAAGGGGGTCCACTTAATATAGTGTAAGTATATTCCAATGAAGTACCTGGAACATCTCTACAAGTAGTCGTCTCAAAACTTACAGGAAAAGAACCTGCAGGCGAACCACAAGATAGGGTAACATCTGTAACTGGAGTGTCTATAATTAGAACTGGTGCTAGTGGCATACCTGGCACTGTAAAAACTCCACCTGGACTGTCTGCACTAACTGCAGGAAGCCAATCTGTAAAAGTAGAGAAGTTACAACCAGAAGTACATACATTTGGAATAGCAGATAAGCCCCCACATGAATTAAGCGTACTTCTATTTAACGCTAATATTTCTACTCTATATTCTTCTCCAGGACAGCCTTCAAAATTAAATGGTATTTCTACATTTCCGGCATCTCCCAGATTAGCTGGACAAGCTGGCAAATTAGGATTAGTCGCACTATACGGTGGTCCAACATAACCTGCATCTATAGGTCCTATTATTGTAGGAACTCCTCCAGTAGGACAAATGGCGCAATCCCCAGTAACCTGCGTGATTCTGATATACACATCATGCAATCCACCACAGCAAGTGATAGCAGAACCTGTACACCAGCCATCACAGAACCCTAAGGTTACTGTAATATCAATACCTCCTGTAGCTGTTCCCGCCTGCTGGATATCCACAATGTTCCAATTCATGGTATGAGAACCATTAACACCCAGACTAAAACAGAATATGAAGGAAAGTATAAGACATACTTTTCTAATAGAAGAAATTACCATTTCTTAATTTTTAATTAAAATGAATTAATTACTCTCAAAGAGCCAAAAGGGTGTTTGTACTCTAGTGTTAAAAATTAAAAATACAAAATTCATGCCGTTTGTGCTGAATTTCAGAGACTTACGTTCAAAAGTAAATTGGGGAATTAACTTTGTAATTGTTTTGTTTGGTCTCTATGGTGAAGTTATAAATATTAGTTCAATAATAAGCAAGTTTTAACATTTTTATATAACGGTAATCTTCATATATAAAATATAATATGTACTAATCTCTGAGTCTTAAATATTCTACTATTTTTGTCCTTGAAATTAAATAAACACTAAAATATGTTTGCTGCTATTATTGTTGTATTCGTCATAGGTTATCTAGCTATAGTTCTAGAGCACCCACTAAAACTAGATAAAACAGTTCCTGCTCTGATTATGGGTGCACTCTGTTGGGCTTTAGTAGCAATAGGATTCCATAGTGGCTTACTCGAAGTGATCGATTCCCATGAACACTTATTTAGTATGATCAATACTGATCCTGGAGCACATGATGCTGAGGAAGGATTTACAAATACCCTGTTGCACCATCTAGGAAAAACTGCTGAGATCTTAATATTCTTAATTGGAGCAATGACTATTGTAGAGATCATAGATTTACATAGAGGATTCGAGATATTGAAATCTTGGGTTAAGACTAAAAAGAAGAAAAAATTACTTTGGATCATAGGGATCTTAGCTTTCATCCTTTCTGCTATTATAGATAATCTTACTGCAACTATTGTATTAGTTACGCTATTAAGAAAACTTATCAGTGATAAGACAGAGCGATTGTGGTTTGTATCTATGGTTGTCATTGCAGCAAATGCTGGAGGAGCATGGTCTCCGATTGGCGATGTTACAACGACCATGTTATGGATAGGTAAACAAGTAAGTACGGCAGGGCTTATAAAGATGCTTGTTATACCATCTATTATTTGTTTTATAGTACCAACATTTGTAGCCTCTTATCTCAATGCCTTTAAAGGTGAAATAAAAATTGTAAAGGATAATGCTATTTTAGAAACTTATCTGAGTAGCAGGAAAATGTTATTCTTAGGTCTGGGTGCGATCGTATTTGTACCTTTTTTCAAGACTGCTACACATCTTCCGCCGTATATAGGTATGATGTTAAGTCTAGGAGTTGTATGGTTAGTTTCAGAATACATTCACCCAGAAGAGGATTTCACAGAAGAACGTAAGCATCAGTTTACAGCACATCAAGCACTGTCTAGAATAGAGATGTCGAGCATCTTATTCTTTTTAGGAATTCTTATGGCTGTTGCTGCAGTAGAAAGTACTGTTGTAAATGGTATGGGAACACTAAGATACTTAGCGGATGGTCTAGATTCTGCTATTCCTAATCAAGATATTGTGGTCATGCTACTGGGTGTAGGATCTGCAATCATAGATAATGTTCCTCTTGTAGCCGCTTCCATGGGTATGTATACCCAACCTATGGATGATAAAATATGGCATTTCATTGCATATTGTGCTGGTACTGGAGGTAGTATGCTGATTATCGGTTCTGCAGCAGGTGTTGCAGCTATGGGTATGGAAAAAATAGATTTTATCTGGTATTTCAAGAAAATCTCTTGGTTAGCAGCAATAGGTTTTGTGGCTGGAGCTATAACCTTTTTGGTCCTATATCCATTTGTTTCGTAGGTTCACAGATACTACGTACAAAAATCGGGTATTTGGTATTAGTTTTTTAAAGGTTTTTGGAATTCCAAGTTTTGAAGTGATAGCAGATCATATATGGTCAGATCAGCTCTGAGCTGAATTTGTAATCCCAGATACATTTTCTCTTTTTTAATAAATAAGTGATTAAGAGATGAATCTAAAATCTCAACCTTCAAGTCCAGATCGCTTTTGTCGGTATTCCTTGCTATAAATTCATCTATCTTAAGCTGAACAGAAGCTATATTATCTGCAATGGAGAACTGCATATTCTGCTCAAGAGCATTTTTAATTTTTGATTTGAACATCCAGGCTCCTGCTTTGTGAAGCACATTGTTCGTTTTGATCGCTATGTCAAGATCTTCGACTTTTATTAATTTAGTTTTATTTTCGTAGACAGGTATACCTCTTAATATAACGATACCGTTAAAGGTTCCCGAAACTTGCGCCTCTACCTGAACCTTATCTTTGTAACCATCTAACTTGACTCCATGTATAGTCATTTCTTTTCCGTCAGCTTTAAAAGATTTGCCTACTAGATTATCATCCAGAACCTCTTGTACATGTTTACGATCTAGGTCTACTTGAAGATTAAGAATAGATACAGGTTCTATTTTGTCTGTCCACGAAAATTCTGGTAACTGCGCAACGGAAATATTATCCGGCTTTTCTGAACTCATCATGGAATGTGCTCTCACACCTATTATACCTTCTGTCCATTTCTCTTTTTTCTTTATTGCTGACAAATAGACTGTGTCTGGTTCCATTTGTAACCACGCATTATAGAATGTATCTAATAGAAATGGCTCTTCTATAAAGGCCATAATTTCTAACATCTTCTCTCTGAGAACAAACTGCTCCTGAATGGTATCATCTATATTATCTGAGATTACTTTCTTAGATTGGTTGATAACTGCATTCGCTATACTTTCTATAGGTAAAGTAATCCCACCAATGGAAAGGACAGGTTTTTCTAACCATTTAAAATCTTCCAATTGCGAGTTCGTTGCTAATTCCCATTGCTTATTTATTTCTATATCGCTTGCAAATTTCATTTCTAAAATACCTGTAGCTTTTACAGTTTTCAAAAAGGTTTCTTTTGACAATCCTATTTTCAATGGTAAAATTACTTCTATTCTTTTTCCATCGATTATTAACTGTCCGTCTTTGTGTTTTCTGATGGTTACATCGGCGCCGTAAGAATCTAACTCTAGATTGTCTACTAAGAACCTATCTATCAAAAAATTAAAAGTATCCTGCAGGCCTTGCTGATCAAACTTATAATTGATGCCTAGGTAGGATCTAAAATCTTTAGGAATATCTATATTATCATTAGGTGTATTATCCAAGACTATTTTTTTTGACCGACATGAAATTAAGGTTATAAGCGTTAATAACAATGTAAAACTAAATGTACGATTCATTGATGATTTTTGACAAATCTAAAAGCGGTATCTTCCTCACTTGTAAACTGATGGTTATTTCTTGTGCTCAAAGTTATAAAAATATAAAGTTCTGTGATGGATAATAAATGCTTATGTGTAAAGCGGGGTGCTGATTAGATTCGTATTTTTTTAGATTAGCTTTATTGGATGTAAATTTTTGTTTTTCCACTTTGACTTTGGTTGAGACCAACTCGGTTATATGATTCGGCTGGAGCCGATTGTACGATTATTTGGGAGGCATGTGTTAAGTCTTGTGTTAAGGATAGTAGATATAGGACGTAATGTAATGAAGGACTAGTGCGTAGCACCGAAGCGAACGCGGAGTATCGAATAGCCTGACTTTCTCTGAATGCTAAAAGCGCTAAAATGCTGGAATAGAAATATAAACAGAAACTAGTAATCAAACTCTATTAAAGAAAATAAAAGTAAGCCTTAGCGTGCGGGAATGCAATGGCGTAAAGAGAAAGGAACACCCAAAAAAAGAAGAGGTCACACTGCTGTAACCCCTTCACTATTTAATCAAAAACTTTAACTGCCGTAATTATTACTTTATAAGAATCATACGCTTATTAAGTACTTGCTCACCTGCTTGAAGTTGGTAATATAACACGCCACTTCCGTCGATCTCATTGCTGCTAAGTGTTATGGTATTTAAGCCTTTTTCAAATTTTGCACTTTTGTTATAAAGATTTCTACCGTTCATGTCAAATACAGTAATTGTACAAGCACCAGTCTGCGGGAGATAAAATTCTAAGTTAGTCTTATCGCTCCACGGGTTAGGCTTGTTTTGAATCAACTGAAATTTATCTACTTCTTCTTCCAGCGTTCTCATGGTAACATCTGCTATATTAAAATCTACATATGCTTCTGCTACTGTCACTGAAGAACTCATCTCTAGTGGCATGCTCGATGCGGAATTATTTGACATCATAACTGTGAAGAAATCATCAATGTACGTATCATCCATAGGCTTATCGGACACCCAAGAAACTGTCACGAAATCTTCTCCAATGTTGTAGGCAAACCCACTCATATATTCAGTTGCTACTTCTACACTTGCTATAGTTACTTCTTTCGCATCATAATCTAAAGTAAATTGGAATCCCTGTAAGTTTTCTATTGCATCTACTCCAAAAGTAATTTCTGTATTACTGATTTTAGAGGCAACAATATCCAATGATTCGCTAGTTCTAGACTCTACTAGGTCAGTAGACTGAGCGTTCGCTTTTGCTGAATTATTAACATCTCCTATTTTGACACCTACAAAATCAATAACCATATTGCTGGTAAAATCCGAGATATTATAAGACTCTGGGAAATTATAATCTAAAGGATTATAAGGATCTACAAACTCGTAGTCAGCGTCCACCATTCTCCAGCTTTCGTTCGCCGGGAATGTGTCATAAATTCCGAGTATCAGTTTTCTCAGTTCTACCAAATCAGCTACAGTCACTGTCTCTGAATGATTAATATCTGCTGCTATAATCTTGTATGGTGAATCTAAGGCTTGTAGCCCTAGCACATGTCTTTGTATGTATATCAAATCTAGTGTACTTACACCATTCATAGGTTGCACATCTTTATGAGGATCTACATTATAAGCTCCACCATAAGGCATATCCATAAATGCATATCTACCATTGTCTCCTGTCATGCTCATAGGAGAAGAAGAACCATCTAATTCTACTTCCACATTTCCAACATAAAGATCTTCCTCTGTAAATATCCTACCTGTGATATCTCCATTAGAGTTACTATTACCACATACTCCTAATGGATCAAACAAGGATAGTATTGCAAAACAAGAATCTATAAACACTCCATCTACAAAGAAGTACATAAAGAATTCTGTTTCTCCTAGATCATCACAATCTGCAATCAGTGTATCCACTGTAGGATCATTCAAATCAAAAGAAGAAGTAAATTCTAAATCTTCTCCACAAGTTATCGCTACTGGGTTAAATAAATCTGCTGGTAATTCCAACTGTGCATCTTCGTCCAGATCTGTTATCACCTTATTACATCTAAACTGTATACCCATCGTGTCTGCAACTGTTATCATACAAGTATCTATTGCTATATTGCCACAAACATCTTCTGCCGTAATGCTTATTAAATAGATTCCCGCAGGGTATGTCCCTGATAAATCTAGCGAATTAGGACCAGCATCTGCAAAAGGTGAATTATTTGTTACTGCTACGATATCAGAACAATCTGTCGCAAGTGCTACATACGAAACAAACTCATCGTCACATTCTGGATCTTCAACCATTGGATCTGGAGGACAAACGAGCAGAGGAGCTAATGTATCAATGTATAAAATAGTCTGGTTAAACATAAACGTTAGATCTGCGCAAGAATCAATAACTGTCCATACTCTAGTTATGGTATCCATACAAGAAGTCGGATCATCTCCTGAGTCCATAAAGTCTATAGAAACTCCTCCACATACTTCAGAAATATCTACCATAGGGAAACTGTTCAGTGAGTCAGGATCTATGGATGTACAATCTTCTATAATGATCGTATCCATCGGCCACGTAATGTCATCTTCTGTCAGAGCATTACCCATACCAGAAATCGTAATCACTTGTGTACAAGAATCTACATTTCCTGATGCATCGGTTACTATAAAAGTTCTGGTTATTGTACCTAGGTTACATTCATCGATGTCTGATACAACATTCTCATCCATTGTCATAGAAGGACAATTATCTGCAATATCGTTTAACCCAACTGTACCGTACAAGGATAGATCGTCTATCGCTGCAAAACAATCCAATAAGGTGTCTGCTGGGCAGTTAATTATCACTGGCGCTATTGTATCTAGTATGGTAACTAATGCAAAGCAACAGATAGAATCTCCATTAGAACTTTCTACGATAAGCTTAACCGAATCTTGTCCTACATCATTACAGAAAAACTGATTTCTATCAAGTGATAGCTCTACTGTATCTCCACAGCCTGCTGAACTTCCATTATCTACATCTCCAGGCTGTATAGTAACCTGACCTGTTCCATCAAGGTGTACTGTTATATTCTGAGTACTACACGTTAACTCTATTGCTTGTACCTCTACTACTGTCGTACAGGAATCTATACATCCATCAGCACTTGTTGTTATCACTGTATAGGTTCCACCATTATCTGTGTCTACCATAGTTATAGAAGGATTCTGATCCGTAGAGGTAAAACCGTCAGGTCCACTCCACATCCAAGCTACAGCATCCCCGCCGTTTTCCGTCAACATAATAGTTTCTCCTTCACAAACAGGGCTATTACTTCCTGCCATACATGCTGGTAAAGGATTAACATTGATTGTTATCATATCCATAGAACTACATTCAGGATTATCGACATCGGTCACCGTTACTGAATATGTCGTTGTGACCATAGGCGCAACTGTTATTGTAGCTGTAGTTTCCATTGTACTCCAGAGAAAAGTAACTGTAGGACCTGTAACTGTTGTAGTAAGATCTGTACTTTCTCCTATACATATATCATCTCCCGATATCTCAACCATAATCATAGGACATAGACAATCTAAAACCATCACTGTTATCGTTCCTACTACATCATCACAAGGTGCATCAACAGCTATTGTATATGTAAAAGTATAAGCACCTGGTGTCACTCCATCAAAATCTACTGCTGCTAAGTTCATCAAATCTACTCCGGATCCATCTGTATCTGCCCATGTACCCGTCAAGTTATTAACTAATCCTGTAAAATCTACAGTAGTAGCTTCTCCAGTAGCGTCTGAATTACAAACATCTTCAGGGTCTGTAGTGATAAGTACTGGTGGCGTCTCTACCGTGATACTTGTTGTTACGTCACATCCGTCAACTGCATAAGTAATTGTAAACGTACCTGCACCTGCTACACCTGGATCAAATGTTCCTGCTGCAGCATCTATTATACCTGTCCCCGACCAAGTTCCACCAACTGGTGTTGCTACTAGAGTAACAATAGCATCATCCGTGCAGAATGGTCCAGCATCAGCTATTACAAGATCACATACATCTATTACTGCTATATCGTGATCATCCTCATCCCCACCACCATTATCTATCTCATCATCTACTGTAGGATCATCATTCATTTCATCAGGCGTACTATCTATATCTACACCTTCGTTACCGTTGTCATCATCTGCTCCACTTATCTCTGCAAAGTTTGTATACATATCTGTATCACAATCTAGTATAGTCAATATTATATCTACTGTACTTTCACCTCCAGGAGCTAGTGGTCCCGCTATTTCTGTAGCGGCTATCATCGTTGCTGCATCGTAATCCCAATCTGGATTATCTGCTCCTGCAAATGAGAATCCACAAGTCTGGATGTAATCAACAATATCAATATCCTGAGCCGTTACATTACCTTGGTTAATCACTCTAATTCTGAAAGTAACAGGATCACCTATCTCAAATGGCCCTGTACTTACAACAGTCTTCATTATTGCAAGATCAAAAATATCTATAAGTGCTGGATCGTGATCATCTTCGTCTGTAGAAGCTGGTCCTGTACCTACTGGTCCCGAACCATCTCCTATAACCATGTCGTCAGAAGCACCATTCGGTTCTCCACCTGCATCATTACCATTAGTTGTATCTGGTGTACTATCTATATCATTAGCTGGATTACCGGCTCCATCATCTGCAGCAGAAATCTCAGCAAAATTCACATATCCGTCTGGTTGGATACACGCTTGCACAGCAAGATTTATTAATACTGTCGAACTTGTTCCAGGAGCTATAGGTCCTGCAATTGTTGTTGCAGCTGTATTACTTGCCGCATCTAAGTTCCAAGTAGGATTCTGTCCAAATAGAAATCCACAAGATATATAATCTACTAGTTCGACATCTGTTGCTGTAATATTCCCTTGGTTAAATACTTCTATCTGGAAAGTCACTATATCTCCAGCCGTATAAGGACCAGGCGTCATTACGACTTTAGTCAATGCTAAATCAAATACTGGTATTGTTGCTGGATCATGGTCATCTTCATCCTGGTTTTCTCCTGGACCACCTCCGTTAATATTATCATCATCAGCATCTCCAGGCAATACGCTATTTTCTTCAGTGCTATCACTACCTGGTGTACTGTCTATATCTTCATCTGCAGTGTTACCCATAGCATCAGTACCTCCTGTTATTTCTGCATAATTGATCAAATCAGAAACTCCAGCTCCTGGATTAAGGGTCAGCGTTATAGGGACCGTCACACAGTTTCCAGGAATAATTCCTGCTACTGGAATAATAGAACCGTCATTTACAAGGTTTATAGATGCACTCACACCTGTACTTCCTGCATTACCACTCGTCCAGTCTCCATCGTTCAATGTGAATCCAGAAGGAATATAATCTGTTACTTCTACATCTACTATGTTAGCATCTCCCTGGTTACAAACCATTATGTCAAATACTACGTCAGATCCAAAAGCTATAGGCTGTACTGTTGCCGCTGCGTTATACGTCTTGGCCAGTGCTAAATCAAAGTTCACACATAGATCACAATTTTCATTATCTGCAACGGTTATGATAGATACGCAAGTCGAAGTCATACCATTCTCATCTGTTACCCAAAGTGTAACTTCATTAGCTCCCAAGTCTTCACAACCTAAAATTAGTTTTGTATCAGAGGTATCTGCTGAGAAGCTAAACGTTACATCATATCCACAAGGATGGCTACTACTAGCATTAAGGTCAGATGCCCAGATACAAACCATCTCGGTATCGATCACACCATCATCATCTAGATCCATACATTGTAGAGTTGTAGATAAATTCTGGCAAACTGCTGTAGGTGCCTTACAATTAATTATAGAAAATTCTTGTAAGCAAGAAGTTTCGTTACCACACATATCTTCGAATGTCCAAAGAATTGTATGATTACCTATAGGGTAAGTCCCTGAAGCATCTGCTACTTCACCTACTTGGCTATCTGTAAAATCTATTGTTCCATCAGCATCTATATCTATCGCATATTCCCATCTAAGGTTACCTGCTGATGTACAATCATCTGTTGCTGTCATCATCAGCGTTATAGCTCCATCTTCACAGTTATCATCGAAGGTACACATCTCTAACGGATCGCAAGAACCTGTCAATTCTGGAACTACGGTATTGAAAACTTTTATGATTTGTTCATAATTTGTTGCATCCGCATCTGGATTACACCAGTCAATAACTGTCCATGTTCTCAATATTTTAAAACAAGCATTATCACCATCTTCTATTACAAACAAGTGATCACTGTGCGTAGCAGAAGCCATATCACAGAAATCTTCATCTATGACAGGGAACCCATTTTCTTCTGGTAGATCTTCTGGCTCCAATTCTGTAAGATTACATGTATTTACCTCATAATCTTCAGGCCATTGTATATCTGTAGCTGGATTAAATGGATTTGGATTTTCTATAAATATCGTCTGCATACATGATACAGAATTTACACCATCTGTAGCTGTAAATATTCTTCTTATAAATCCAGTATTACAACTATTGACCGTTGCAGAGGATGTTTCTGTAAGTGTAGCGCCACAACCATCTGCAAATGTTGCTGTACCGTACTGAGAAAGATCATCTAAATCATATACATCTTCACAGAAAATTGTCACATCGTCTGGGCAAGAAATTTCAGGACCAAACTTATCTTGTACTTCTACTATAACCATACAAGAATTCATATTGCCTGACTTATCCCATACCCCTAACTGAACCATAACTTCTGTTCCTACATCAGCACAGCAAAACGGTACTGATGGTCCGAACACATCATTATTAAAACCACATGCTGCACCTCCATCCATTCTTCGCACAGCCATAGAGTCTATATAGCACTCGTCATAACTTCCATCATCGAAAGTTAGTGCATAGACATTAGCTGTTCCGTCACTTCTAAGACTTACAACTGTTCTTGTATTACATATAGCTACGGGAGTTGTATTATCTTCTACTGTTATCGTAATAGAGCACTGTGATGAGTTATCACAAGCATCGTATACCGTATAGGTAATGATATGATCACCAGGCTCCAGTTTTATAGGTTGACCTGTATCGTTGTTTATAGATCCTCCATTCTGATTATTCAAAAATCCACCTGGATACATTACATCTACTTCTACAGGAAGAGAACATTCGTCATCTACAACAACCGGAGGAATCGTAATATTCGCATCGCAAGTAAGTCCCGAGGAAGTAACTGTAAACGGAGCTGGACAAGATATCACTGGATCTGTATCATCTGATATTTCTATAGTCTGCGTATATTTCTTAAGTACACCCGTTGTACACCATGACTCATATACTGTCCATGTTCTAACAAGTTTCTGAGAACAACCGATAGTAGGTATATAATTATCTTCGTAATCTACCCCTACATTACAGTATACATTTGTAGCAGGGAAAAATGGAGTGTCACCCATCATAGGAACACCCGTGACAGAAACATCTGGTGCTCCTGTCTCATCCATAAGAAAGTCCCCACATACTAGGTTTGTCATATCTGATAAGAGAAAGCTAGAAGGAAAACTCAAGTGATTATTAGGCTGATAAACAAAGTCTAAGATCTCAGTCGAGGCAGTTCCCTGAACCCCATCTTCTGTATCTTGAGAAAAACAGAAAGTCTGACCTGCTTGTACACTAATTACTGCTGATCCAGTCTGAGTAAGGCCACCTGCATCGTCTGTCAATTGCACAAATACGCCATCTACACTATATCCAAATGGATCCCAAAATGAATCAGTATTATTAGAACTGTAATCCCATGTAAATCTCAAAAATCCATCATCCGGAATATCTATGCAGAAATCAGATCCTGCATCAGGATCGATTATTCCGTTATTACCACCTGTTATCGTAATACTCTCTGGAGCATCTGTTATATCAACACTTCCATCGCCTTCTGGAGTAAACGTCCAATTAGCTGCATCGAAATAATCTACAAAATCAGTTGCTATAGAATCAAACTGGAATCTCAGAACAGAAATTCTCTGTGTGCATTCTGGAGATTCATTGCCATACTGATCTACTGCTTTGTAAGTTCTGAAAACTTCTTTTATATATAGCGAATCACAGGTCAATAAATTAACTGATTCTCCTGTAGGTATCAGTGTATAAGTTCCACAATTTTCATGCACAATAGGAAGATAGCTATCCATATTATGACAAGCTACCACTGCATCACTACAATCTATCTGTGGAGCTAACTTATCCTCTACTGTAATAACTCCCCAACAAGAATTACCGCTACAAGCATCAATCAACTTAGCCGTAATGGGTACGCCTAGATTATCGCCCGTTATAGTCGCATTAGGTAATACAACTCCGAAAGGATCTGTCAACATAACTGAGTATGCCGCATTAGGACTTCCATTTCCAGCGAGTAACATACTAGGAGAAACTACGAGTTCGCAATCGTTACCCAGTGAAGTATTTATTTCACCCACACAAGAGATAGAACCACCAGTCGTACCTAATGATACTATTTTTTCTACTGGACTTATACATTCACCTACACACTCTTTCTCTACTGCTATAGTGTAGTCACCTGGAGTCGTACCCCACTGTACTGTTATCTCATCTGTCCCCGCTCCACTTGTTATCACACCGTCACCTGTCAGCGTCCAGCTGTAAGTACAGCCAGCTTCATCACTTACTGAGTAAGTACTTTCAGCGTTTTCACATACCGCCATATCACCCATTATATTAGGATGTATATATTCACAACCTGGAGATTCTATTTCGTATACATCAGAATTATTATTCATAAATCTCACAAAGAAATCCTCTCCATCTACATGCAGAACCTCTATATTGTATTCGCTTAGTCCTGCTGGTCCAACAGTTTCTGTAAGCAGTACACCACCTGATCCTGTTGTAAAAGGAGTCAATGGCGCAGGTGCGGGAAATGCAGGATCGAAAATATCCACATCTTCTATAATATGCCATATCTGACCAGAAGGAGCAGTTATTACAAGATTACTTGTAAACTGACCATCTTCATCATTCGTTGCATTATTAAGACAAGTACAGCTTCCTTCTATTTCTATGTCAACTAAATATACTGTTGCTGGATCGTGATCATCTTCATCTTCTGTACCGTCATTATCTACTAGATTATCTGTATTAGAATTCGGTACACCTCCATTATCGTTTGTAGGCGACATATCTGGCTGCGAATCGATATCTGAATCGCTTATATCATTACCGTCCATATCTAATACTGATCCGATCTCAGCGTAATTTACAAATATCTGAGGCTCTACATCATCATCTACTCTTAGCGTTATCGTCAGATTATAACTATTCCCTGGGAGCAATCCATTTTCAAAAGTAACCCGCTTATATACTGTTCTTCCATTAGCATCACTAGGCTCTACAGCCCAAGAGTTGTCTGCAAGAGAGGTGAACTGCGGAAGGTAATCGACTACCATTATTTCATTGACAGAAATAGATCCCTGGTTATAAATTGTGATGGTATAATCTACCAGATCACCTGGGCTTACATTCTGCTTAGGTGTCGTTTTCTTAAGGGCAAGATCTACAAATTGCAACCTTACAATCGCCGGATCTTGATCATCTTCATCTAGCGTGCCATGGTCTAAAATATCATTATCAGTAGGCGTCTCTACTTCTCCACCTACATCGTTAGATCTATCCTCATCAGGAGTAGAATCAAAATCTACCGCACCTGGACAATCCAACGCACCAGCAGAAAGAATTTCCGCATAGTTAATTATAGAACCTTCTGTCTTATCTCCTCTAATTGTATAAACTATTCTTATCGTTGTATTCTGACCTGGATCTAGATTAGGCACTCCGCTATATACATAGTTTGTGCCATTATAGGTCCAACCAGTATTATTACCAGGGTTAAATATCAAATCTGGATCTCTATAATTTACAACTTCTATATTTTCTGAAATTGTCGTTCCCTGATTATAAATAGTCATCTCAAAGGTCACATTGTTATTAGCGGTATAGATAGCATTAGGAGCTACCAATTCGTTTTTCAATGCTAGATCTAATATCTTTACCTGCGCCTGATCTATATCGTCTTCAGCAAGATCATCATTGTTAGGTGAACTATCTATATCAGAATCTGTCTCTCCTAACTGATCCTCTGATGCCGTTATCTGAGCAGTATTGACATAATCATACTGAGTTCCTGCTATGATCCCAAGACGTATTATGTAATTTCTACTTTGTCCAGACAGGAGTGGTGTATCATCACTGTATGATGCTATAGCACCTGCAAGATTCCAACCTGGATTAAGAGAAGGATCGAAAGTAAATCCATCAGCAATATTATCTGATATTGTAAATTTATTAGCAATAAGTCCTCCCTCGTTTGTTACCGTAATTTTAAAATCTACAATTTCATCTAATCTAGGCGTAGCAGAAGAAGCTAGGATCTTAGATAGAGCTAGATCATAATTTTCTGGTAACTTAATTCCTATGTCAAAATTATGATCTACACTTCCTGCACTTCCTGTGTTCACCTCTACCAAATAAGAAGTGTTCCCGTTGATCGTAAGTAATTGTTGGTCAGAATTTTGAGTATTATCAGTATCATCATAAGCAGCACTTACATAAGAAGCACCGGCTATCGTAAATGAAAATCCTGCCGCATTATATACCGCTGGATCTATACCTACATAGTAAGTAGTGTTAGCAGCAACCCCCATATTCCCTTGAGCTGAGCTACAAGTAGGACATGGTGCAGAGTTAGCATTGAACGTATAATTTCCATTCGCATCTGTTGTCGTGTAAGCTATAGGGCTTAGGTCTTGGTCATAAAGGTATATATCTAGATCAGCTACAGGAGATTCTCCTGCGTCTTGCAAACCGTTACAGTTTTTATCTTCCCATACGAAATTTCCTATTTCTATTTCGGCAGGTCCACACTTAATTACTAAATCACCGAATCCTGTTGCTTTTCCAAACTGTGGTGTTATCGTATGAGAATATAATTCTATCGCACTCAGCTTATCACCATTTTTTGTGCTGTATCTATGTAGACCACCAGAATAACTGTTCTGCATAGGATCAAAAACAGCAGAAACTATATTATTAGATCCAGGTAATGCAACGATGCTGCCAAGTGCAATTTCTGGGTGATATGTAGGATTAGCTATCCAGAAATCGTCTCCGAAAAACTCACCATTATTAGGTCCTTCTCCATTACTTACACCTGTACCCGTAAGATTACCAGCTTTCCCATTAGACTCTAGTCTCCATACACCATTATCATTCCATACCATGAGAAGGTCTGGTCTTTGAATATCTAATCTAGGGCTAATAGGATTACAGTATCTATGACCTTTTCTATCAGTAAGTGCTATCACCATATTCCCATCATCGGTAAAGTCTATATCTGTCAACCAATGTGTTATCTCTAAAGAATTAGGTAAAGTATCGTCCCAGTATCCTTTTATAAAATCGGTTGAAAATTCTAAGTTAAATGCGTTTGTTGCTAGATCCATAGAATAAACGTGCGCTACAGATTGTGCTTGATTTTTTATTCCATCAGCTGTACAAGTTACACCTACATATAATTTGTCTTTATATACTTTAAGAGCAAATACTTGATAAGAACCTCCTACGCAATTAGGATTAGGAACAGCTATCTCAGCTGTTGTAGTAACTGTAGGATTGTCTATGTCTATTTTTACAACTGATCTATTATGAAGGTTAGAAACATATAGGTATTCCTCATCTGGAGAAAGTGCCAATGCTCCTAGACCTACTCTACCTACCTGACTTCCGTAAGCACAGTCATAAACATCTGTAACTGAAAGTGTTCCAGCATCTATATTTAGATCTGATAATTTTATAAAAGTTTGTGTAACGGGATTAGCTCCATCCAGATTAGTTCTGAATATGGCATCATGTCCTGCCGATGTTAGACCTGCATATTGCTTAATAAAAGCAGCAGAAAAAATATCATTTGTGGAATTTCTCCATCCCATTCCCCAGATAGATCCTGTTTCAGATTTAGATGCATACTTCTTTACACTACTAGTAGTTGTAAATCCATAATCCATCCCTACGATCGTTTCTACATCACTATTTTCGCCTAGTCTACCCTCTACGAAACAGGCTACGAAAATTTCTGGATTAGAAGAACACATTCCATTAGGTCCTAATAGACCCAGAGATACATCACAGGAAGGAGCAGAAACAAATTGGATATTAGAGCCGTTATCTGGTCCTATCCAAGAATTTGTATATCCATCTGGGAGATTAAAAATAAGCTTATAATTTTCAGCATCATTTAGACCCGAAAAGGAATAAGCTCCATTAGAAGCGGATGACGATTGGCTGATGATCCCATTATTGTCAGCTATTTGCACTAACAGGTTAGGAATAGCCTCTTCATCGGAATCGTAAATGCCATTGTTATTGACATCTAAATAAGCATATCCTGAGATTTCACTAGAAGGACATTGTGCAGTTACGTCCAGTATTCTAATAATTACGAATAATGCTATGAGTGTTATACACCTAAGTATATACAGCGTTGCAGTAAGATTTAGTTTTCTCATTGACCTTAATAGTCTACGTGATTAAATAATAAAACGTTAGTCGTATTACTGCAAATTTGGATGGGAAAGCATAATAATTACATTACACTTATTGCAAATATATAAACTATTTTAAACCTAGCAACTATATATTACGATTTTTTATAATTTATAAATAATCATAATATGTAATACACCTATAAACTAGTAGAAAAACCCATTATTTAGGTTGAAACTGTAATAAATGGCCCTGTCTCTTAGTTTTTGTCCTTTATTATAGAGGTATAACTCCGAACGGTCATCATACATAGGTAAATGAAGGTTCTTAGTTTTCATGAGCAACTGAGGTAGGAAATACATATCATGTATCAGTTTATTTTGTATCAAATTACGTACCCGCTCACTATCTATGCCTAGTCCCGCAGATATCATATTATAATCATCAGCCTTATAGAGTAGTTCTGCAGCCAGAATACCATGGGACTTGTTTCCGTATCTACAAGATGATATGTCTTTGTATCCCCAGCGAGCGGGATATGCAGAGTCATGAATTTTTTTTGTTCCTGCACAACGCGTCTGCCCAGTCCACAGAATACTTTTTATAGTATATATCCTTGTTCTATCTATCCATCCTATAAGAAAGCTCCCTGTGCGAAACTGATCCAGGCCATTCACGTTTCCTAAGATATCGTTCTCAAAGATGGCGATAAACTTATTACTTCTAAAATTTAGTGTACCTGTTGTTTGGCTTGTTGCTCGATTGTCTTTATAATAATGAAACCCATATCCTACGGCATACCTTCGTCCTGTGTTATCTAATTGTGTATAAGAAAAGGATTCCAGGTTTAAGGTATCTCCTATACCTACATGTATATGTGCGTCTATCTTCCATTCCTGAGAAGAAAGGCCATGCCCGTAGCTTCTAAAATTATAATGGTAGGCTACAGCATTTTTGATATTTAGTCTTTTTATTCTATAATCTGAATTGATTCTAAGGCCTATTCTATTTAAAGAAGATCCAAAATTAAGGATGATGGAAGCGCTCAACTTATAATTTTGATTTTTCCATAGGTCTTGTCCGAAGCTTTTATCTGCTGATAAGCCTATTAACATTAAGGCTAGGCAAGAACCATAGAATATCCTCAATAATAAATAATTTAATTTCCCCATGAGCTTTGTAAAATATGTAAATACTACTAAATTTGCCAAACTTTAGGAAAAATAAGGTCCAATAGCTCAGCTGGATAGAGCAGCTCACTTCTAATGAGCAGGTCTCAGGTTCGAATCCTGATTGGATCACTTAAAACTCCTGTAAGTCATTGATTTACAGGGTTTTTTAATTTTAAGTCAAGGCTAGCGTCAAGGCAAGTTTACAAAACACTTAGAAATTCAATCTTTTACAATATAATATATTCCCGATAATAAGAAGTATTCTCTCTTAGGATATTAAGTCTACTCTCTTACTGGTAATTTCTCATTGTTACTCAATTTTCTTTATCTATTTAGATTAGCTAGTATTACTATTATATTTTTTCGGCAAATTACTTCTCTCAATTAATTCACTAAGAGGTACTATTGTATACCCCCCGTGTTAAGTTTCGACAATGCGGGAACTCCCCGCTCTTATTAATTTTTTAAAACTAAACAGTTATGGTAACAGTAACAGGATTTAAAACAGTACTCACTGATGAAGGTGATACTTATGTAAGATTAGTTCTTGAAGGTGACTTAGAAATGATCAAGTCAGAAAGAACTGGTAATTTTTATGCACATCGTAAGAAGGCTACTGTCAGTTCTACTTTCGATGAAGAAAGCGCTAAGAGCATGATAGGACAACAGATCTCTGGTTCTATTATAAAGCAAGATGTAGAAGCTTATCTGTATGAGTTAGCTAATGGTGAAACTATTGAGCTTAAACATAGATGGGTCTTTACAGAAGAGACGGTAGAAGAGTTAGCCATTAAAGATCTAGTATCTAATGCTAATGCTTTTCCCAACGGTAACAGTAAACTTCAAGAAGTAGCCTAATTAGGCTGTTACCTATTTTACACGACGAGGGACTACTTTTCTTCCTTTCCGTTTGGCGAGGATTAAAATGTAGTTCCTTTTTTTTATCACTAAACTTAATCATCATGCTTAACTTAAAGTCTCTAGTCTTCCAAGACAGACCAAGACATAAACTGCTAGTTAATGGCAAAACGTCGCTAACTACTTCTGAGCTATTATCTATCATCCTTAGAACTGGAAGTCAGAAAGCTAATGCTCTACAATTAGCTCAGTCCATACTTACACAGTATGACAACAACCTCAACAAGCTATCTCTTGCAGAACCAGAGGAACTAATGTCCTTATCAGGAATAGGTGAATCTAAAGCACTTAGTATTATCGCTACACTAGAACTATCTAGGCGTAAGCTTATGAGTGAAAGAGAGGAAACTAAAACGATAAGCACTTCTAGAGATGCTTACAACATTTTACTTCCTGAGTTCTTAGATCTACCACATGAGGAGTTTAAGATCCTATTACTTAATAGAGCTAATAAGGTTACTCATATCAAAGATATTTCTAAAGGAGGCATTGCAGGTACAGTTGTAGATAGAAGGTTAATTTTTAAACATGCTATCCATTGCCTCTCTAGTGGTATTATACTTAGTCACAATCATCCTTCAGGTAATCTTAAACCCTCACAAGAAGATATTAGGATCACTAAGGAAATTAGTGAAGCAGGTAAAACAATGGGCATTAAAATATTAGATCACCTAATCATCACTAATCAATCTTATTACTCATTTGCAGATGAAGGTCTGCTTTAACTAAAATCAATTAAAATGAAAAATAACGATCAAGCTTCTCTATGGATACTTATTCCAGTATTATTATTCATAATGCTACTCTATGTAGTTGCTTATGATATTCTTATTGCAGTACTTAAAGTTGCATTACATTATTGGTATGTGTTCTTAATCCTAATATTCGGTTATCTACACTATCTAGATAAGAATGGTTCTTAAGTTAATTACTTACTGGGAATAAGGTCTTCCTCAGATTCAGCTTTACAAAAACACACGCCAACCTACGGTACGGTATTCTGCTGCGCAGACAACCTTGTCATGGTTTTCACAAGCTTCAACTTCGTCAGTCAGCTTCTTTACTCTATCTGTAGTATTGCCTTACGGCAAAGCTCCAGATAGATCGAAGCTTGGGCTTTTCAGCATGCCAGCATGCTCACTTCGGCTCTGCTTAGTTCCTAAGTCCACCTGGCTTCGTTTTTCAAACTCTCGCCAGCTACCTCGTTCGCACATGCGCAGGCATGCAATTTTTTAACTCACTTAAATTTCTTAAAATGTCAATATCTAATTTACCTGGGGTAGAAACGTCTAATACTTCAAAACCTGAATCTTTTAATACCATAGATATAGACTTTGGGTTCATGAAATTCAAATGGTATGGAGGAGTCAATGATTTTGAATGTTCTTTTAGAACC
>ENA-ORXM01001362-ORXM01001362.1-marine-metagenome-genome-assembly--contig:-NODE-1362-length-34523-cov-4.254340_pt1 | contig 34523 bp, 32 predicted proteins | sample MGYA00237867_ERZ511480 | MGnify/ENA primary metagenome ERZ511480 (study PRJEB26309, sample SAMN06266103) | marine metagenome | isolation source: Algal blade | place: United Kingdom:Sidmouth, United... | reverse complement strand
GGATTTAATTTTTTTAGATGGCAACTAAGTTGTGATTTTAGAATGGAGTTGGCGTATAAGCGCGCAAGGGATAGAAGTGAAAAGCCCACAGCGACCTTTTGGGAGTGAGGACTTGTAACGGATAGCCCGACCCTTGGGTTGCGCCAAAAAAAATTGCGACTATTTAATTACTCCTCAAAAAACGCGTCTTTAAAGCCTATTAAATACAATTTTTCTTTGGCTCTGGTTACGGCGGTATATAACCAACGTAGATATTCCTTATCGATGCCGTTTGGTAAATAGGGTTGCTCAACAAAAACGGTGTTCCACTGTCCACCTTGTGATTTATGACAGGTTATTGCATAAGAGAACTTAACCTGTAAGGCATTAAAATATTTATTGCTCTTTACACCTAAAAATTTCTTGTATTTAGAAGATTCATTTGCAAAGTCCTTCATCACTTCTTGGTATAGTCTATTCCCTTCTTCATAGGGTAAGGAAGGGGTTTCGGCTTTAATCGTATCCAATAACAAAACAGTTTCAAAAGGTTTTTGATTGGGATAATCAACCATTTGCACTTTCACTTCTGCAAATCTAAAACCATACAATTCCTTTATAGCAAAGAGTTCAAGAACTTCTATGACGTCTCCATTAGCTATAAAACCAGCTTCCGTATTGGGAGAAAGCCAAAAGTAGTTGTTCTTCACCACCATCATAAAATCACCTACTGCAATCTCATTTTCCAAGTATAAGATTCGGCTACGGATATTCTCATTGTATAAATTCGCCCTTTTATTGGACCTAACTATAAATGCCGTTTCCTCCTTTCCATTTTCCGAATAACTGGTGTCTATTGCTTCCTGTATCTCATAACCATCTACAAGCCGGACTATATCTTTAAAACTGCTTAAATGAAATTTAAACTCATCTGTAAAACTACTCTGTAACTGTTCCCTAAGCAAAGTAGCGTTTACAAGAATACCTGAATCTTCCGCTTGGCGTACGACCTCATCCAATTCAAGTCTAACCACTTCCTTATCATAATTCAATGCTAACTTATCGGGATCGAGTGCTGGACTTAAATTCAGATGAACAGGAGGTAACTGAGCCGTATCCCCAATTAAGATCAGTTTACAATTATGACCAGAATACACAAATTGAATTAGATCATCCAGAAGAGACCCGTTTCCAAATAACTTAGAATCTGTTGGTGCATCCGGAATCATGGAAGCTTCATCTACTATGAAAATCGTATTTCTATGCTTATTGGGTGCTAAAACAAATTGTATTCCTCCACCGCCACCCTGCTTCTTGGGAAAATAGATTTTTCTGTGTATGGTGAAGGATTGAGTATTTGCATAGTTAGACATTACTTTTGCCGCTCTTCCCGTAGGGGCCATCAACACCGCTTTCATCCTAGTCTTCCATAAGCTACTAACCACGGTACCTACCAGGGTTGTTTTACCTGTTCCCGCAAAACCTTTTAACAAAAACACATCGTCCTTTCTGTCAGAAAGTATATACGAAGCTAATTTCTGTAATGCTATTGACTGTTTGAGTGTAGGGTCGTGTGGAAATTTTTCCTTTAGTACTTTATAAAATGATGCATCGTTCAACGTTGTCATAGGTATCAAAGATAAACAGGATTTTTGGGCGAAAAACTTTTGCGATTGAAAAAAAATTGTAGATTTGTCACAACCACTAAAATATAATTAACACTAGAGAAATGAAGACCATAATTCAAATTGTACTGTGGGTAGCTTGTGTAGGTTTGGCATACGCTATATACCAATCAGTTACGGGACCTATCCAATTCAACAAAGTAAAGGAAGAACGTTTTGGGCAGGTTATTGCTAAACTGAAAGATATTAGAAACGCGCAAGAGGCTTACAAAACCGTAAACAGAAAATACGCAAAAGATTTTAACAGTTTGATCAAGTTTATCGATACTGCTGAGTATACTATTACTCAACAGAGAGATTCATCTTATATGGAATTCGATAAAACATATCAGATCGATCTTTTGAAAGAGGTTAAAATCATTGACACTTTAGGTACTGTTTCAGTAAAAGATTCACTTTTTAAAGGAGACAACCGTTACAAGACTTTAATGGAAGTTCCTTTTGCCCAAGGCGGTGAGAAATTTGAAATGAAATCTGATATCCTTTCTAAAGGTAACTATAAAGCTCCGGTTTTCGAAGCCAAAGTAGACAAGAAAGTAGTACTTTATGATCAGCCAGAAGACCTTCTTAAGAAAGAGAAAGCAGAAGTAGGCGTGGAAGAAGTTAATGGAGCATATATTAAAGTAGGTTCTATTGACGAAGTAAGCACCAGCGGTAACTGGCCCCCTATATATGACAAAAAAGGAGAATCAAAATAATACTGGAGAACCAGTGGAGAATTATAAAAAACTGTCCATTCAAGTTAGCTTGAATGGACTTTCTTTTTGTGTATTTGATACCGTAGCAAATACCATTTTAAATTCTGAGAAGGTAGTTTTTGCCCAAGAACTTACCCCATATGAAATATTAAAGCGATTAAAACTTCTATTCTCTTCACATCATATAGAAGAAGATCAGTTTTCAGAAATTGTTGTAGTTCATCGCAACAATTTATTTAGCCTTGTTCCTCAAGTTCTTTTTAATGAAGATGAACTGGCCAATTACCTAAAATTCAATACCAAAATACTAGCCAATGACCACTTGGCTTTTGATGAGCTAGAAAGCTTTCAGATGAATAATGTTTATGTTCCCTTTGTTAACATCAACAACTACATCTATGACCTTTTTGGCGAATTTACCTTTAAGCACAATGGCACTGTAATGGTAGAATCCTTGCTTAACAATCATTCCTCTAGCAAAGAAGCCGTTTGCTATATACATACTTCTCAACGGCAAATGGATGTTACCGTTATTGCCTCAAAAAAACTATTACTCTTCAATAGTTTTAATTTCGTTACTAAAGAAGATTTCCTTTATTACCTGCTATTCACCTTAGAGCAGTTAGAACTCGATACGGAATCGGTTGCAATTAAACTTTTCGGTGATATTGAAAAGGATGATGACATATATGATTTATGCTATAATTACGTGAAGGATGTATCTATGTTCTACCCTTCATTTACAGAACATCCTGGTATAGATAGACCAGAAGACACAATTGATTTCACGGTAATAAATGCTTTTTAATGCGTATAATTTCAGGTTTACATAAAGGAAAGCGACTAACTGCTCCTAAAAAATTACCCGTCCGACCAACGACTGACATGGCTAAAGAAGCTCTGTTCAATATTCTTAACAACCGTTATTATTTTGATGAGCTTGTTGTAATTGACTTATTTGCCGGAACAGGAAATATTAGCTACGAGTTTGCTTCTAGGGGTACAGAACGTATTAGTGCGGTTGATGCTGATTACGGATGTGTTAAATTCATTACCGACACCTCTGAATCTCTTGAAATGGGTATTTCAGTATTTAAAAATGATGTATTTACTTACTTAGAAAAAACACGTGAAAAGGCAACTATAATTTTTGCCGATCCACCGTACGATTTGCCTTTGGAATCTTTTGAAAAAATTCCGGAACTGGTTTTTAATAATGAGCTTTTGACTGAAAACGGCTTGCTCATTATAGAGCATTCTAGTCATATGGATCTTTCACATCTAGATAATTTTGTTGAAAAACGTAAGTACGGGGGTAGTATTTTTAGTTTTTTCAGTGTTCCTAACTAAGATTACAATGAAATTTGCTGAGGTAAAAAAATAAGCAGGCCATAAGCCGGATTCTGTTAAGCCCAAAGGACCTTCCCTATCATTTATCTAGTACTAATATTACTATTAGTCTCAAACCGCCTACCCTTCGGCTCGGGCGTGCAGCCCTCAAGCACCGATTTACATGACGTTTCACCGCATAGAGTTTACCTGGTTTCACTACAGCATTACCTGTACATACTTTCTGCTGCACTTGTCCTTTCCGTTAAACGGATGACGGGCGTTACCCGCTATGCTGCACTATGGTGTCCGGACTTTCCTCTCCCGTTTTCACGGCAGCGATAAGGCGGCCTGCTTAACGTGCAAAATTAGTACAATTGTTGATAAATAAAGACTTTATCCTATCGAAATAAAAGGCACTTACCATTCCTTATTTTATATTTGTATAATTGAGTTGATGTAAATTCTAAACCATAAGTTTTTTTTGGAACCCTTTATTGTATCGGCACGTAAGTATAGACCTCAGACATTTAGAGATGTTGTGGGGCAACAGGCCATTACCAATACGTTGACCAATGCCATTGAGCACAATCATTTGGCGCAGGCGCTATTGTTCTGCGGTCCGCGTGGTGTTGGCAAAACTACTTGTGCCCGTATTTTGGCCAAACAGATAAATTCTGATGGTACAGAAAAGGAAGGTGAGGATTTTGCTTTTAATATTTTTGAGCTCGATGCAGCCTCAAATAACTCTGTTGATGATATTCGTAATCTTATAGACCAGGTTCGTATACCGCCACAGGTTGGTAAATACAAGGTATATATTATAGATGAGGTACACATGCTCTCACAATCGGCCTTCAACGCTTTTCTAAAAACACTTGAAGAACCGCCAAAGCATGCCATTTTTATCTTGGCTACCACGGAGAAACATAAAATCATACCAACGATACTTTCTCGTTGTCAAATATTTGATTTTAAGCGAATTACAGTTAAAGACGCTGCTGAATATTTGAAATATATTGCTGAAAATCAAGGTATTGTCGCTGATGATGATGCGTTGCATATTATAGCTCAAAAGGCAGATGGCGCCATGAGAGATGCCCTTTCTATTTTTGACAGGGTAGTTAGCTTTTCAGGAAAAGAACTAACTAGAAAAGCAGTTACTGAGAACCTTAATGTTCTTGATTACGATACCTATTTCTCGGCAACCGATTTAATTTTGGAGCACAACATTCCGCAGTTGCTACTTTTATTCAATAAGACCTTATCCTTAGGTTTTGACGGACATCACTTTATTAGTGGTTTAGCTTCTCATTTTAGGGATTTAATGGTTTGTCAACATCAAGACACGATTAACTTGCTGGAAGTTGGTGACGTGGCCAAGCAAAACTACCTGGAACAGTCAAAAAAGACAGGGATGCAGTTCTTACTGCAAGCTTTAAACATCGCCAATGACTGCGATTTAAAATATAAAACCAGTAAAAACCAACGGCTGCTGGTTGAACTTACCTTAATGAAATTAGCTTCGATTGGATTTGAGGCAGAAAAAAAAAATTCTGAATCTGACGTCCTAGACGGTTCCACTATCGATTTTATAGCACCCGCTTCTTTTTTTAAAGGAAATAATTCTCCTGCAAAAACTCAGGCACAAACTTCAACACCGGCTCAGGAACAGCCCAAACCAGCTACTCCAGAAACAGCTGTAACAACTAAAAAACAGGAAAGTCCACAGTACCAAAAAGAAGAAACAACAAGAACACCTAGTTCTATAGCTGTTGCCAAACCTAAAATAGAAGAAACCGCAGCCCCTCAACCCAAAGCCACACCCGCAAAAAAGCTTAATATAGGTGGAGGAAAACGAGTATCCGGACTTTCTATTTCTAGTTTAAAAGCAAAAAAAGAACACGAGCTTAGTCGCAAAGACGAAACTATTGACGAAAGCAAACTACCAAAGGATGCTTTTACCGAAGAGGAAATGCAAAAACATTGGGCGGATTTTGTTGATAAAATCGATTTGGAAGGAAAGAAAATTCTAGCTTCCAACCTCAATGCAGATATACCTAAATTAGTTCAGGACAAGACCATTTGGATAGAACTTCCAAACGGCACTATGAAAAAAGAAATTGAGCGGGAGCAATACGGGCTTATGGAGCACCTAAGGCGAAACTTAAACAACTACTTCATTGAACTAAAAATTACAGTCAACGAAAGTGTAGCTAAAAAATTCGCTTTTACACCTGAAGAAAAATACGAAAAACTTAGGGAGAAAAATCCAGCGATAGATTTACTCAGAAAAACTTTTGACTTAGACCTTTAATCCTTTTTACAAAGCGAATTCGCAGTGCGTATACCAGCATAATTACTGCTATAATCAGCAAACCACAAGCTTCTCTACCGCGTTCAATATTCTCTATATCTCCTTCTCCAATAGTAAAACCCTCAAATTGCACAGGCCATTGTTTATAAGCACCTATCATGGCCAATAAACAAAAAAAGGTTGCTATAGTAAAAGTCAAACGGTTAACTACAAAAAGTAATGACGCTAAAGCAGCTAAACCGTAAATAATATACCAAGTAGTAGCATCTGGATCATTATATTGTAGGTAAGCCGCCCAAGCAAAAAGGACCGCAAATACAGAACTCAATATTTTAAAGAAATACTTCATACTTCTTCCATTATATGGTTTTTTAAAATCCCAAACACATCCGTAGCTTCAATATCATCATTAAATGAGGAATTTATTTGATCCGTAATTAAAATCGGGAAATCAGCTTTATCTTCCGGTATTCGGCCATGGGATCCCTTAACTAACGTAGCATCCAACGGAATGATATTCATTACCGTTCTGAATCCCATTTTTTTCTTAAGCAACTTGGCAATAACCTTCGCCATTACCAATTTATCTTTCGGGTCAGTCAACATCTCAACTGGATCATAACCTGGTTTTTTATGTATATCTACCATTCGCGCATAATCCGGCGCTTTAGCATCATCCAACCAAAAATAATAGGTAAACCATGAATCGGCATCGGCAACCACAACTAGGTCTCCACTTCTTTCATGATTTAAATTGGCTTTTTCCAATTCTTCTCCTGTTAGTACTTTTTCAACTCCGGAAACTGTTTCCAACAAAGCCTTGACCTCTAACTTTACTGAAGGGTCGTTTAAATAAACATGGGCAATTTGATGGTCTGCTACAGCAAAAGCCTTGCTCTGACCTGCATCCAAAAGTTCAAGTCCGCGTTCTTCCCTAATAGCAATATAGCCTTTGGAACGTAAGATTCTGTTTAAATGAATAGGGTTATTTACATCGGTAATACCATATTCAGACAGCAGTACAATTCTTGTATTTCGCTTCTCAAAATGTTTTACCAGATGCTCCACTACTCCATCTATCTCTTTTAAGTCTTTTTTGATTTTTTCAAAATTGAGTCCGTGGCGCTGTAAGTTATAATCCAAATGCGGAAGATAAACCAAAGACAAAGTAGGATTATGCATCTCATCCGTACGAATAGCCGCATCAGCAATCCATTTGCTGGATTTTATAGAGGTTTTAGGACCCCAAAACTGAAATAATGGAAAAGTACCCAGCTCACCCTGTAACGTATCCCTCAACTCGGGAGGATAAGAATACACATCCGGTATTTTTCTGCCATCGGCCAAATAATTAGGTCTGGGCGTTAAGCTATAATCTACGGTAGAGTACATATTGTACCACCAAAAATGGTTCGCACAGGTAAAATGTTCATCCTGTTTTTTTAGTTCGTCCCAAAGTTTATCGCTTTCCACCAGTTTATTTGACTGACGCCAAAATTTAACTTCACACTCATCTTTAAAATACCAACCATTCCCGACAATACCATGTTCGTCAGGAGTTTTCCCCGTCAAATAAGTGGATTGTGCAGAACAAGTTACTGCTGGCAAAACAGGATTTATGTAAGCAGATTTTCCCTTTTTAAGAAAGGATTCTATAAATGGGGTATGCTCCCCAATAAGACGTTGCGTCAAGCCCACAACATTAATCACTAGCGTTTTCTTCATCTTCTAAAACTTATCTACAAACCAATCAATCTCCCTTATAATAGACTCGGAAAGGTCTCTCTTTAAAGCAGATGGGAGAACATCCCAAGTGTAGGTCTCAATTTCCAAATGTTCGGAAACAGGGTGTTCCTTTAAATATTTCATCACTTTTAGAATATGGTCTTGGGTAGAATTCAAAGCTCCAAAACGTTCTAAAAAAATAGGCACGTGAAAATGTGCGCGTAATTCTTCAAATTCCCTTTTATGTTCAAGAACAATAGGCAAATCATTATAGGTTTTTACCTTACCACTCACCTTTTCAGTTACTTGGTGTAAATAGGTAGGCTCATCAAAAAGTGCCAAAGCTTCCCAAATTTCATCATTCCCTGACGGATTTGAAAGAATTTTTAAAGCAGCACTCACTTGAATTTTCCCTATTGCAATTCCCGCTTTTTCCAATTTTTCAAAAGTGTCCGTTGGCTCTTCGTAAGCTAATGAAAAATGGCAAATATCATAGCACACGGTAAGGTAACGGTGAATCAATTTCTTTGCAGCTTCAGCATCCAACCCTAATTTTTCACCTATTAGGGCAACACCAATAGGCAATAAATAATCAGCGAAAAATTGAAGAACCTCATCACTATTCTCCAACATACCATCAGGCTCCGGCTCTATATCCAAATGTAGATATTTTCCGGTTTCTTGTTCTATTTTATGTAGATGCATGGCAACTTCGAGCATATTTTTTGCTCCCGTTTCAAAAGCTGTTTTAGTCGCTTCTTCTGTAGCATGCCAATATTTATAGCTTACTGGAGACGTTGAAATTCCACCCGTATTACCTTCAGGAAGCAAAGCCGCTAACTGATCGAACATACGCCTAGTATATGTCAACCTTTCCTTTGTGGTCCAATCTGGCGCATGCACATCATCCTTAACGCGTTCGTTATGAAAATTACCATAGGGAAAACCGTTCATGGTAAAGACGTATACCTCGTTTTCACTCAGCCATTGTTGAAATTCAGCAAGATTCGAATCCAAAGCAAGTTCCTCACTCGCTTTATTGGATAAACGCAACCCCAAACCGAAAGGCTTGCTGGGAGCTACTTTTTGCTTAATCTGCGGAACGTGATTCTTTAGACTATCAAAAGTGGTCTTCCAATCAAATCCTGGGTGGATATTGGTACAATATGTAAGTTGAAAATTTTTATCTATGCGCAAGCTATTTTACTTTAAGTTTTGAAATTTCGTTTACCAAGTCCAATGCATTTTTCATGGTTCCCCTATCAATTTCGTGAACATCATGTTTTACGCCAATATCAGAAATTAACGTTATCGTGAGTTCCCCACCTAAGTGCTCCCGAAATTCTTCTATTCCATTCAGCAACTCGTTTACTTCTTTCTCAGAAGATAACGGAAAGCTCAAATCAAAACCTATATTCTGAAAAACCTGCACTACACGATTTAAATCGGACTCATTTATCAAACCGATTAAATGCGCATAGGCAACATCTAGAACAATTCCTTTTGCAACCGCTTCACCATGACGCAGTGCATAATTGGTCATATATTCTAATTTATGGGCTGCCCAATGTCCAAAATCCAATGGTCTGGAAGAACCACTTTCAAACGGATCTCCACCCTGAGCTATGTGATGCATATGCATTTCGGCACACCTATAAATAGTGTACTGCATAGCTTCCATATTTCTCTCTCTTAATAAATGAGCGTTTTTTTCCAAATATTCAAAAAAGACATCATCTTTAATCAGTGCTACTTTTAGAGCTTCCGAAATACCGGATATCCAATCGCGCTGCTCCAAGGTTTTTAAAAAATCCGTATCATTTATTATAGCGAACGGAGGAGCGAAAGTTCCAATAAAATTCTTCTTCCCAAAGGCATTCACACTATTCTTAACCCCTACCGCAGAATCATCCTGAGATAATACCGTTGTTGGTATACGTATTAGTTTTACACCTCTATGGGCAATTGCCGCGGCATAACCTGCCATATCAATAACCGCACCGCCGCCAATTACAACTACAAAAGAATGCCGGCAAATAGCGTATTCACTAACCGCTTTTAGAATAGCCTCAACCTGACTCTCATCATTTTTACAAGCCTCACCACCTTGAACGACCATACTTTTAGTATGCAACAGATTCTCTTGGTATTGCAGACAGTAGGTTTTAATGTTTTGTATTAATTCCGGGTGAGCCTCGGCCACACCATCATCAATCACAAAGAGTAATTTTACAGGCTCATTCTTATAAGCTTTGATAACATCCCTGAACAAGGTGTTTTTTATACCGAACAAGTTTTCGGTAAAGTGGAGGCCATATTGATATGAAACCTCAAATTTCTGTTCTATTGTTTTAAACATCGAATTTATTTTGAACGCCAATACAATTGACCTTAAGTAACGGCAAATAATTTAGACAGGCCCTTAGAAATAGGCAATAAGGCCAGTATTATCAAACCATACCACCAATCTGAAAATGCAACAGCTACAGATGCATCTAGCAATATAAGCGATATAACTCCTGCCATAACCGCTTTTTTAATATTCTCAGGAGAGTTTACGGAATGGGCTTTGACCAAAGGTCTTAACACCGTGAACGCAAACACTACTAGAAACAATAACGAAAATATTAGGTCATCCGTATATAAAAATGCTATAGATGCAACGGCCAAAATCACCATACCATAAAGTACACCTGCCAGCACGATGTGGTTTTTGTTTTCACCATGCACTTCCCCCCTACTAATCAATGTAATAGCGAAGATATAGACAATAGGGATAATGGCCATAAACCAGTAATTGAAATCTCCTAAAATGGACATTCCCAATAGGAGGTTTATCCCTCTACACAAACCCATACTCAAAGGACCAAAAAAATCATACTTTTTGGCAATGCCGTCATATAAAAGTATAGCCATAGCAAGCGCAACGGCAACACCACCTGAAATACTCGATACTAAAAAGGCCAACAGAATTCCGATAACCAAAGTAATTGAACCATATAGCGTTGCAGCCGCTATCGGCACAACTCCGCTAGGGATAGGCCGTTCTGGCCGTTCTACTTGATCTATTTTAAAGTCGAAAACATCATTAAGGATTACCCCGCCCGCATATAAAAAAACGGATGAAAACATAAGGCACAAGATATGCGTAAACAACACTGAACCTAAAAAATCTGATGTTACACCGCTTGCAAAAATCCCTCCAATAGCTACACCGGCCAAAATATCGGCGGCTGCAGTCGGTAAGTTAGCAGGTCTTGCCAATCGCGCATATCCAAGAAATGTGGAATTCATTATGTAATCTGATCAGAATCTACTCTGGGTTCTTGCCCTCTTAAAACACTGTTGTCATTAAAAAGTTGAGCTTGATTTACTCCTTTGGATTTCAACCAATGCTCCTCTTTCATTTTGCCGTTAGAACCAAAAATATCCAATGCATTTTGGTAACAGGTTTTTACAACGTCTTCTTTTGCAATACCTCTTTTCAGCATAAGATTTGCTGTTTTTGGCACGGCCAAAGGGTCACTAACGCCCCAATCCGCAGAACTATCTACAATAATATTAGTGCTTCCGAATTTACGTACCACCTCAACCATACGTTCATTACCCATTTTTGTTTTTGGGTAGATGGTAAATGCAGCAATAAAACCTTTGTCCAAAACCTCTTTTACGGTTTCTTCGTTATTGTGGTCAATAACTACCTTTGCAGGGTCTAGGCCATGTTCCAGACAAACTTCCATACTTTTAAGCGTACCAGCCTTTTTATCACGATGTGGTGTGTGTACCTGAACCACCATATCCAATTCCTTGGCCATTTCCAGCTGCATACGGAAGTATTTATCCTCTGCCGGAGTTTGATCATCATAACCTATCTCACCTATGGCCACCACATTCTGTTTGTGCAGGTATAGAGGTAAAAGCTCAATAACCTGTTCCGCTAAAGCCTCATTATTTGCTTCTTTGGAATTTAAACCGATGGTACAATAATGCTGAATACCAAACTGACTAGCTCTAAACGGCTCCCAACCTACTAAACTGCTGTAATAATCTTGAAAAGAACCTACCTGAGTCCTTGGCTGTCCCATCCAAAAAGAAGGCTCTATTACCGCAACAACTCCGGCCGCGGCCATCGCTTCATAATCGTCCGTAGTTCTAGATGACATGTGTACATGCGGATCTATTATCATCATTTTATCTTCCATATTAAGCTTTTATATTTTTCCAGGTAATTTCTTTATTAGTTACTTGAGCCTTTAAATTTGGGTGTTGGGCCAATAACTCTATGGCTTTTGGCTCTTTAGAATTATAACAACACAGTGCCGCTACTTTATTTTCAACAAGATTATCACTTGCGAACAAGCGCTCCATATCTTTCAACAAGGTTTCATCTAAAAATGCTGCCACAGGCCGCCAAAACAAAGGCTCTATTTCCCGGGACGCCGCCCACCTTTCATGTGCGTAATCAGATATAATTCGTGTTAAATCCTTATTCGCTCGCTCATCAATACTTAAAATGGCAGAAAGATCTAACTGCATAAAAGCAGCTTTAAGGAACATTTGGTTCCATTGTTGATCATTAAAATATTTTGCGGGATATGGATTCTGCATACTTATGGCTTCAAATATGGTGGAAATATTCGTTCGTAAAGCCTCAACTGCAGTCTGCTTATAATTTTCAGCATCGGGTAACAGAATCAGAAATTTTAAGAAGGTTTCCAGCTCTCCGATATCTGCTACTTGAATAAGGTTAGCTACTTTAGGTACGAAAAAATCACCATCTGCCTTCAACACCTTCAATAAAAGATAAATGCGTGCTATTTGAAGTACGGTAGCATTCTGTTTAAGCAAATACTCGGTTACTTCATCTGTATCAGGACTTAAATTCAGAATAGTGTCTGAATCTATTTTACTAGCCAATAGGCTATACGTCATGTACAGATCTTTTGTAGAACTTGAACTAATTATTTGTTCTAGTTTTGAATGCAACCATGAATCTGTATCAGGGTCTAAATTACTGCTTAATAAAGTCTGAAGTTCTTGGTCTAATTTGGTTAATTCCATATTCTGTTTTTCGGGTTTCTTGATAAGTGGTAACAACCCTGTTTTCTTTCACCTTTCGGCATTATAAAAAACAACTATCTACAAAACTAATTATTCTTTGGGATAACATGATATTTAAGATGCTAAATTCAAGTTATAGTTTACAAAGATTCTTGCTAATTTTACGAAAAATTGAATTATGCTAGGTTTAAAGCTACCAACTGACCCAAGATGGGTAAATATTGTTGAGAAAAATATAGACGAAATTTTGACCGATCATGCGTATTGCGAGCAAAAAGCAGCAAGCACGGCTATATCCTTGATCATAAGTTTTCCGGAATATACTGAGTTGGTGGAAGAAATGATTGCACTTTCGCGAGAGGAAATGGCCCATTTTAAAATGGTGCATGACCGGATTACAGCAAGAGGTCAGAGTTTGGGACGTGACAGAAAAGACGAATATGTTCTTCAATTAATAAAGTTCTTTCCCAAAGGCGGAAGCCGTACTACCCAGTTGGTGCATCGTCTTTTATATGCTGCATTAATCGAAGCTCGGAGCTGCGAACGCTTTAGATTGCTTTCCGAAGAATTGGAAGATAAAGAACTTGCCGATTTCTACCATAAACTTATGGTAAGCGAAGCAGGACATTATACCATGTTCTTAAAATTTGCAAGACAATATGGAGACCGCGAGGAAGTAGACAGAAAATGGCAGTCACTCTTAGATTTTGAGGCAGAAATAATGAAAGACCTAAGTAATAAAGAAAGTATTCATGGATAAAAAATCAAGTTTTAGGTAAAATCAAATAATACCTAAAACTTGAAACGTAAACTACTCTTTACTCCGTAGTAGGAATATTAGAACCTAATTTATCTAGATAATAATCATACGTAGCAAATTGTGAACGTAACTTAGGCTTATCATTTACACGATAAGCATTATCCTGTGCCTCATTGAAAACCCGGGCTTTCACATTATCGTTCCATGAAATCTCATACGTATCGATCAATTCTTTTTTGACATCTTCATCATAAATAGGGCAACCCACCTCAACCCTGTTCTCGAGATTACGGGTCATAAAATCCGCTGAAGAAATAAACACTCTAGTATCACCATCATTACAAAATATAAACATACGCGGATGCTCCAAAAACTTATCTACTATACTGATAGCTTCAATATTTTCGCTCATTCCTTCAATTCCAGGAATCAAGCAACAAATACCACGAACAATTAGTTGAATCTTTACCCCAGCGTTACTGGCTTCGTACAATTTATCAATCATCTTGTACGAAGTAAAACTGTTCATTTTTATCTTTATGAAAGCTTGTTTACCCGCCTCGGCATTTAAAATTTCTTTATCTATAAGTTTTGTAAAGAAGGATTTTGTATAATGAGGAGATACTATTAAATGCTTGTACTTATTAATTTTATAGGTAGTTTCAAAAAAATCAAAAACCTTGTTTAACTCCTTTAATATAGGCTCATTAGCAGTGAACAAGGTATAATCCGTATATATTCTTGCAGTTGATTCATTGAAGTTACCAGTACTTATAAAACCATAACGCTTTAAAATTCCATTTTCTTCGCGCTCTATCATACAAATCTTACTGTGTACTTTAAGACCGGGAACGCCAAAAATAAGTTTTACCCCTTCTGCTTGCAGTTCTTCGGCATACCTAATATTAGCCTGTTCATCAAAACGGGCACGTAGCTCAATTTGCAATGTCACCTGCTTTCCATTCTTAACAGCATTTGAAAGACATGCGGCAACCTGAGAATCATTAGCTAGGCGATAAACCGTTATTTTAATTGCTTTTACCTTAGGGTCAAGAGCAGCTTCCCTTAAAAACTTCAACACATAAGAAAACGTGTGATAAGGGGTATACTGCAAATAATCCTTTTCAGCAATTTGCTCTAACAAACTCCCCTCAAGACTAAGGCCTTTTACCGGTAGCGGAGCAATTTTATCATACATAAGATCTTCTCTCCCTAAACTAGGAAAGCCCATGTAATCCCTTTTATTATGGTATCTACCACCGGGTATGACACTATCTGCGTCTTCAATACCCATTTTTTCTTTCAGAAAGTCTAACGTATCCGTTTCTATATTCTTATCATATACAAAACGTACCGGATCACTAATTTTTCTGTGCTCAACACTAGAATAAATTTTCTCTATAAAACTCTTACTCAAATCATTATCTATATCCAGCTCAGCATCCCTGGTAATCTTGATCATATGAGAAGATATGCTCTTATAATCGAACATTGGGAAAACGCTATCCATACAATAGCGAATTATATCATCTAAAATAATAACATAGTTTTTATCTCCCTCTTTTGGTAAAACCACAAACCTGTCTATACCCTTAGGAATCTCAATAAGCGCGTAACGCTTTTCTTTCTTCTCAAATGTACTCTTGGTGCGATCATCACTCTGTAAAACCATTTTTACCGCTAGATAAGCTGCGGTATCCTTTAGCATTGGAAACTCTGCCAAATCATTTAAGATAATGGTCATGAGCTGTGGACTTACTTTTTGTACAAAATATTTTTTAACGAATTTTCCTTGAGCTTCAGAAAGTTCTGTTTCATTAAGAAGGTATACGTCTTGCTCCTCAAGTTCGTTTTCAATTTTCTTAAGAATCTCAACACTTTTACGTTGCTGCTCTATAACAAACTTGGTAATTTCAACAAGTAAATCTTTTGCTTTTTCTCCTCCCAAAACACTTTTACCAGATTTCCCGGCTTCAAAAATACGTTTCACCGTGGCATAACGCACCTTAAAGAACTCATCAAGATTATTTGAAAAAATACCTAAAAAACGAAGACGTTCAATTAACGGTACATTTTCATCCTCGCATTCTTGAAGCACTCTTTCGTTAAAACGTAGCCAACTAATCTCTCTATTTATATATTTTGGTCTTGTCTTTATCATTTATCTTAAGTCTTTCGGGAAAATTGTTTGTTCTGTGATTCCTTTTTTTACCAAACTCCAGTTATCAACATTGAATTTTAAATGCACGAGCCCACTGGTAGAAACGTTGTCAATATAGGTATTTCCCAAAGAATTGGCAACATGTGTAAAAGCATGGTTATGCCCAAAAATCATCACCGAATCCAAGGAGTCATCAAGATTTGATATGAACTCAAACACTGATTCTCCCGAAAAATCATACAGCTCATCTTTAATCTCTACGGATGATAGTGGGATGTTTAATTGTCTGGAAAAAATCATACAAGTATGCAACGCCCTATTTGCAGGACTTGAGAAAACAGCAGCTATGTTTTGAGCTTGCGAATTGAATTCTGACGAGACCAAAAGCGCATCATTAACACCTCTTTCTTGTAGTGGACGATCTCTATCACTCACAGAATAATCCCAAGAAGATTTTCCGTGTCTGACCATTATCAATGTTTTCATTTAACCAAAATTTAAAGTTTTAAAAATATTTTGAGTGGCCGAAGTAATAGGGTTAAGGTGCTAAACGCTCCATTTTCCAATCCAATTCATCTATTAAGGAATACCGGATGCGATCATGTAAACGATTTGGTCTACCCTGCCAGAACTCCATAGATTTTGGTTTTACAATATAACCACCCCAATTTATGGGTCTCAGAATTTCTTTATTCTCATATTCTAGCTCTAATGCCTTTAGCTTTCCCTCCAACTCTTCACGAGAGGATATTACTGAACTTTGCTCAGAGACGATTGCCCCTAACTTGCTTCCATTAGGGCGAGATTCAAAATAACCGTCAGAAAGGTTCTCCGCTATTTTTTCGGCCTTACCTTTTATTATAATCTGCCTTTCCATATTAGGCCAAAAGAAAGAAACACATACCTTGGGATTAGCAGCTATAGCCCTACCCTTTTCACTGTCATAATTGGTGTAGAAGATGAATCCTTCGTGCGTAAACTTTTTTAAAAGTACAACCCTACTTTTAGGAAAACCGTCCAACCCTAAGGTAGAAACCGTCATAGCATTGGGTTCATCTACTCCGTTAGATGCTTCGGTCTCATAGAACCATTTCTGAAATAACTCCATTGGGTTATCGGAGATGGAACCTTCTAAAAGAGCGCTTTTTTCATATGATTTGCGATAATCCCCTAAATCTTTTTGCATAGTCTTCTTTGCTTAAATCCTTTAACCAAAGTTCAGCAAAAGATTGGTAACGTAAAAGCAGGGAGGAGACTAAAACTCAAAAAACTTACCATCATCGGCAAGTTTTACATTTGGAAAGACTTCCAAAGCCTCTTTCTTAAAAAGCTCAATAGATTTATATCGTGTGGAGTAGTGTCCCAAAATAAGCCACCCAACATTGGCATCTTTTGCAATTGCAGCTGCTTCTTTAGCTGTAGAATGTTTTGTCCTAACTGCTAAATGAGCTTCTGTTTCCAAGAAAGTAGACTCATGATATAGAGCTGTTGCGTTTTTAATCTGAGTAACGATATCCGGTTTATAACCAGTATCACTACAATAGGCATAGCTTTTTGAAGGAGCAGGGTCAAAACTTAATTTGGCATTTGAAATTACGGTACCATTATCTAAAACCACGTCTCGCCCATTTTTTATATTTTGAAAATAAGCTTTATCCACTTTATATTTTGCAACCGCTTCTGCATTCAACTTTCGTTCACCCGGTTTCTCTTTAAAGAGAAATCCGTTGGTATATACTCTATGGCTCAAGGGAATAGTCTCTACTATAATTTTATCATCTTCAAAAATAACTTCTGACTCTTTATTGGTCAGTTCATGAAAGTAAAGTTGATAATTTGTCCAAGAATCCCCTAACTTCAGTAATAGTGTAATTGCCTCTTTAATCCCCTTTGGACCATAAACATGTAGCTCCTTCTCCCTTCCTAAAAGACGGAATGTTGAAACAAGCCCTGGCAAACCAAAAAAATGATCGCCATGTAAATGCGAAATGAAAATATGGTTAATGCGAGAAAACTTAATCTTGTGCTTACGCAATTGCACTTGTGTTCCTTCGCCACAATCAATTAAAAACATATGGTTCTTAATCTCCAACACCTGAGAAGTTGGGTTGGTCATTGTTCGCGGTGTTGCTGCGTAGCAACCTAGAATCTGAAGTTTCATTTCTCTAATTCTTGGGCGTATATATTAGAGCATCCTCTGCTGTAAATTGCCCTTTAAAACTAAATGCATAAGGAGATTCTCCATGATCATTTAGGTATCTAAGACGCTCTTTTGCTTCTTCAGGTGTAGGTTCATGTCCTTCTTTTGTATACCACAGACACATATGCATGTCAGACATTTTATGAAACCATTCTTTCTTTCTTTTCATTACCCCTGCATGCTGGGAAGCATATGTAAAATTAAACAATGCTTCTTTAGATTCCCAAACGGACATGTTTATAATTAAGAAATCATCTTCAAAAACACGTAGTGCTGTTGCATTGTTCTCATCACCTTGTAATCTCCAAATAAACCCTGTACTTTTATCTGCAATGGCATTTATACGGTCTAAATCTTTAACAAAATCAGCCATTACCGGACTGTCTATAGGGGCTAACATTTTAGCAATGTTTACTTGAGATAGGTGATAGTTACTCATAAATCTAAATCTCGTTCAATTTCTTCCATTTCAATTACATCCTGTGCTTCTTGAATTGTAGGCACAACTATTATAGCATCCGGCACCTCATCATAAGAGACTTTATTGGTTACCAAAACAAACGATTTCTTTGCTTTTTTATGCAAATCCGATAGTTGCAAAAACTCAAGAACATCATCTGCCTTTAATTTTGAAAAGGAAAAGAGGTTTATGACAATATTGTCATTCTTTATTTTAGGGTAAGCGTCATTTAAGTTTTTCAAGAAAATAGAAAGCGTTGTATTTTCTTGAGAAACGATAGTTGTAGAACCGTCTGAATCGAAAATCATACTTTTATTATTTTATTTTTGAAGCTAATAAATAAATTACTGCCATACGAATGGCAACACCATTTTCTACTTGATTTAATATGATGGACTGTTTTGAATCTGCCACATCACTGGTAATTTCCACACCTCTGTTTATTGGTCCAGGGTGCATAATTACTATCTCTTTATCTAAACTATTCAATAATTTCTTGTTGACCCCAAACTGTTGGGTATACTCACGTGTGGTAGGGAAATAGCTAATATCCAGTCTCTCGTTCTGAATACGCAACATATTCGCCACATCACACCAATTTAGTGCTTTTCTTAAATCTGTCTCTACGGTTACCCCTAAGGATTCAATATGTTTTGGCATCAACGTTTTTGGGCCACAAACTTTTACATTTGCTCCTTGCAATTTTAATGCGAAAATATTGGACAGCGCTACACGAGAGTGAAGAATATCACCCACGATTACCACATTTTTACCTGCTACATCACCTAACTTTTCCCTAATTGAGTAAGAATCCAATAACGCCTGTGTAGGATGCTCATGCGCACCATCTCCCGCATTTACAATAGATGCATTAACATGTTTGGATAAAAATATTCCCGCCCCAGGATTAGGATGGCGCATAACCACCATATCCACTTTCATAGATAAAATGTTGTTTACCGTATCAATTAATGTCTCACCCTTCTTTACGGATGATTGCCCCGCCGAAAAATTTATGACATCTGCCGACAGCCTCTTCTCCGCCAGCTCAAAGGAAAGTTTTGTTCGCGTACTGTTTTCAAAGAAAATATTAGCAATTGTTATATCGCGTAGAGAAGGAACCTTTTTAATGGAGCGATTGATAACTTCCTTAAAATGATCAGCGGTCTCAAAAATGAGCTGAATATCATTCTCATTTAAGTATTTGATTCCTAATAAGTGTTCTACACTCAGTTCCGCCATTGTTATTTATTTATCAAATATATCACGTCCTCACCGTCATTTTCCTTCCAAAGAACCTTCACCTTTTCATCGTTTATAGCATCAACTTGTCTCCCACGGTAATTGGGTTGTATAGGCAAATGTCTACTAAAACGTCTATCTATTAATGCAAGCAACTCTATTTCAGAAGGTCTACCAAAAGATTGTATTGCCGTTAAGGCAGACCGGATACTGCGGCCCGTATAGAGTACATCATCTATTAGAACTACTTTCTTGTCCTCAATTAAAAAATCTATTTTGGTTTTGGTAGCTTCCAAGGTTTTATCTCCTCTTCTGAAGTCATCTCTATAAAAGGTGATGTCTAGAAATCCTAGTTTAATTTCCTTTACGCCATATTCCTCTTTCAAGATTTTTGTTAATCTATCAGCAACAAAAGTGCCTCTTGGCTGAATGCCTATAAGAACGGTATTTTTAAAATCTAGATGATTCTCGAGGAGTTGACATGCCAAACGATGGAGTATGATGTTTATTTCCTTTTCAGAAAGAAGTACCTTTTGGCTCATACTGCAATAATGGTTTAGCTTCACAAAAGTAGGGAATTCTACTTAGAAAAAAAGCGCCATTCTAAATGTATTCCGTTTTCTTGGAAAGTACCTACCTAATCTGTATAAACCCATTATGTTACGATAGGTTTGAACAAAAAAATCCCCATAACCAATGGCTATGGGGATTTTTATATGAATAGATATTAGGTTTACTTCTTACCTTCCATCTTATCTTTCAAAGCTTGAAGTGCTTCGTTAGCATCACCTAATGTAGGTTTAGCCTCGTCTGCAGATGCAGCAGCTTTCTTCTGTTGTGCTTTTACGTTACGTTGCTCTTCCTCACGGAAAATAGCAGTGTGACTTGCAACAACACGCTTGAAATCTTTATTGAATTCAATGATCTTAAATTCAGCTTCGTCTCCTTTGCCTAATTTCTTACCATCTTCTTTCTCTAAATGACGTTGCGGAACAAATGCAGTAATATCTTCATTAAAGTCTATGGTAGCACCTTTATCAACGATATCGGTAATAGCCGCTTTATGAATAGTATCTACAGCAAATTCAGCTTCGTATTTATCCCAAGGGTTCTCAGTAGTTTGTTTGTGACCTAAGCTAAGCTTACGACCTTCAACATCTAATTCTAACACTTCAACTTCCATTTTATCTCCTACGGAAACAAACTCAGATGGGTGCTTGATTTTCTTAGTCCAAGAAAGGTCAGAGATATAGATAAGACCATCAATACCTTCTTCCATCTCAACAAAGACACCAAAGTTGGTAAAGTTTCTAACGATACCTGAATGTTTAGAACCAACAGGGTATTTAGTAGTAATATCTGTCCATGGGTCTGGAGTCAATTGCTTGATACCAAGAGACATTTTACGATCTTCACGATCCAATGTCAACACAACAGCTTCTACTTCATCACCAACTTTTACGAAATCCTGAGCTGAACGCAAGTGCGTAGACCAAGACATTTCAGAAACGTGGATCAAACCTTCAACACCTTCAACAACTTCGATAAATGCACCGTAATCTGCGATTACAACTACTTTACCTTTTACTTTGTCTCCAATTTTGATTTCGTCGCTCAAGGCATCCCAAGGATGTTTCTCCAATTGCTTCATACCCAACTGTATTCTAGATTTGTTCTCATCAAAATCAAGTATAACAACGTTGATTTTCTGATCCAATTCTACAACCTCGTTCGGGTGGTTGATACGGCTCCAAGAAAGATCGGTAATGTGTACCAAACCATCTACACCACCAAGATCAACAAACACACCGTAAGAAGTAATGTTTTTCACAACACCTTCTAACACTTGTCCTTTCTCTAATTGGCTGATGATTTCTTTTTTCTGTTCTTCGATATCCGCTTCGATCAACGCTTTGTGAGATACTACAACGTTTTTGAACTCATGGTTTATTTTAACCACTTTGAATTCCATTGTTTTACCAACATACTGATCGTAATCACGAATAGGCTTCACATCAATTTGAGAACCTGGTAAGAAAGCTTCGATGCCAAAAACATCTACGATCATACCACCTTTAGTTCTACACTTAACGAAACCACTAACAATTTCTTCTTTATCGTGGGCCGCATTAACACGGTCCCAAGCCATAATAGTTCTAGCCTTTCTGTGAGAAAGAACCAATTGACCACTTTTATCTTCACGGATGTCAATAAGAACTTCAACCTTATCACCTACTTTTAAGTTAGGATTATAACGGAATTCGTTCAATGAAATAACACCTTCAGACTTAGCATTGATATCTATGATCGCTTCACGGTCTGTTAAATAGACCACTTTACCTTCTACTACCTCTTCATCAGCAGTATCTACAAAGTTTTCAGCTACTAATTTTTCGAATTCCTCTAATTTAGAGTCCTCTACTTTTTCAATACCTTCTTCATACTTCTCCCAATTAAAGTTTTCCAAAAATTCTTTTGGGTCTTGCTTAGGAGCTTGTTCTTTTACTTCTTGTTTAACCTCGGCAGCAGTTTCCTCTACCTGAGCTGTTGTTTTTTCTTCAGCCATTGCTGATCTTAATTTGTATTCTACGATGGCACAAGAGTTAAACAATGACCGCAGAAGTTGTTATATGTCAATTTTTTATCTTTCCTTTTCGCTCTTGATGAATTTGTAAAAAAGGAGTGCAAAAATACATCTTTTTTATTAGTTTACCAACCTTCTCCTTACAGCATTTGCCTGTATACCTTTTTTTATGTTATTTTATACGTAAAATGGTGGTTTTATCGTTATCTTAGGACAAGAATATTAACCATTAAAAAGTATTAAGTATGAGCGTTAAAGCAAAATATCAAGAAGTTTTAAATCTTGGTGAACAATTGGGTATAAAAAACGGAGATGTTTCCGAAGATAACGGTGTGCTGAAAATTAAAGGTGAAGCCGGAACCCCATATGAAAAAAACTTGCTTTGGGACAAGATCAAGCAATTGGGTGGCGAAAGTCCCTCAGACATTAAAGCGAATATCACGGTAGAAGATTCTTCAGTATACGCAAGACATACAGTTAAAAGCGGCGAATCTTTAAGTAAAATAGCGAAACAATACTACGGAGATCCAATGAAGTATAAGCAGATTTTTTCTGCTAACACAGGTGTATTGACTAACCCAGATGTTATACACCCTGATCAAGTTCTTGTTATCCCTAATATCTAAGAAGAACCGAAAACAAATAAAAAACGTGCCAGATTAATTTCTGGCACGTTTTTTTATACTTTCTCAATACAGCGATCGGCTATACTAAGTAGCCGTTCAAATTGCTCCTTCAGCCCCATATCACTATTATCGAACTCTATGGCATTATCCGCTTTACGCAATGGAGAAAATTCGCGGTGGGAATCTATAAAATCTCGCTTCTGCACATTTTCCAGCACATCCTCATAAGAGACTTCCTCCCCCCTATCCAACAACTCTTTATATCTGCGCGTAGCCCTTGCTTGTGGAGATGCAGTCATAAAAATCTTAAGCTCGGCATCGGGAAAAACTACGGTACCAATATCCCTGCCGTCCATAACAATGCCCTTTTCCTTGCCCATAGTCTTTTGCATCTCTACCAACATGTAACGTACCTGTTCCAACTCGGCTATTCTGCTTACGTATTTGGAAACTTGCATAGTGCGTATTTGTTTTTCAACGTTTTCATCGTTCAAGTACATTTCTGCAAAACCCAGTTTGGGATTGGGAACGAATTTTAATTTTATTCTGGGCAACAGTTTTACCAAATCTTCCAAACGCTCTTCTCCGCTGCCAATAAAATTATTGCGCATAGCAAATAACGTTATTGCCCGGTACATGGCACCTGTATCTACGTAAACATAGTTTAGTTCTTTGGCTAGTTGCTTGGCCAAGGTACTTTTTCCTGTAGAAGAAAATCCATCTATGGCAATCGTAATCTTAGACATTAGAGTTTTTTAGCGTTCTTAACTTTTTGGGATGTTAGGGCAATATCTATAACTTCATGCATGTCTGTAACATAATGAAATTTAAGACCCTTAAGATACTCTTTTTTTATCTCTAAAATATCTCTTTCATTATCTTTACAAAGAATCAATTCTTTTATTCTAGCTCTTTTAGCCGCAAGTATTTTCTCTTTGATTCCTCCTACAGGTAGTACCTTACCTCTTAAAGTTATCTCGCCGGTCATAGCCAAACTCTTCTTCACTTTCCTTTGCGTAAACAAGGAAACTAAGGAAGTCAACATAGTTATACCTGCACTTGGACCATCTTTTGGAGTAGCACCTTCCGGTACGTGAATATGAACATTATATTTATCGAATACTTCTGCGTTTATACCAAAACGCTCCGCATTGGACTTTATGTATTCCATAGCAATGGTAGCCGATTCTTTCATTACCTTACCCAAGTTTCCGGTGATATTTAAACTACCTTTTCCTTTAGATAAGATCGACTCAATAAAAAGAATATCCCCTCCCACACTTGTCCATGCAAGACCGGTAACAACTCCGGCTACATCATTGTTCTCATATTTATCCCGCTCCAATCTGGCAGGTCCAAGAACTTTTACGACCACATCATTGGTTACCTTAACCTCATATTCTTCTTCCGTTGCGATATTTTTGGCCGCATAACGTACCATTTTAGCTATCTGCTTCTCCAAAGAACGAACTCCGGATTCACGTGTATACCCTTCTACGATTTTCTCTAACTGAGGCTTCCCTATAGTTAAATCCTTACCAGTAAGACCATGTTCTTTTAACTGCTTTGGTAGCAAGTGTCTTTTAGCAATCTCAACTTTTTCCTCTATAGTATACCCAGTAACATTAATAATCTCCATACGGTCACGAAGCGCTGGCTGAATTGTACTTAGATTATTGGCTGTTGCGATAAACATAACCTTGGAAAGGTCATATCCCATCTCTAAAAAGTTGTCATAAAATTCACTGTTCTGTTCTGGGTCAAGAACCTCCAACATAGCAGAAGAAGGATCACCTTGATGGCTACTTGATAATTTATCTATTTCATCCAAGATAAAAACAGGGTTAGAAGTCCCCGCCTTTTTCAAACTCTGAACAATTCTACCCGGCATAGCGCCTATGTACGTTTTTCGGTGTCCGCGTATTTCAGCTTCATCTCTTAAACCACCTAAAGATATCCTTACATATTCGCGCCCAAGCGCTTCCGCTACGGACTTACCCAAAGATGTCTTACCCACCCCTGGAGGTCCATAAAGACATAGAATAGGCGATTTCATATCGTTTCTAAGCTTAAGTACCGCTAAATATTCAATAATGCGGCGCTTTACATCTTCGAGACCATAGTGATCACGATCTAGAATTTTCTGGGCTCTTTTTAAATCGAATTTATCTTTAGAAAACTCGTTCCAAGGCAAATCCAGAAAAAGGTCTAAATAATTTCTTTGGATAGAATACTCCGCCACTTGCGGATTCATCCTCTGCATTTTGGCCAATTCTTTATCAAAATGCTCCTTGACCTTATCGTCCCATTTTTTCTTTTTAGCCCTCTTTCGCATTTCAAAAATCTCGTCATCATGAGAAACACCACCCAATTCTTCCTGAATGGTTTTCATTTGCTGATGCAAGAAATACTCGCGCTGCTGTTGGTCCATATCATTACGAACCTTGGACTGTATATCATTCTTCAACTCCAATTTCTGAAGTTCAAGATTCATATGTTTTAAAGTAGCCAACGCACGTTCTTGAAGATTATTAATCTCCAATAGTTCCTGCTTTTCCTTTACGCCAAGATTAAGATTAGACGAAACAAAGTTGATCAAGAACGAATTGCTCTGAATGTTCTTAATTGCAAAAGAAGCTTCACTTGGTATATTAGGATTATCCCTAATAATTTTAAGTGCCAAATCCTTTATAGACTCAATAATAGCTAAAAACTCCGGCTCAGTTGGATTGGGCCTCTCTTCATTGGTATCCCTAACCGTTGCGGTCATATAGGGTTCCTCCGTAAGCATTTCCGCTACTTCAAAACGTTTTTTACCCTGAAGAATAACAGTAGTATTCCCATCTGGCATTTTTAGTACTCTCAAAATACGGGCTACCGTTCCCAAGACGTTTATGTCGTTTACCGTTGGATTTTCCGTATCCTTATCCTTTTGGGATACAACACCAATAACCTTAGACCCATTATTCGCATCTTTTATTAAATTGATGGACGAATCCCTGCCCGCTGTAATAGGAATTACTACCCCAGGAAATAACACGGTGTTACGTAAAGGCAATATTGGAAGTGTTTCAGGCAAAGCCTCATTATTCATTGCTTCCTCATCCTCTGCAGTCAAAAGGGGTATCAGCTCTGCATCCTCATCAATGGATTGTAGCGACATATTGTCAAAATTCGCGAATTTAGAATCTCCCATAGTATCATTTGCGGTCATTCTGTCATTTTAATGACAGAACCCTTAGTTATCAATTAACATCATATTCCTTAAAAGCGCTGTTATCATTACTAAAAGCAAGTATAACGCCTTTTCTATCGATGCTTAATTGGCAATTCTTATGCCATCTTCCGAAAATACCCCTCATTTATTTTTCTCAATCAACTGTAACAATCCATAACTTACGTCATCTATAAAGAAACTATTCACTTTTTGAGCCAAGAAAGAGAACATATTGATGCATTATTACAATTGTGTCTAGACGGAAAGCAAAGTGCCCAGCTCGAAGTTTACAATCGCTACTACAAAGCCATGTACAACACGGCAGTGCGAATAGTAAAAAAGAGCGATGAAGCCGAAGATGTCATGCAAGAGTCGTTTTTGAACGCGTTCACGAAACTTCATACGTTTAAAGGCGAGGTTACATTTGGTTCTTGGTTGAAACGTATTGTAATAAACAACAGTATCTATCATTACAGAAGGCAACGGAAAAAAAACGAAGTTGCTTTGGAAGATGTGCTGTACAAGGTCGAAGACAACGAAATAGGTGTTACCGACTCTCATGCGTTTACAGAACCGAAGGCTCAAAAAGTGATGGAAACCATGAAGCGATTAAAAGATAACTATAGAGTTTCTTTGACCTTACATCTTATTGAAGGGTATGATTATGAAGAAATATGTGAGATCATGAATATTAGTTATTCAAATTGTAGAACAACTATTTCTAGAGCTAAGGAAAGCCTAAGAAATAAAATGACGGAAGCTTAAGATGAAAAAAGACGATATTGATAACCTGTTCAAAAACCTAGAGGGTTCTTTTGACCTTGAGGCTCCTGCCCATGGTCATGAACAACGATTTTTAGATAGATTAAATGCACAAAAAAATACAAAGACTTTACCAAACAAAGCATGGTGGAAACCTTTATCCATTGCAGCATCAATCGCTATTATATGCGCCATTACTTTTGGGGTATTTAATTCTAAGCCCTCTTTAGAGCAACAGGTTGCAGAAATATCTCCCGAAGTGTCACGTACAGAGTTTTATTTTGCCAGTCTTATTGAGGAGCAGATTAATGAGCTAAAAAATGAAAGTACGCCTGAAACAAAGAAAATTGTTGATGATACCATGATACAGCTTAAAAAGCTGGAAACCAATTATACCAAACTGGAACAAGATCTTATTAACGGAGGAAACAGCAAGCTTATTTTGAGTGCTATGATAACTAATTTTCAAACACGTATTGACCTTTTACAAGATGTTCTCAATACCATTGAATCTATAAAAAATTTAAAAAATTACGATAATGCAGAAACTACGATATAATCCTATAGCAATATTCATGTTCATGCTTCCCATGTTACTAGTTGCTAATAATGGTGAGTTAAAAGGTAAGTATACTAAAGAAAAAACTATTAAAAAAGAGTTTGATGTAAATAGTGATGCTCTTTTGGAAGTCAACAATAGTTACGGAAATCTCAATATTATTTCTTGGAACGAGAACCGTATCCTTATTGAAGTTCAAATAAAGACCAGTAGCAACAACGAAGAAAAAGCTCAAGAAAAGCTGGACGAGATTTCAGTAGATTTTGAAGGAAGTAGAAGTGCGGTTTCCGCTAGGACTATTTTTAACGAAAGTAGAAGTAGATGGGGATGGAACTGGGGCAATAGCAACAATGTGAATATGCAAATAAATTACACTATAAAACTCCCCATAAAGAGTAATATTGACTTGGATAATGATTACGGCAGTATCAACATTGATCGTATTGACGGCCATGCAAAAATAAGTTGCGATTACGGCAGGCTAGATATTGGAGAGCTTCGGGGGCGTAACAATCAGTTAAATTTTGATTACACCTCAAAATCAAACATTTCGTATATGAACAGTGGTAAAATCTCAGCAGATTATTCGGGTTTTAATATAGAGAAAGCTGGTAATCTGGTTATTAGTGCAGACTATACCAATAGCGCTGTAGAAAAGATGGACAATCTCCAATATTCAAGTGATTACGGTAAAATAGAAATTGGTGAAGCGAACAATATAGAAGGTTCAGGAGATTATATAAATGTGCAATTAGGAACGATTCACGGTAATGTAGATATCTCAGCAGACTACGGCTCACTGAAAATTGCAAACATGGCAAGTGATGCCGGAAACATGCAATTAAATACAGATTATACAGGAGTAAAAATCGGGTATTCCCCAGACTATCATTTTAATTTTGAAATCAAAACCTCATATTCGGGAGTGAGTGGAAAGGACGATTTTGAAATTAATATTAGTGAAGAAAAGAACACAAGCAAGTATTACAAGGGTTATCACGGTTCAGCTAATAGCGAAAATTCAGTTTTTATTTCTAGCGACTACGGTGGCGTATCATTTCGTAAAAATTAAATCATCATCAAAATCAAATTAAAACAAACAGTCATGAAAAATTTTATTGTATTAGGTTTAGCATTAGTAACATTATCCTGTTCAGCCCAGTGGGGAAAAGGTGTAAGAGGCAATGGAAAGATAGTTTCCATAGAACGAAACGTTGGCGACTATGATGCCATTGCAATTTCCGGGTCTTTTGATATTGACTTAGTTAATGGTAGCGAAGGCGAACTTGTAGTTAAAGGAGAAGAAAATTTACTGGAATATGTTATTACGAAAGTAGAAAATGGCAAGCTTATCATTAAAGTAGAAAAAGGGGTTAATCTTAGGCCCTCAACGCACAAGGGAGGCTTGCATGTGCAAGTACCTGTAGAGGGCATAGATGCTCTTAGTTTGTCCGGTTCTGGCGATATTGTTGGTCATACAACACTAAAAACAGCTGATTTTAAAACTTCAATGTCCGGTTCAGGAGATATAACATTAGAGGTAGATACTGAAAATTTAACAGCCAGCATGTCCGGTTCGGGAGATATGAACCTCAGCGGAAATACTCGTGATTTCAAAGCCACTATTTCTGGCTCAGGAGATATTAAAGCCTATGATCTAGTTGCCGATAACGTAGAAGCTACGGTTTCCGGTTCTGCAGATATTAAGGTTACTGCAAACGAAAAGTTGAAAGCTAGGGTATCTGGCTCTGGAGATATCAGCTATCGCGGAAACCCTAAGAAAGTGGACACGAAAACATCCGGTTCAGGGGATGTTTCAAGTGATTAATACATCAAAAAGCGAATACCATAGTCATCAAATCAAGCCTCTTCAAAAGGGGCTTTTTTATTGACCCTTGTTAAAAGAAACATCCCTATTAAGAAAAACAGACCTAAGAATATTATTGAATATCTAATACTTCCGGTTATCTGAGCTATATAACCATAACTCAACATTCCAATAACAATACCTATTTTTTCGGAGACGTCATAAAAACTAAAATATGAAGTAGTATCAACGGCATCGTCAGGTAGAAGTTTGGAATATGTAGAGCGAGACAATGATTGTATACCTCCCATGACAAGACCAACCGCAGCTGCGGTGATGTAAAATTCCATAGGGGTTGTAATCGTATAGGCAAAAATACAGATGAAAATCCAAATTAAATTTAAAACAATTAAGGTATTGATATTTCCAAAACGCGTTGAACAACGCGAAGTGACAAAGGCTCCTAACACCGCTACAATCTGAATTAATAAAATACTTACTATAAGCCCCGTGGTTGAATCTGTTGTACCCCAATCAAGTTCTTCTATTCCAAAGTAAGTAGCAATCAACATAATGGTCTGCACGGCCATACTGTAGACAAAAAATGCCCCTAAATACCTTTTTAACGGTACATTGGTCTTTATTTTTGACCAAATTAGCTTCAATTCCTTGAACCCGTTAAAGAGAACGTCCTTTGTAAAAGTTTCTTTTTTATTTCCTTTTGGCAAGTGATAATAGGTATATTGACTAAAAGCTATCCACCACAAACCAGTCATAACAAAAGAAAGTCGCGTAGGTGTAGATTCGTCTTCAAAACCAAAAGAATCGAACTTTAAAATCATAGCCAAACAAATAATCAAAAGTACCACACTACCTATATACCCTAAAGAATATCCTTTGGCACTAATCGCATCTTGCTGTTCTGGAAAGGCTATATCCGGTAAATATGAATTATAGAAAACCAGACTGGACCAAAAACCTATTAACGCCGTGAAATAGCACAATAAACCAAACCAAAGAAAATCCATGCTAAACCAATAGAGGCCAATACAGGATATGGCTCCCAAATAGCAAAAGAACTTCATAAAAATTTTCTTGTTGCCTACATAATCTGCAATTCCACTCAAAAAAGGACTTAGGAAAGACACTACCAAAAATGCTGCTGCCGTAACGTAACTAATTAAAGTATCATTATTAAAATCGATACCTAAAAAGTGAACAGTGTCATCTAGAACTTTTCCTTCTTCATCCTTTACTAAAGTTAAAGCACCATAAAAAATAGGAAATATGGCAGATGAGATTACTAAGTTGTAAACTGAGTTGGCCCAATCATAGAACGCCCAGGCATTCAGAAGTTTTTTACTTCCTTTTGGAAGGTTGGTTTTTGGCATAATGGTATAAAAAAACCGTTCTTTTTGAGAACGGTTTTAAATATACAATAATTGTTATGATTTACTGAAAAGAGGTTACCCCAAACTTTTTAGCTTCAGCTCTAGCCGCCGGAGCCCATTCCGTAAGGTTCTTTATTCTAGTATCATTAGAGGGGTGTGTACTCATGAATTCCGCTGGAGCATTCCCCCCACTGTTGGCCTTCATACGTTTCCACAACTCGGCAGCTTCATTTGGGTCATATCCGGCAATAGCCATAATCTGCAAACCAATGCGATCCGCTTCGGTTTCATGGCTTCTGCTAAAGGGTAACATCACCCCTACTTGAGAACCTACGCCATATGCCTGATTGAACATTTCTCGTTTCTGTGGATCTTGAATGGCCACATTACCGGCAACAGCTCCTAACTGTTGCAAGGTTCCTGCACTCATACGTTGCGCACCGTGATCTGCCAAGGCATGTGCTACCTCATGGCCCATAACAACGGCTACACCTCTTTCTCCCGCACAAATTGGTAATATACCTGTGTAAAAGACAATTTTACCACCTGGCATACACCATGCATTTACCGTTTGATCATCTACTAAGTTGTATTCCCATTTATAATCTTTAAGGTATCCGGCATAACCATTAGCGGTCAACCATTTTTCTGCAGCAGAAGAAATACGCTGCCCTACCTTTGTGATCATTCTTGCTTCCGCTGTATTATCAACTACCTTATTCTCTGTTAAGAATTGATCATACTGTGCAAAAGCCGTGGGAAAAACTTGACTGTTAGGATAAAAATTTAATACTTTTTTGCCCGTAAACGGATTCGTCTTACAAGCAGCTACACCCAAAAACAGGGCTAAAACTAAAATTAACTTTCTCATTATGGTTATGTTTAGACCTGTAAATTACAAAAAAACTTACTCAGCAGTAATACGTAATTGCGTAAAATCTTTGCTTACATAAATTGTTTGGTCTCCTTTTGGCATAACATCCACTATGGAGACTTTCTCGTTATCTACCTGTACTTTTCCTATTTTGAAGGGAAGACCGTGTAATTTTATTTTGAATGTTTCATAACTGGTTAGGAAAGCTCCATCTTTAAACTGTTGTATTTTTAGCTCGCCCTCTTTACCCAAAAGTTTAAAGTTTCGCAGACTGTATTTACCATTTTCATAAGTATAACCATCTTCCGCATCCTCATAAACCGTAGAGTTTTCTTCTCCTTCAGTAAAATATACATCCAACAGCAATTCTTTAATTTCCAACTCCCCTACATACTGCTGTACCGGGTATTTTGGAATAATAGCACCTGCTTTTACAAACAACGGAATCGTATCAATATCCGCAACTACCCATTTCTCCCTTCCTCCTTCTATAATCTCATCACTCCAATAATTATACCAATGTCCTCTAGGAATGTACATTCTACGTCCTTGAGCATTTGGTTCTTGAATTGGACATACTAAAATCTGTTCACCAAAGATGAACTCATCCGTCCTAAAATGGGTTTGCGTATCCTCTTGATCATAACAAACAATAGGTAGCAGCATTGGAGTACCTTCTTTCGTATACCTCCAGAACATGGTATATAAGTACGGCAACAGTTCATAACGCAGCTCTATGAACTTCCTTACAATATCCGTTATCTCTTTACCAAAGGACCAAGGTTCTTGATCTCCATGATCCCCACTGGAATGTACTCTACAAAAAGGGTGAAAAATACCCAACTGTATCCATCTTGCAAAAAGTTCGCCGTTTGGTTGCTCGGCAAAGCCTCCAATATCAGAACCTACAAAAGAGTAACCGCTCATGCACATACGTTGCATCTGAACGTTAGCAATCCACAAATGTTCCCAAGTAGCAACATTATCTCCGGTCCAAGTAGAAGCAAAACGTTGTGTACCTGCATAAGCTGCCCTGGTGATTACCATAGGCCTTTTAGGGTACACATATCTTTTAACACCCTCATAAGTAGCCCGTACCATTTGCATTCCATAAATGTTATGCGCTTTTCTATGGCTACTAGGATGACCATCATAATCGTGACGTGTATCTAAAGGGGCAGTTTTTGTAGGTACCTCCATTACCGCAGGTTCGTTCATGTCGTTCCAAACGGCATGTACACCCATTTCGGCCATAAATTCCTTGTATAACTCCGCCCACCATTCACGAACTTTTGGATTGGTAAAATCTGGAAAATTACATTCTCCAGGCCATACTTTTCCCTTCATTCGCGGACCATCTGCACGTTTACAGAAATAGTCGTTTTCTACCGCTTCTTGATAAATCCAATAATCTTTATCGATTTTAATACCCGGATCAATCATTACCACGGTCTTGAAACCGTCTTCATATAGCTCATCTATCATGCGTTTTGGCTCGGGGAATCTTTTCTTATCCCAAGTAAAACACCTAAATCCATCCATATAATCAATATCCAAATAAATGGCATCGCATGGTATTTTTAAATCTCTGAATTTTTTGGCTATTTCCTTTACATTACTTTCCGGGAAGTAACTCCATTTAGATTGATGATATCCCAAAGCCCACAAGGGCGGCAATTCAGGAGCACCGGTTAAATTGGTGTATGCCCTTACTACTTTATGCATTTCCGGGCCGTAGAAGAAATAATAGTTCATTTCTCCACCATCTGCCCAAAAACTTGTAGTTGAACGGCGCTCATGTGCAAAATCAAAATGTGTTCTAAAACTATTGTCAAAGAACACGCCATACGCTTGGCCTGAATGCAAGCCAATAAAAAAGGGAATAGCTTTATAGAGCGGGTCCTGATCTTTAGCATATGCATATTGATCCATAACCCAGTTGTTAACCCTTTTTCCTTTTAAGTTGCTATGGGTAGCTTTATCACCCATACCATAGAAACTTTCGGTGTTTTGAGTAATTTTGCTCATTTTTACGGTATTACCACCGTGCTCATAGTTCTCTTCCCAATGAAAACCCAATTCATCTTCATTAATGATGTTACCGTTTAGATCGGATATTTGGGTACGTAAGGTTTTCTTATCTACTAGGACCTGTAGTCTTGAGGTCTCTATTATATATTCTGTTTTTGTTTCTAAACAATCTAAGTGACTGTAACCTCTACTAGCATTAGGGTCTATAGCATAGGAAAAATCCGGTTGAAAAGCATGTTCGGTACCATACCGGAACCGAATTGTTCTATCTTGAATTACCGTTAATTCTAAAACTACTCCGTTTTCTGTAGTAAAATAGAACTTGTCCTTATCCCTTACAAAGTTTACAATCTCGTTGGGGTAAAGATTTCCTTTGTATTCTAACTCGGTATTGGTGATCATAGGTTCGGTATTTGTAGTACTAACAAAAAAACAAATTTAAGCCTTAATAATGAAATGATTTAACTAGAAGTAGAAACTATTATCATATTAGTGAACCATACCTATTGAAAAATGACGATACTTAAAGGCGGAATCGTCAATTCTATTGATTGTTCACGACCGTGCCACGGCTTTTCCTTAATTCCTGAAATTTTTGGATCTGTACCTGCCCCACCATATTTTTTATCGTCACTATTTAAAATGACCTTTAACTTTCCTGAAGACTTTGGTATACCAATTCTGTAGTTTTCCCTGGGTACGGGCGTAAAGTTGCAGGCAACATATATATCATCTTCCGTATTATTACCTCTTCTGATATAAGTTAAAACAGAATTTTCGTGATCACCGTAATCAATCCATTGGAAGCCATCTGGGCTAAACTGTTTCTGGTATAAAGCCGGGAAATTTTTATATACTGCATTCAAATCCCTAATAAGCTGTTGTACCCCACTGTGCACATCATACTGGGTAAGATGCCAATCCAGACTTTTTTGGAAATTCCATTCACTGGTCTGACCAAACTCACCTCCCATAAAAATCAGATTCGTACCTGGGTGTGTAAACATATACCCGAACATTAAACGTAAGTTGGCGAATTGTTGCCACTCATCGCCGGG
>ENA-ORXM01001361-ORXM01001361.1-marine-metagenome-genome-assembly--contig:-NODE-1361-length-34538-cov-4.329474_pt1 | contig 34538 bp, 24 predicted proteins | sample MGYA00237867_ERZ511480 | MGnify/ENA primary metagenome ERZ511480 (study PRJEB26309, sample SAMN06266103) | marine metagenome | isolation source: Algal blade | place: United Kingdom:Sidmouth, United... | reverse complement strand
TTGAGGACACGCCTTCGGGCAAGTTAGTAAAGTCAGAAGTGCCGCTGTCAGCAATGTTTGGTTATGCAACTGCATTGCGCAGTGCTACACAAGGCCGAGCTTCTTACAGTATGCAGTTTGAGAAGTACGCAACAGCGCCAAAAAATGTCGTTGATGCAATCATAAATAGATATTGACTTTTTTGACGGTGCTTTAGCGTTTTTCTCCGGCGAGCCGGGGGTGAGGGCTCAGGTGCTAAGCAAAATTAGTTGATATTAGAAATTAAGTTAAAGTTTTTATTTTTTTAAAACCAAAAGATTAGGTGAAACGCTATGTCTAAGGAAAAATTCGAAAGAACCAAGCCGCATGTCAATGTAGGTACTATCGGTCACGTTGACCATGGTAAGACTACACTGACCGCTGCTATTACAAAATGTTTGTCAGAAGCCTACGGTGGTGAAGCTGTAGATTTCGCAAACATCGACAACGCTCCAGAAGAGCGTGAGCGTGGCATCACGATCTCAACGGCACACGTTGAATATGAAACTGAAGCACGTCACTATGCGCACGTTGATTGTCCAGGTCACGCGGATTATGTAAAGAACATGGTTACCGGAGCGGCTCAAATGGATGGTGCTATTCTTGTAGTTGCGGCTACAGATGGTCCAATGCCTCAAACTAGAGAGCATATCTTATTGTGTCGTCAGGTTGGTGTTCCTAAGATTGTTGTTTTTATGAACAAAGTGGATTTAGTTGATGACGAGGAGATGCTTGAATTGGTTGAAATGGAAGTAAGAGAATTGTTGAGTCAATATGAATTTGATGGAGATAATGCTAAGATTATACAAGGTTCAGCTCTTAAAGCGTTAGAGGGTACTGATGAAGGTAAAGCTAAAATCATGGAATTGATGAATGCAGTTGATTCTGATATTCCTGAGCCAGTGAGAGATGTGGATAAGGATTTCTTGATGCCAGTTGAGGATGTATTTTCTATAACAGGTAGAGGTACTGTTGCAACAGGTAGAATCGAGAGAGGTGTAATTAATACGGGCGATCCAGTAGAGATTGTTGGAATGATGAAAGATGATGAAAAACCTTTAAACTCAACAATTACAGGAGTTGAGATGTTTAGAAAGATATTAGAGAGAGGTGAAGCTGGTGATAATGCGGGTCTTTTATTGAGAGGTATTGAAAAAGATGCTATCAAAAGAGGAATGGTTATCGTGAAGCCTGGTTCTGTTAAGCCACACAAAAAGTTCAAATGTGAGGTTTACGTTCTAGGAAAAGATGAAGGAGGAAGACACACGCCTTTCTTTAATGGTTACAGACCTCAGTTTTACTTCAGAACAACTGATGTAACTGGAGATGTAGTACTTCCTGAAGGTGTTGAGATGGTAATGCCTGGTGATAATGTTTCATTAGAAGTATCATTGTTAAGCAAGATTGCAATGGAAAAAGGATTAAGATTTGCGATCAGAGAAGGTGGAAGAACTGTAGGAGCCGGTCAGGTGACTGAAATTATCGAATAAGAAGTTATTTGTAAAAATCATATTTAAGATTAAGCATCTCTTAGAGGTGCTTAATTTTCTTCGTTATAAGAGGAAGAATGATTTCGAACTCAATTAAACTATAGGGGAGTAGCTCAATTGGTAGAGTGGCGGTCTCCAAAACCGTAGGCTGCGGGTTCGATTCCTGTCTCCCCTGCAATTTTAAAAAGAGAATAATGAATGATATAGTTTTATATGTAAAGGAAAGCTACAATGAATTAATTCACAAGGTGACTTGGCCAACTTGGGCTAATTTATTTAGTAGTTCTAGATTGGTGATTGTAGCTTCTGTAATTATTTCTCTTATCATTTTCTTAATGGATGTTGTATCCAAAGGGATATTGACTAGAATTTACGAGCTAAACTTTTAATAAACGGATAGCCCCTTATGTCTGAAGAAACTAGATGGTATTCTCTCCGTGTAATAAGCGGAAAAGAGAAAAAAATAAAAGAGTATATCGAACTTGAACTGCAAAGAAAGAAGTGGAACGATTTCGTGACTCAAGTTCTTGTTCCATCAGAGAAGGTCTACAAAATTAGAAATGGGAAGAAGGTTATCCTAGAAAGAAATATTTTGCCTGGTTATATCCTGATTGAAGCTATACCTTCAAAATTTTCAGGTGAAATGATCCAAGCAATTACTGGGGTGCCAAACGTGATTCATTTCTTGGGTAGAAATAATCCTATTCCTATGAGACAATCTGAAGCTAACAGAATGTTAGGTAAAGTAGATGAATCTCAAGAAGTAGGTGAATCAATGTTAGAACCATTTATTGTTGGCGAAACAATCAAAATTATAGATGGACCATTCAATGATTTTGTTGGCGACATCAAAGAGGTGAATGAGGAGAAGAAAAAATTAAAAGTTATCGTAAAAATATTCGGAAGAGGAACAGAAGTGGAGTTGAATTTTATGCAAGTAGAAAAGCAATAAGTATTACAATATTATAATCATGGCTAAAGAGATTGAAGGTTTATTAAAGCTACAAGTTAAAGGAGGATCAGCAAATCCTTCACCACCAGTTGGTCCTGCTTTGGGTGCTAAGGGTGTGAATATTATGGAATTCTGTAAGCGCTTTAATGCCAAAACAGAAGATCAAAGAGGTAAATTATTACCTGTTGTTGTTACCATTTATAAGGATAAGTCTTTTGATTTTATTGTCAAGACAACACCTGCTGCAGTGCAATTACTTGAATTAGCAAAATTAAAAAAAGGTTCACCTGAATCCAATAGGGTTAAGGTGGGGTCTGTTTCTTGGGATCAAGTGAAAACAATCGCAGAAGATAAAATGGAAGACTTAAATGCATTTTCAATTGACTCTGCAATGAAAATGATCGCAGGAACTGCGAGAAGTGCAGGTATCACCATATCAGGCAAAGCGCCATGGGAAGGTGAAGCTGCAAGTGATAATTAATTGATTTTATAACTTAAATAAAGGGAGTCATAAAGACGTCGGAACCTTTAAATGATATGGGAAAATTAACCAAAAAAAGAAAAGTAGCCAACGCTAAAGTTGATGCGGACAAATTATATCCACTTGATGATGCGATGGCACTTCTTAAGGAGGTAAATACTGCAAATTTTGATGCTTCTGTCGATCTCCACATTAGATTAGGTGTGGATCCAAGAAAAGCTGACCAAGCGATTAGAGGAACTGTAACACTGCCTAATGGTACAGGTAAATCCAAAAAGGTATTAGTGCTTTGTACACCAGACAAGGAAGAGGAAGCAAAAGCAGCAGGCGCAGATTACGTAGGTTTGGATGAATACATCACAAAAATTCAGCAAGGCTGGACGGATATTGATGTTATTATTGCAGCGCCTAATGTAATGGCACAAGTGGGTAAAGTGGGTAGAATACTCGGGCCAAGAGGATTAATGCCTAACCCTAAATCAGGTACAGTAACACCTAAGATTGCTGATGCTGTGAATGATGTTAAGGGTGGTAAAATTGCATTTAGAGTAGATAAGTATGGGATAATTCATAGTTCAGTTGGAAGAGTTTCTTTCTCTGCAGAAAAATTATCTCAGAATGCGAATGAGCTCATTCAAACTGTTTTTAAATTAAGACCTAATTCAGCAAAAGGTATCTACATGAAAGGAATTAGTGTAGCAAGTACTATGAGTCCAGGTATTAAAATTGAACCAAAGCAAGCTTAATTCTTCACTATTATAAAGAGCAATTAAAATGAAAAGAGAAGACAAAACAACAATAATTGAAGAGTTAACAAAAAAGTTTACAGACTCTAACTTTTTTTATATAGCGGATTCATCCGAATTAAACGTAGGTGACATCACCCAGTTTAGAGGGTTGTGCTATGAAAAAGGTATTGAAATGAGAGTTGTAAAAAATACTCTTATTAAAAAAGCATTAGAAGCAGCCAGTACAGATGGCGCATATGACGAACTTTATGATGCACTTAAAGGACCATCATCTCTAATGTTTACAGACACAGCTAATGCTCCTGCTAAGATAATGGAGGAGTTTAGAAAGAAACATGCTAAGCCCGTTTTGAAAGCAGCTTATATTGATTCTGGCATATACATAGGCGATGATGCGTTAAAAGAATTAGCAAATCTTAAATCAAAAGAAGAGCTAATAGGAGAGATAGTATCGCTTCTTCAGTCCCCTGCTAAAAATGTTATATCTGCACTTAAATCAAGCGGATCAACAATTGCAGGTCTTGTGAAAACTTTACAAGAAAGGCCTGAGTAACTAATGTGGCTTCCAAGCTAATCGCGTCTTTAATATAAGATGTAATTATTTCAAATATTTTAAACAAAAATTCAAATGGCAGACTTAAAGTCAATTGCGGATCAGCTAGTAAACCTTACTGTAAAAGAAGTAAATGAACTTGCTGATATTTTAAAAGAAGAGCATGGTATCGAACCTGCTGCTGCAGCTGTTGCTGTTGCTGCTGGACCAGCAGGTGGCGGAGACGCTGGCGCTGCGGAACAAACAGAATTCGCTATTATTCTCAACTCAGCTGGTGCTGCGAAACTAGCTGTAGTTAAAGAAGTTAAGAATTTATTAGGTCTTGGACTTAAAGAAGCTAAAGGACTTGTTGATAGTGCACCGGCTCCAATTAAAGAAGGTGTTTCGAAAGATGAGGCAGAATCAATTAAGGCAGCTTTAGAAGCTGCTGGAGCTGACGTTGAATTGAAATAAACGTTTTCTCCTTACTGCTGAATGAACAAATTAAGTTCTAAACGCATATAAGAATAAGAAGCTTAGTCGTTGAATGCAACGGCTAAGCTATCCCTATATATGCAGTCAACTTTTTTAAACGAGTTTTTTACAAACTTTAAAAACTAATCAATGGCTCAAGCGGTTGCAACAACTTCAAACAAAAGACACAATTTTGGGAAAGCCAAATTGGCTGATGCTTATCCTGATCTATTAGAAATCCAAATCAAATCCTTTATGGAGTTTTTCCAGTTGGAAACGACTCCAGAGAATAGAGGAAATGAAGGCTTGTTTAATGTGTTTCAGGAAAACTTCCCGATCACAGATGCAAGGAATATTTTCGTTCTAGAATTCCTAGATTACTTTATAGATCCTCCGAGATACAGCATTGATGAATGTATGGAAAGAGGCTTGACATATAGTGTCCCTCTTAAAGCGAAACTTCGTCTGTCATGTAATGATGAGGAGCATGTAGATTTCCAAACTATTGTTCAAGATGTTTTCTTAGTAAACATCCCTTACATGACGCCTAAAGGTACTTTCGTAATCAATGGTGCTGAGAGAGTTGTCGTTTCTCAATTACATAGATCTCCTGGTGTATTCTTCGCATTAAACTTTCACCCAAATGGGTCTAAGATATATTCTGCAAGAGTAATTCCTTTTAAAGGAGCATGGATGGAATTTACAACAGACATCAACAATGTCATGTTTGCTTACATCGATAGAAAAAAGAAATTCCCTGTTACAACATTGTTGAGAGCTATAGGATATGATTCTGATAAAGATATTTTAGAGATTTTTGGTCTATCTGAAGAAATTAAAGCAGATAAGAAGAATCTTAAAAAAGCGGTGGGCAGAAAGCTGGCTGCGAGAGTGCTTAAAAAGTGGAATGAAGATTTCGTGGATGAAGATACAGGTGAAGTTGTAACCATTGAAAGAAATGAAATTATTCTCGAGAGAGATGATACGCTTGATGAAGAAAATATTGAATTGATTTTAGAATCTGACATTGATTCTATCATCCTTCAAAAAGATAAGTCTGGGGAAGAAGTAAAAGATTATAGTATTATCTATCAGACTTTACAAAAAGATCCTTCAAGTTCAGAGCTTGAAGCAGTTACCCAAATATATAGACAACTCAGAGGTACAGATCCTCCTGATGAAGAAACGGCAAGAGGAATTATTGATAAATTATTCTTCTCTGATAAAAGGTATAATCTAGGAGAGGTAGGCCGTTATAAAATAAATAGAAAATTAAAATTAGATATCGATGAAAACATTTTGGTTCTAACCAAAGATGATATCATTGAGATCATAAAATACATAGTTGATCTTATCAATCAAAGAGCAGAATTAGATGACATAGATCACTTGTCAAATAGAAGGGTTAGAACTGTAGGTGAGCAACTCTACGCGCAGTTTGGTGTTGGACTGGCTAGAATGGCGAGAACCATCAGAGAGAGAATGAATGTAAGAGATAACGAAGTATTCACACCTATTGATTTGATTAATGCAAGAACATTGTCTTCTGTTATCAATTCATTTTTTGGAACGAGTCAGTTGTCACAGTTTTTGGATCAAACAAATCCACTTTCTGAAATTACACACAAAAGAAGAATATCTGCGCTTGGACCTGGTGGATTATCAAGAGAGCGTGCTGGATTCGAGGTAAGGGATGTTCATTATTCGCATTACGGTAGATTGTGTACGATTGAAACGCCAGAGGGACCTAACATTGGATTGATATCTACACTTTGTGTATTTGCCAAAGTCAATAAAATGGGATTTCTTGAAACACCATATAGAAAGGTGGATAAAGGAGTTGTAGATTTAAAATCGAAAATTGAATACCTAAGTGCAGAAGGAGAAGATTATAAAAAAATTGCCCAAGCTAACGCTGTAATTTCTGAAAAAGGCGCATTCGTCAATGACAGAATTAAGTGTAGAGAGCATGGTGATTTTCCAGTCTTGGTACCAAAGGAAATTGAGTACATGGATGTAGCGCCAAACCAGATTGTTGGTGTATCTGCTTCTTTGATTCCATTCTTGGAAAATGATGATGCCAACAGAGCCCTGATGGGATCAAACATGCAACGTCAGGCAGTGCCTTTACTGAAGCCGAGGTCTCCAATTGTGGGAACAGGTATCGAGCAAAAAGTAGCGCAAGATTCAAGAATACTAATCAATGCGGAAGGAAAAGGAATCGTTCAGTATGTTGATGCCGAGAAGATTGTAATTGAATATGATAGAACAGAAGAAGATGAGTTAGTATCATTTGACAGCAATGTCAAAACATATAAGCTTACTAAATTCAAAAGAACAAATCAGGGTTCAACAATTAACTTGAAGCCTATTGTAAGAAAAGGAGATAGAGTTAAGAAGGGAACTTTACTTTCTGATGGTTATGCAACTGAAAAAGGAGAATTAGCCTTAGGGCAAAATCTTTTGGTTTCATTCATGCCTTGGAAAGGATATAACTTTGAGGATGCTATCGTGCTTTCTGAAAGAGTTGTGAGAGAGGACATCTTTACATCTCTACACATAGTAAGTTACGATCTAGAAGTAAGAGATACAAAATTAGGTGAGGAGGAATTAACTAATGATATTCCTAATGTTAGTGAGGAAGCGACTAAAGATCTAGATGAAAATGGAATCATCAGATTGGGTGCTTGGGTAAAAGAAGGGGACATCTTAATTGGGAAGATTACACCGAAAGGAGAATCAGATCCGACGCCAGAAGAAAAATTATTAAGAGCCATATTTGGAGACAAAGCCGGTGATGTAAAAGATGCATCTTTAAAAGCTCCTCCATCAACGAAGGGTCTGATAATTAATAAGAAATTATTCGCAAGAGCTAAAAAAGATAAGTTTCAAAAGGTTCAAGAAAAAGAACTCTTGTCTAAATTAGAAGATTCTCATGCAGTGGTTTTAAATGAGTTGAGAACCAGATTGATTGATAAGTTAATGGTCATACTTAAAGGTATGTCATCTGACGGTGTGAAGAGTATTTATAATGAAGAGTTGGTACCAAAAGGTTCGAAATTCTCAACGAAGGTTTTGAAAGATTTAGAATATTCTCAAGTTGATTATTCTAATTGGACTAAAGATGATGACAAGAATAAAATGATTGCGACATTGCTGCACAATTATAGTATTAAGGTCAATGAAGAAGTTGGACGATACAAGAGAGAGAAATTCAATATCAGTATCGGAGACGAATTGCCTGCTGGTGTATTGAAATTAGCAAAAGTTTATTTGGCTAAAAAGCGTAAACTTAAAGTAGGTGATAAGTTAGCCGGACGTCATGGTAATAAAGGAATTGTTTCTAAGATTGTGAGGCAAGAAGATATGCCTTTCTTAGCAGACGGAACACCAGTTGATATTGTTTTGAATCCACTAGGTGTACCATCAAGAATGAACTTAGGACAGATTTTCGAAACTGTACTTGGTTGGGCTGGACAAAAGCTCGGTCTTAAATTTGCGACGCCGATCTTTGATGGAGCGAGTCTTGAGGAAATTGATCAGTTTGTGCAACAAGCTGAATTGCCTTCCTTAGGTCAAACTTATTTATACGATGGAGAAACAGGTGATAGATTCCACCAAGAAGCAACCGTAGGGATAATCTACATGCTGAAGTTATCTCACATGGTTGATGATAAAATGCACGCAAGATCTATAGGACCTTACTCATTAATTACACAACAACCATTGGGTGGTAAAGCTCAATTTGGTGGACAGCGTTTTGGTGAGATGGAGGTTTGGGCACTTGAGGCATTTGGTGCAGCTAACATATTGAGAGAATTACTGACAATTAAGTCTGACGACATACAAGGTAGAGCTAAAGCTTACGAGGCTATAGTTAAAGGAGAAAATTTACCAGAACCTGGAATTCCTGAATCATTCAATGTATTGATTCATGAATTAAGAGGATTGACCTTAGATATTAAATTTGATTAACCAAGGATCCTAGGATCTTTAAAACTTATATATATGCCATTCAAACGTAAGAATGAATCTGCTAGTAGAAGTTTTGACTCGATAACTATTTGTTTGACTTCTCCAGATGATATTCTGGAAAGATCATTCGGAGAGGTATTGAAGCCAGAAACTATAAACTATAGAACTTATAAGCCTGAAAGAGATGGATTATTCTGTGAAAGAATATTCGGACCTGTAAAGGATTATGAATGCTATTGTGGGAAATATAAAAGAATTAGATATAAAGGTATTGTATGTGATAGATGCGGTGTTGAAGTAACGGAAAAGAAAGTGAGAAGAGAGCGCATGGGACACATCAAATTGGTTGTACCTGTAGTACATATTTGGTTCTTTAAATCATTGCCTAATAAGATTGGATATCTTTTAGGATTGTCTTCTAAAAAACTGGAATCGATCATTTATTATGAAAGATATGCAGTGATCCAACCTGGTGTTAAAGAAGGAGAGATTGAAGTTAAAGACTTGTATACAGAAGAAGAGTATTTTGAAATATTAGATACACTTCCTGAAGGCAATCAAACTCTAGATGATACGGACCCACAGAAGTTTATCGCAAAGATGGGTGCAGAAGCAGTCAAGGAACTTCTTGAAAGATTAAAATTAGATGAGCTGTCTTATCAATTGAGACATCAAGCCGCCAATGAAACTTCACAACAGAGAAAGTCTGAAGCTTTAAAAAGATTGCGTGTAGTTGAAGCATTTAGAGAAGGTCAATCAAGAATTGACAATAGACCAGAATGGGCTATCATTCAATATTTGCCGATTATACCACCTGAATTGAGACCTTTAGTTCCATTGGATGGTGGTCGTTTTGCGAGTTCTGATTTAAATGACTTGTATAGAAGAGTTATTATCAGAAACAATCGATTGAAAAGACTTTTAGAGATTAAAGCACCAGAGGTCATTTTGCGTAATGAAAAGAGAATGCTTCAAGAGGCTGTGGATTCTTTATTTGATAATTCTAGAAAATCAAATGCTGTAAAAGCAGAAGGTGGGCGTTCTTTGAAATCTTTGAGTGATATTCTTAAAGGTAAGCAAGGTCGTTTCCGTCAGAATCTATTAGGAAAAAGGGTAGATTATTCTGGTCGTTCAGTTATCGTTGTTGGACCTGAATTGAAATTACATGAATGTGGTTTGCCCAAAGGCATGGCCGCAGAGTTATTCAAGCCTTTTGTTATAAGAAAACTAATAGAAAGAGGGATTGTAAAAACAGTTAAGTCAGCCAAAAAATTAGTTGATAAAAAAGATTCTATAATCTGGGAGATCTTGGAGAATGTTTTGAGAGGACATCCAATCCTTTTGAACAGAGCCCCGACACTTCACAGATTATCAATACAAGCTTTCCAACCTAAATTGGTTGAAGGAAAAGCAATTCAATTACACCCATTGGTAACTGGTGCGTTCAACGCCGATTTTGATGGTGATCAAATGGCAGTTCACGTTCCATTGTCACATGGAGCCATTTTGGAGGCGCAAGTTTTAATGCTGGCTTCTCACAATATGTTGAACCCGCAAAACGGTTCTCCAATTACCTTGCCTTCTCAGGATATGGTATTGGGTCTTTACTATTTGACTAAGGAGCATCCAGATCTTGCTGTAGGTAAGAGTGGAAAAGAACATATATTCTATTCTCCTGAAGAGGTTATGATTGCATACAATGAAGGACAAATTACTATTCATACGGGAATTAAATGTAGAGTCCTTAATGAGAAAGAAGGAGGAGGTCTTGCGAATGAATTAATTGATACTACTGCTGGAAGAGTCTTGTTTAATGAGAAAAGACCAGAAGGAGTTCCATTTATAAATACGCTTCTGACGAAGAAGAATTTGAAAAAAGTTATCTCTGATATTATAACAAGAACTGATTTTCCTACAACCGCTGACTTTTTAGATGAGATTAAGACTCTAGGTTTCTATTGGTCATTTAAAGGTGGTTTATCATTTAACTTAGGTGATTTAATTAATCCAACTATTAAAGAAGCTACGCTTGTAGAAGCACAAGAGGAAGTAGATGAAGTTTGGGAGAATTATAATATGGGATTGATTACACCGAATGAGCGTTATAATCAAGTCATTGATAAGTGGACTTTTGCAGATAATAAGATTACAGAAAATTTAATGACTGAACTTAAAGAACATAAGTCAGGATTTAACTCAGTATATATGATGCTTGATTCTGGAGCAAGGGGATCAAAGCAACAAATTAAGCAGTTATGCGGACTAAGAGGTTTGATGGCGAAACCTAGAAAATCAGGTGATACTGGTGGGGCCATTATTGAAAATCCTATCCTTTCAAATTTCTTGGAAGGTTTGTCTGTACAAGATTACTTTATATCCACGCACGGTGCGCGTAAAGGTTTGGCCGATACAGCATTAAAAACTGCCGATGCAGGTTATTTAACTAGAAGACTTGTGGATGTTTCACAAGATGTGGTAATTAGTGATGTTGATTGCGAAACCTTAAGAGGTATTGCAATGACTGCATTTATTGAAAATGATAAAATTGTTGAATCACTAGCTTCTAAAATAGAAGGTAGATATGTGTTAAATGATGTTTATATTCCAGATACAGATGATGTAATTTTAGAAGCGGGAGAGTATGTTGATCATGCTATGGCTAATAAAATTGAAGCGGCGGGAATTGAGAAAATTAAAATCAGATCAGTATTAACTTGTGAAACAAGAAGTGGTGTTTGCTCTAAGTGTTATGGTAAAAACCTCGCTACAAATAGATTAGCGGAAAAAGGAGATGCAGTTGGAATTATTGCTGCTCAAAGTATTGGTGAGCCGGGTACACAATTGACATTGAGAACCTTCCACGTTGGGGGTATCGCTTCTGTAACAAAAGCAGAATCAGAAACAGTTTCAAAATATGAAGGTATTCTAGAGTTTGATAATATTCAAACAGTAGAATATGATGAAAATGGGTCGGTTAATAATACAGTACTTTCAAGATCAGGGGAGATTAGAGTTTTTGATCCAAATTCAAAAAAGCTTTTAACCACTTATTATATTCAGTATGGCTCTACGATTCATGTAAAGGATAAGCAGAAGATTAAGAAGGGCGATTTGATTTCTCAATGGGATCCATTTAACGCTGTTATCATATCTGAATTTCCAGGTATAATAAAATTCGAAGAATTAGAAGAAGGGCAAACTTTCAGAAAGGAAAGAGATGACCAAACGGGTAATGAGGATATTGTTATCATTGAGTCTAAGAATAAGAAAGTAGCACCAATGATTAAAGTGATTTCACCTTCAGGAGAAGAGTTAAAATCCTATACGATGCCAGTGGGTGCCTATTTGACAGTGACAAATGGAATGGAAGTTAAGTCAGGTCAAAAGATTGCAAAGATACCAAGAAAACAAGGGCAGATTCAAGATATTACAGGGGGTTTACCAAGGGTTACCGAATTGTTTGAAGCACGTAATCCTTCTAATCCTGCTGTCGTTTCTGAAATTGATGGAATTGTAAGTTTCGGTAAAGTAAAAAGAGGAAACTTAGAGGTCTTTGTTTCAGATGATAAAACAAATCAGAAGCGTAAATATCTTATCAAGAAAGGTAAGCTGATGTTAGTACAAGATGGTGATTTTGTAAGAGCTGGTACTAAGTTGTCAGATGGGGCAACTTCTCCTTTTGACATCATGAATATCATGGGACCATTTGCAGTTCAACAATATCTCGTAAATGGAATTCAAGAAGTTTATCGTTCTCAAGGTATTGGTATTAATGATAAACACATTGAGGTTATTGCCAGACAAATGATGAGAAGAGTTGAAATTGAAGATGCTGGTGATACAAGTTTTCTTGAAGGTGAAGCAGTCGAAAGATTTGATTTCTTAGAGGCAAATGATTGGATCTACGATAAGAAAATAATTGATGAGCAAGGCGAGTCTGAAAAGCTGAAGCCAGGAATGCTTGTATCTTTGAGACAGATTAGAGAAGAGAATTCATATTTGAAACGAAATGATAAGAAGTTAGTAGGATTCAGAGATGCTGTTTCTGCCACTTCAAAACCATTGCTTCAAGGTATTACTAAATCTTCATTGGGTGTCAGAAGTTGGATTTCTGCGGCTTCGTTCCAGGAAACAACTAAAGTTTTAAGTACGGCTGCAATAGGAGCCAAAAGAGATGATCTAATGGGACTTAAGGAGAATGTAATTGCTGGTAAATTAATTCCAGCAGGTACAGGATCTAAGGACTTTAGAGATTTGATTGTAACGGTAACACCTAAAGAAATTCCTGCTCCAGTAGAGGAAAATCCTTATCATGATGAAAATACAATGATGGAATTAGGAGAATAAAAATTCTCAAAACATAATACAAAAGAGGCTGTCTTTAATTAGATAGTCTCTTTTTTTTTGCTGCTCCGTTACGAGATCAACTTGCAAATTCCGATGCAAAAACAAATGGTTACCAAATAACATCAGCTATTATTAAAAAACTGAGCTCCGTATTTAGTAAAATCAATGATGGTAAAATTGTCCTAGATTCTGGATTATATATCATCAAAGAAAATGAAATGATTATGATGAATGCTAGATTATTATATCTCATTGCGTGACTAACGGTAGCAAATAGTTTTCCATCCTCTACGAGAGTATTATCCAATGATTTACTATTTGATGTGCCGATGCATCTCACTTGCAAGAAAGCACCATTAAAAAGTTAATCTAAATCTTTATTTTATTGTAAACGGGATTACTATTATGGGATCAAGAACTTCAAAAGTTTGAGGTGTGGGTTTGTTTTAATGAATGAGTCTTCTATGGGGTTATCTGACTTTGTATATTGTCAAATCATTATATCCAAAGTTTATTTCATTGGGTATTTATATATTGGCAATTTAAATTCTGGATAAGGGTTAGTAGAAATTTTGTTTTCACAAAGAGATAGCTTTGGTCTTTTATTGAAATAGCTATTGATTTACTTAAGTTCTAGTTTTTTGGAGATAGTTTACTACATACTTCCCAAACACATCAAATTCAATATTTAATTTATCTCCAATTGATGAATTGCTCAAATTTGTATTTTCATGGGTATACGGAATTATAGCTACCGTGATTTTATTAGTCGATACCTTTGCAATGGTTAAGCTAATACCGTTGAGTGTAATAGATCCTTGAGGAATGACAAGTAATTGATCTGCTTCTGAAATTTCAATATCATATTCCCAGCTCCCATTTAATTCCTTTATGTCTAATATAGCATGTGTACAATCTACATGTCCCTGTACTACATGTCCATCCATTCTAGTACTGGCAGTGATACATCTTTCAAGATTCACTTTACTTCCTTTTGCAAGCTCTCCTAAGTTTGATTTTTTAAGCGTTTCCTGAATGGCTTCAACTTTATAATATTCTTCATTGAATTCAATTACAGTTAAGCAAACGCCGTTGTGCGAAATGCTTTGATCAATATATAATTCTCCAGCATAAGGGTTCTGGAAACTAAAAATTGAATTAGTCCCTCTTTTTTCTATGTCTATGACTTCAACAACTTTTTCAACTATACCTGAAAACATTATTTAAAGATTTGTATGTTACCTTTTAAGAAATCAACTTCCACTTGACTTCCATCTATATCAATGTCAAAAACCTTGCAGGTATAATAATATGTGCCTGCATCTATATCACTTCCGTTTTGATTTTGTCCATTCCAATTTAACTCTGGGTCAACAGTTTCAAATAATAGGTTTCCCCACCTATTGAATACTTTAAAGTCGACTGAGGTAACAAACTTGTTTTCTCTCGGAACAAATATGTCATTAGCATTATCGTTGTTGGGTGTGAAAGTATTTGGCAGCTCATAAATGGGACAGCTTTCAACACATATTATTTCACTTAAAGGGCCTTCATTACCTAGACTATCTATTGCACTAACGGCATAGCAACCACTGATTCCGTCTGATGGGGCATGTGTGGTGTTATTAGTCTCATTATTGAATTGCTCTATTAAATCCAATGGTTCGTTTAAATTAAATGTATAGTACAAATTGTATGAGGCAAGATCTTGGCTATTCTCACAAACCAAATTAGGCATGTTCCAGTTTAATTGATTGACGAAATCAAATACTGTTTGACCATCTTCAATTAAATCGCAAGGACTTGTTACCATGAGCTCTGGAGCACATGGACCTACTGTATCAATTGGAGTACCGCAAGTGATTTGAGAAAGATTGAATAGAGGTGTGGGTGTTGTTGTCAGACCATACGATCCTTCACTCTCAATAAAATAACAATACTCAAGATCATTGGTTAAAAATCTGTCGTCATAATTTTGACTAGTACTTTCCCCGATGAATTCATATGGTGCGCCGCTTATGCTTCTGTGAATTTTATAGTTGTAGTTCTGCCACGGCGTATTTTCAATCCAACTTAATCTATTAATTTTATCCGAAGATGTAATACCTACAAAAACACTACTTGCAATAGGAGACATAGAGTAGAGGTCATTCAATGAATAAAAGTCTACTCTATAAAAATATTGCGTGTTTTCAGTATTTAAAGCTTCGTCAATGAATGACAAATTTATAGGCTCATTAAAATCCATTGTCTGAAACATTCCGACAGCACCCGTTACTTCCCCATAATTGTTGCCATCAATCGAACGCATTAATTTATAATCATATGGGCCTGGATTGGCTAAAGTGTCTAGATCCCTAGCTAAAGGCTTGATCCATTCGATCTCGATTCTTCCATTTGTTGCATCTGTTTCCAAAACAGAAACCTTTGTAATCAATGGGATGTCCTGCTTGAGTTGTGAACAAACTTCTTTGGAAGGAAGGCTGGGCACAATATTGTATGGATCATTATTTATGGTTCTCAAACCAAACTCTGCTAAAATTCGGTAGCAATAGATTTTTCCTTTCTCTACATTATTGTCTATATGAAAGTATCTGCCATCTTCATTTTCAAGAGTAATAAAAACTATTTTTTGATACTCACTGTTTTCTAAACCTTCCTGGCAAGAATCTTGAGCAAACTGTTGGCTATTGATTTTTCTCCAAACACTAAAACCAATGAAGTAGTCATTAACTGTTTCTTCGCACAAGTAAGGTTTTTCCCAGCTCACTTCTATAGCGCTTTCGCTTAGTGATTCTGATTGAACATCTTCTGGTGGTGGACCTACAACCTTAATTCTAATTGTTTTTAAATTCGATAGCCCATTGCCATCAGATCGACCATTGTCTTGAGCTTTGATCACTATTTGGTAGGGTTCAGCTAGTATGTGTTCGCAATGTGTCTCCCAAATAAAAGATTCTGTATATGGGACATCTTCAAACTCTCCAGAGCCTGTCAATATTGCTGGCGAGAAATCCAATAGAAAAGGACCTCCTGTCGCAGATATTCTAACTTGTTGGTTGACATTTGGGTCGTTAATTGTAATGGGGATTTCTATTCTTTCTCCGGCAATGACACAGATCTCATCTATAGTTTCAATCTCAGGCGGTTGATTGTCACAGATGTCAACAAAAATTTGCATATCTCTAATAACGCTTGTCAATAGAAAACCCTGACGATATTCATTTACTCTAATGGCAATGCTGTATTCACCAGGCGATTGTGGCGATTCCCAAACAAAATCACCTGTTCTTGAATCTAATGAAATATTATTATCTAAGCCGGGTTGTATTTCATTTGGAAACTCGTATTGAGGTACTTCCATGCCTTCTGTTTCAAGTGGAACTATTAATTCAAAACTGAGGCTGTCTCCATCCGCATCAAAAGCATTTGGATTATGAATAAAACGTTCTCCAACACAGGCGTAATCTATAGGAGCTTGGAGTAATTGCACTGAGTTGTTCAAACCCAAAACCTGAGTATTCACGAAAGTGACAACCGTCTCAACATAAAACTGTACATCAACAGAATTAGGGAAGTTCACATTTTGAATATTGTTTACTCTGTTCGGATCGTTAAATGAAAGGGTATAAGTCGCTCTGCCTGGATAGGTATGTTCAGCTGTGTAGTAGTTAATTTTGATGTCTTCGCCTGGAATTTCTTCTCCATTGCCATTTGTTCGAGGCACAAAGCTGCTGTTACCATCTCCCCACATCAATAATAGTGTATCTCTATCTGCTGCGGTAGAACTTGCTTTGGTATATGTGGTTATGGTGGCTCTTAATGTAAGTGGCCCAGTTTGAACATAGGTAATCTCACCCGCTCTATTATGTGTGCAGTATGCATTATAGCAGGTAAACATAATTGTCAGGATAAGAAATAGTCTAAATTTCACTTTTAAGTATTTTATACTACAAAATATGCAAAATAGATTAAGGATTATAGGCCCTTATTTATTTCTGAAAGACATTTGGCTAGACTGAGGTCCCATTCTGGAATTTCGATTGAAAATTTCTTTTTAATCTTCTCTTTAGATAACACACTCCATAATGGTCTGGCCGCTGGTGCATTATAAGCTTCGGTAGTCGTATTTTGTACCTGACAACTGATTCCTTCTAATTCAAAAATCTTTCGCGCAAAATCGGCCCAATTTGTCTGGCCCATATTACTATAATTAAAAACGCCAGAAAAGGATGTTGAATTGTCTTGGTCAAATTTTATAATTTCTATTATGGCTGTTGCCAAATCCCTTGCATATGTTGGAGTCCCAATTTGATCTGCAACTATGCTTAAATTATCTCTATCCTTACCTAAGCGCAGCATAGTTTTTACAAAATTGTTTCCAAAACTGGAATAAACCCATGAGGTTCTTATAGTCATGGCATTCTGCCTTTGGCGTAAATAGGATTCTCCTTTTAATTTTGATTTGGCATAAATATTTTGAGCTAAAGTTTGATCTGTTTCTTCTAATGGTCTTCCTGGATTATGATTGTAAACATAATCAGTAGAGATATGTATGATTTTGCAATTGTTTGGGGCAAATGCCGAAATAGATTGAAGCGCTTCAGCATTGACAGCGTTTGCTAAATTTATTTCAGTCTCAGCTTTATCAACTGCGGTATAGGCTGCGGCATTAATAAAATAATCATAGTCAGAATTAAGAAGTGAATTCTTTATACTTTCAGAATCAGATAGATCAAGTTGGCTTCTATTTTTAAATTCAAATATATATTCAGGATGTTGATTTGAAATGAATTGTAACTCTTGACCAACTTGTCCTGTAGAACCTGAAACTAAAATCTTTTTCTTCAAAATTAAATGTCTTTTTTAATAAATAGGCTGTAGCTAATGAACAGAAATATTAAGGTATAAATAATTGTAAATATTGCCGCTTCTTTAAACGTTAACAAAAAAGCAAAGTCCATATTTGTTGGAAACGAATTAGTCGTTTTTGCACCTAGTAAAGGCATCAGGTCTTCTGTTGCATTCATAGGGAAATAATTTATGTATGCACCACTATAGATTTTTTCTTTGGCGACCATTCTTATCAAAGGCTCAATTATAATTACATAGCTGATGTAAAAAAAGACAGCAATACCAGCTTTTCTGAATACGAAAGCGAGAAACAATGCAAATGTCATATAAGAAAATGACATTAGGAAAAATCTTGGTATTGCCATTTCATTAGAAAATGCGATACCTAAAGAAAAGTCTTCAGTATTAATGAGTCCAATAATAAATGATAAGAGGGTATAGTAAAGCGTTGCGAAAGCACTCAATAGAACAACATTTATTAATTTACTTATAAATACCTCTTGTCGTGTAAGTCCATTTATTATGGACTGCCTCAAAGTTTTATTAGAGACTTCAATGGTAAAAGTATAGATGACTATTACTCCTAAAAAAAAGAATACGATCCAATTACCTGCGTAACCTAAGTACTCCCAGATACCAGGAAAACTAAAAAATGAATCCTTAGATGGAAGGAAGTTGGGTAAGCCAGTAGGTAATATACTTCCAAAGAATAAAGTGGCCGGAAAGAATACACAAAAGAATATAAACAGTAATGTAAGGGTTGTGTTTTTTTTGAATTTCGACCACTCTAGCTTTATTAATCTTAACATGTTTTATCTTATCTTTTAATTAGAAGTTATTTCTAAAAATTCTTGCTCGAGACTTCTTTTCTTAGCTACAAGATGTGTCAGTTTTATTCCATTATTTAAGGCTTCAGCATTAAGGTCGCCTATGTTTAAATCTTTATCAGCATTACATTCTAATTTATTACCATCTTGACTGATGTTTTTTATTTTGGGATGCGCTTTTAGAAAATTGAATAATACATCTTTATTATCTGAAAGCAATTCAATGGTAATGTCATTTGAAAGTATCGATCCAACATTCCCTTTGGCTAATAATTTTCCTTTTTTAATTATGACAACATGAGTACATATTTTTTCAACTTCATTTAAAATATGACTGGCCATTATAACCGTTTTACCTCGGGAGGCAATTTCAGATAGGGTGGATCTAACTTCTGATATTCCTTTGGGATCAAGACCGTTTGTGGGTTCATCAAAAATAACGACATCAGGATCTCCGATAAGCGTGGCAGCAATAGCCAATCGTTGTTTCATACCTAATGAGTAGGTTCTAAATTTAGACTTTCTGCGGCCTTTTAGTTTTACCAATTCTAAGACTTCGTCAAAATCTTTGGAGTCAACACCTTTTATTTGTCTTACAATTTCTAAGTTATCATCAGCATCCAAATAAGGGAAAAAATTAGGTGTTTCCAAAATAGAGCCAATATGTAATCTGTGCTTTTCTCCATACTTGTTATCAAACCATGAAAAATTTCCAGCACTCGGACTAAGGATACCAAGAATGATTCCCAATGTTGTCGTTTTACCGCTTCCGTTTGGCCCCAGTAGACCTAGGATCTGTCCTTTTTCCACTTCCAGATTTAAGTTATCCAAAGCTTTGATAGGACCGTAGTTCTTACTTAAATTTTCTATTTTTAAAACAGACATGAGATTATTTTATATGAATATAGTTTGATTATCCATCTTCAGCCTAATTCATAGATAAAACTATTATTAAAAAGGATTAACTATTCGAATATTTCTTGTAGACCCAATTTTAAATTTGTAAAATATGCTAATCGTGTCTTTGTGGCCTTTGCTAATCTGTTTTGGGTTACCTTGTCATGTGTTATATTTTGCATTTTGTTAGCCAAGTCCTGATGCTGATCTTTACTGAAATAGATTGCGGCGTCTTGACATACTTCCCTACAAATATCAATATCCGAAGCTAAAATTGGCTTATTAAAGTGAAATGCCTCAAGTAGAGGCAAACCAAAACCTTCGTAGTGTGTGGGATAGATAAATGTCATACATTGTCTGTAATAATGTCGTAAATCGGATTTGCTGACATAGCCCTTAAGGATTATTCTATCGCGATAAGGTGAGGCTTTAATATAATTTAAAAGTGTATTTGATTTCCATCCATAGTATCCGATTATTATCAAATCAAAGTTTTCATTTGTAGCTGCAAAAATCTCAAATGCTTTGACTAATGTCAAATAGTTTTTTCTAGGCTCAATCGTGCCCACACTCAAGAAAAATGCATGTGGGTGAATTGTTTTTTTTGTTTCAATAAATACTTTTGGATTAACGAATGGATAACTGACTAGTGTTTTGTTTTCAGCGTGAGGATAAAGTTTTATTAAGTCTGTTTGTGTTTTTTTGCTTATGCAAATAATTTTATTCGATTTTTTTATGATACCAGGCAGAAATAATTTGTGTATCCAATAGCTCATCGAATTGTGCCATTTTGGAAATAAAATAGGCGTCAAATCATAAATAACGGTAACTCTTTTAATTTTAGGGTTTAGTCTAAAAGGACCAAAGTGAGCCATTTCGATAACCACGTCTGGATTAAGTTTGTTGACCGCTTTGGGAATAGATGTAAAGCTTCTTAATCTAAAATGAAAGGGTAATGATTTATTTGTGGGTACTATAATCTCAGTCGCTTCAAATTGACCATATGGTTTTTCGAGAATTATAAAGTATTGATTTTGTGGATAGTCTTCAATGGCCCTTTTGATAAATTGATGCGTATAAAAATGTATGCCCGCTTTTTGGGTAACCAAACAATCAGCTAAAAATGCTATTTTCTTAGGCATTGGTCCTGTTTAGTAATTGCTTGTAAAATTGAATGTATTCGTTGATTGTTGTTTTCAACTGAAATTTTTTGAGAGGTATCGTTTCCCACTTTCCTTCAAGTGCTCTTTGCATAGCATCTGCTAATGACTGTGCACTATAATTTTTCATTTTTACATATTTCCCACTTACAACTTCTTTGAGAGCGCCCATGTTAGAAGTCACTATGGGAACGTTTAAAGCCATTGATTCCACTGCAGTGTAACAAAATCCTTCAGAGTAAGAAGGGATAACAACAGCCGATGAATTGGCAACCTTATTAAAAAGGATGTTCCTGGAGAGGTCGCTATGTATAGATATAATTTCCGATAGATTTTTTTGCGCAATGAGTCCTCTTATTTTATCATTGAAGGATGCTGGAAGGGTAGGTATAATCAAATTAAAATCAAAGGTTTTGTTTTGTGCTTTCAGGATTTCAATAGCATTCAAAAGAATGTCTAATCCCTTTGAAATACCCAATCGACCGAAATAAGTAAACGTAAATTTATCGGATTTTACTTTTGTGAAATTTGCAAAATCATTATAGTCGATCCCATTATAAATTCTAATGATCTTTGATTTGTTTATACCTGCATCAATTAATGAATCTGCCGTAAAGTCTGAGACGGCAATAAACTTATGGAAGGGTAGACGTAATAGAAACCATTCAAATAAAAAGTGGAAGGTTAAAACTATTTTATTCATGAATGGCAGTTTAAACCAAAGTTTACCCCAAACCTCATGAAATGTAATAATAGTTTTTGTTCTCGTTAGAAACCCAGCAATAAATGAAGGTATGCCCGCATTGTAAGAAGTTGTGTGAATCAAGTCATGCTTACGTGCATGTTTTATGGCTGCGAATCCAGCTAAGAAAGTAAAGAGATATCTGTTGCGAAAAGGAAGTCTAATAATTTTGACATTATTAATATCTTCTTTGTTTTTGAGATCAACAGAAAATTTATTTGTTAGAACAGTGACAGAAATGTTGTCTTTGGCTAATGCTTCACATAAAGTTTTAAATAGAGTTTCTACACCTCCAATGTAAGGGTAGTAGTTTTCAAGAATAAAAAGAATTTTCATTCTGAGACTTCTTGGATTTTGGTTTGATGCGTTGAAACTTTATTTTCTCTTAATTCTGAAATTTCAGTTTCTAATTCCTTTCTTTCATCATGAAATTTTTGTGTATCCAAGGCAATTTTTCTTACAAGTTCTGTCATTTGTTTTTCAAGCTTTTCTAACATTGAAGACAGATAATAAGTCATAAGAAAAAGAAAACCCAACAAGACAAAAATGACAGCATTGACATTGTCTTTAAATCCTAAAGATTCTGCAATAGAAAATGAAACAAGGTCTGGAATAATCGCTAATAAGGATAGTGTCAACCAAAAGCCAATCCAAACAATTGTGCTGAAGACAAGTCTATGGCCTCTTCTAAATTGTGTAAAGATTCTATAAATGAAAAATATGGCTATGAGTGGAACAAGCCATTGATAAATATTTATTTGAAAAGTTAAAAGCACAAAGGTGTTTTTGATTGATTATAAAGGTATTACAAATTCTCTACTCATATTATTATTAAATAGACTTAATCAGAATTATTTTAAATGTGATTCCCTCAATTGCTTCATTCCTTCAGTTGCAACTGCATTAATTACAGTGTGTTTCCTGATTTTTAACTCATGAGAAATAAATGGATGTGGATCTATGTAGAATATTTCTGCTGATTGACTGGCGTAGCTAATCAAACTTGCAGCAGGATAGACTTGTAAAGAGGTGCCAATCACCAAGACTATATCAGCTTTTTCAACTATTTTGATAGCTGGTTCCAGCATCGGCACCATTTCTCCAAACCAAACTATATGCGGTCTTAATTGTGAGCGATTTGGACACAAGTCTCCTAAATTAAGTTCCTTTTTCCATTCGACAATATGTTCAGGGTCATTGATCGATCTGACTTTTAAAAGTTCTCCATGTAAATGTAATACAGATGTACTTCCTGCTCTTTCATGTAGATCATCTACATTTTGAGTTACAATGTCTACTTTAAATTGTTGTTCTAATCCGACCAGATCTATATGAGCGGAATTGGGACTCACTTTGAGGAGTTCTTTCCTTCTTTTATTGTAGAAATCCAATACCAAACTGGGATTTTGATCCCACCCTTGAGGTGAGGCCACTTCCATAATATCATGACCTTCCCATAAACCTCCTGCGTCCCTGAAAGTGGAAATTCCGCTTTCAGCGCTAATGCCTGCTCCTGATAGAACTGTTAATTTTTTCATTTTGCAATTTAATAAAATACATTAATAAATACAACTTTAACATACGTAATACATTGTAAAACAGACGAATACAAATATATAAACTTATCAATTGATATTTACCTAATCGAAGGTACATATTTGGTGGCTGCAATGCTGAAATTTATAGGTGATTCGCGATCCCAAATGTCTAAATAATATATTATTCAATATTCATTGCAATTAGAGATTTGAATCATTTTAATGTTCTGTTGTCAATTTACTTATTTGATTTTCAGGATTATAAATGTTATACAAAAATATAATGCGTAGGACCTACATCTTAAACCCGACTCGGGTAATCTATACGATTGCTCTATTTGCAATAATTTTGCTTAGGCCAGACTATGGTCATACACAAGATTTGCACTATTCTCAGTTTTACAATGCTCCGCTATCAGTTAGTCCGGGATTAACTGGAATTTTTAATGGTGATAAAAGGGTCACTGTATCCTTTCGAGATCAAGGAAGATCGATTCCTGTGCCATACACTACTTTAAGTGTTGGTTACGATCAAAAATTCTATCCTAAAAGAGCAAGAAAAGGTTTTTTTGGGGCAGGCGTGTTTTTCAACTATGACAAGCAAGGAGATTCTAATCTTCAACTTTTAAATCTCAATTTAGCAGGTTCTTATACGCGCAAACTCAACGAAAAAAATCTAATTACCATAGGGGCTCTCATTGGTTATGCTAATCGCGCTTTTGATCCAGATGCCTTAGTTTGGGATTCACAATGGGATCAGAATACGAATAGTTTCGTTGGTGGACCCAGCGGGGAATCATTTGATTTTGAGTCTTTTAGTTTTATAGAAACAGCATTGGGCTTAAACTATAGATGGCAAAAATCTGAAAGAACGAAATTTGACCTTGGCGTAGGTGGCTTTCATATAACTACTCCTAGTTCTAAGTTTTACAATGGCACTGACGAATCATTGCCTTTACGAATTGCCATGTATGCAATATTTTCTAGACGAATGACAGAAAAATTAGATTTACAACTTGATGGATTGTATCAGATACAACAAGATTATCGTGAATCATTGTTGGGAGCTTACGCAAATATGTACTTAAATCAAGAAAGAGGTAAAAACAGACAATTTAGAGTTGGAGCGGGATATAAGTTTGCGGCTAAAGTTTTCTTTGTAAAACTTGGCATTCAGATCAATGAGATATTTGTAGCGGCAAGTTATGATATGGACAGCACTGATTTAGCATTTCAGCATATTGGTGCGTCGGGAAGAGGTCCTGAATTACATTTCAGATACATTATCAAAAACGTAAAGCCCGGCAAATTTAAAGTTTGTCCAATTTTCTAACAACTGAACATTATCCCACTGATGAGAAAGATATATTACATTTTATTGTTTTTTATTGGCTTGAGCCAAAATAGTGAGGCTCAAACTTTAAAAGCATTTATTACTGCGGCAGAAGAAGCTGTTGCTATCGGTGATCTACATAATGCGATGCATTATTATAACGAGGCTGTATTGTTCGATACAACTGATTTAGCAATGCGTTATAATTTCGCTGAAACTTTATTAGAAGTAAATGCCTACACACCAGCTGAAAAAGAATTTCAATTTATCGTAGATAATGATGCAGACAAGATGCATCCACTAGCATCTTATCATCTTGGTAGTGCTCAGAGAAACATTGGTAAATATGCTGAAGCTAAAAGAAATTTTGAACTCTATCTTTCTGAAAATGAAGGTGACGATGAAAATTACACCACAAAAGCAAGAAAGGAAATTGAGGCAATAGAGTGGTCAATGGAACGAAATGCTGAACCAACACCGGGCGTTGAGGTTTCTATCTTGGGAGGTGAAGTAAATACAGAGTATACAGAATTTGGGGCAACCAAAATAAACGACAAACTTTATTACTCATCATTGAGATACGAAGAGCAGGAAAATGATCGTAGAGTTGACAGGCTTTTTTCTAAAATCTTAACGGATAACGAAGAAGGTATGTATGTACCCATTACCGATTCCGATTCTGATCAAAAATTAGAAAAAGGGGAAGTGCGCGAGCATGTAGCTCACACCGCCTTTAATAGAGATGGAGACAAAGTGTATTTCACGATTTGTCAATATAAATCAGAAACAGATATCAGGTGTGATCTTTTCGTTGCGGATGTGCAAGAAAATGGTTTGTTTAGCGGTGGAAATAAGTTGTCTGGTTCGATCAATAGTCCCAATCATACAACGACTCAACCTTCTTATGGTTATGATCCCATACTGGGTAAAGAAGTTCTTTATTTTTCGTCTGATAGAGAAGGTGGTAAAGGTGGGTTAGATATTTGGTATACAACTATTGAAGAAGATGGTTTTGGAGATCCTGTAAATATATCTTCTATCAATACTTTACAAGATGAAATTACGCCATTTTATCATTCGGCAAGTGCAACTTTATACTTCAGTTCTGAAGGCTATCTTGGATTAGGCGGTTTTGACATTTATCAAACTTATAAAAGTGAGGAAGGATTTGCACAACCCGTTAACTTAATGCCACCCACAAATGGAAGTTTCAATGACATTTATTATGTTTTAAATGATGAAGGAACGGAGGCACATTTTTCAACAAATAGACCACCTTCGCAATATATTGATCCAGAATTTCAAGCTTGTTGTTATGATATTTGGAAAGCTGATATTGAAGAGCGATTTTTAAAATTAATTGTTCTGACATTTAATCAAGAAACTGAGGAGCCACTTATTTCTACTAGAGTCAGAATATTTGATTCTCTAACAGATGAATTATTGTATGAAGATTCAAATCAAGATGGCAACGGTTATGACTATGAAATAAAATGCGGAAAAGAGTACACTGTTATTACAGATAAAGATGGATATGAGTCTGATACAACAAGTTTTGTCATAAGAGAATGTAATGATGATGTCACTAAGAAAATATTCTTAACTCCTAAGAATGTGAAACTTGATGTGTTTACATTTATAAAGCCATCGGGTGAAGATCTAGAAGGTGTGAGAATAGAAATAGTTGATTTAACAATGGGTGGTGATCCTATTGTTTTTACAAATGAAAAAGGCAATGATTTTCACTTTGATATAGTTGCAGGTAGAAAGTATGAGTTGACAGCCACTAAAGATGATTATGATGACTATGTTGAAATGTTTACGGCTGATGGTTTTGTGGATGGGTTGATGACCAAGGATATTTTTATGGGCGTCGAAATAATACCTATTAATGAATATTTACCAGTTGTTGTTTACTTTGATAATGACAATCCAGACCAAAGGTCTAGAAAATTATATTCTACTCAATCCTACTCGGAAACTTATTTTCCATTCATCGCAAAGAAGCAAGAATTCAAGGATAAATACACAAATTCAATGAGTGGAGATATCAAATTCAGCTCCCAACAAGAGATTGAAACATTCTTTGAAAATGAAGTGAAGTTTGGTTTTAACCGACTGCAAACTTTTATAGGAAAATTAAAGCAAATGTTGGATAGAGGCGACATAGTGGAGTTGTCTCTTAAAGGATTTGCAAGTCCAAGAGCCGCAAATAAGTATAATTTAGCGTTAGGTCAAAGAAGGATATGGACATTGAAGAATGAGTTAAGGACGTACAATGAGGGTATTTTATCTCCTTATATTGACTCTGGGAAACTTTTGGTTTCTGAGATATCATTCGGAGAGGAGATAGCACCAAACGGAATATCAGATTCATACAGCAATAGAAGACTTTCTGTTTACAGCGTAGAAGCATCACGTCAGCGGAAAGCAGAGATCGTGAGAGTTAGAGTTTTAAATTAATCTTTTAACTGAAATCATTAAGAAATGATTAAAATGACTTGGATAAAATCGTTAAAGTTAATCTTGTTATTAGCTGTGGCATTTGGCCCTCTAAATACTTATGCAAATTTTGATATCGGAGGAGACCCAACCGTCTCATCCGCTTTCTTCGACTTTCAAGCTTGTAGCTCCTATGATACCATAGGAACAAATAGGGATTATTCAGAATTTACGGCCGTCGTTAATTCTAACCCAGCATGTTCACAATTAGAAATTTTGGGAGGTTTTCTCTACAGAAATAATCCAGAAGTAAACTGGCATTCTTGTACAGAAGGTTTTGACGGCCAACTGGCCATGTGTGTGTCTTCTGATGAAAGTTGTACGTACAATGCAGGTGACGAAAAATCAGTTGTTATTGACGTGAGTGTCATGCCAGGAAGTAATGGCATAGGTAATTTAAGTGGGTTGTCTTTTTATGAAGCTGCACCTGATACTTTTGATTGGTTTGACGGACCGTCTGGTGGCAATAATTACCCGACACTATATGGGATTAGAATCTTAAAAAATGGTGCGGAAATATTTAGACAAGCAGACATTCCTACAACGCAAAATTGGACTTTAGAAACTTTCGATTTTTCTAATAATCCAGACTTTCAAGTTAATGTGCCTACAATATTTAAAATTGAATTATTAGGATACTGTCAAATTGGTAACGGAGAAATGGTTACGGCTTGGGATATAGACGACCTGACAATAACATCAACTTGCGGTGTCAATGATCCTGATGCTACTTTTACAAGCAGACTTATAGAGTGTACGGATAATGGATTTTTAGTTGAATTAACAAATACGACTCAAGGTTTTACCGCTACAGAAATTGATTGGGAGATAAATGACAATGGTGTAATCGCCAACTTAACGGGTTCTCCTATTGTTATTGAAACAAATGGAACAAATCTAAATGTTACCATGAACGGATTGTTTGATAATAGATGTGAGGCATCTGTCACAAGGGAAGTGAGTGTCAGTGAATTTTTACCAAGTTTATCTATTACCAATAATATGGCAACGATGGATTGTATTTCTGGTACAGAAGCAGATATCACATTTTCAGCTTTAATTACTGGAGGAAATATTGCTGGTAATATAACATCTTATGAATGGTTGATTGATGGAGTAAGTTCTACTGGATCTTCTACAACTGTGATGTTTCAAGAAGGTCAGAATTCAAATATACAACTCACTGTAAATTATGATAACGGATGTTCATTGGTTTCTACACAAAATTTTACCGCGAATTTTCAACCAACACTTATAGTTTCAGAAGCTATTAATTGCGACAATAATAATACGACCTTAGTTTTAAGTGATGATACTGTTCTGGGTGGTGGTGTGACTGCAACTACAAGAACATGGATTGTAGATGGCGTTGTTTTTTCTAATGATCAATCTATTAGTTTAAATCTAGGTCAGGCTGATGTTCAAGTCGTTTTGGAAGTTGTTTTTTCAAATGGCTGTACGGGAAGATATTCTAAGATTTTCAACAAAGAAGATTTTGCAACAACGCCAGCAATAGTTACATCAGTTATAGACTGTGATGGCGAAATCGCTAATGTTTTAATCGTAGGATCAACTACAAGTCCAATAGGGGTTGTAGGTGAATCATGGGTTGTTAATGGCATGACTTTTACAAGTAGTCCTATAAATATTGAAGTAGCATTAGATGCCTCTCTTAGTATTAATTATACAGTTGAATATTCTAATGGATGTACGGCTTCCAATTCTCAAAATTATTCTACAGTTGGAGATATTTTAGGTACGCCTCAATTTACAGCAGTTTTTGTTTCATGTGGAGATGATGGTTTTGTATTTACTTTGGACAATACAACAAATTCTACATTGCCTAATACTATTAGTTGGGTGGTTAATGATGGTGGTGTTGAAACAACATATTCAGGAGATCCTGTTAATATTTTAGTAGTCAACGAAGAATTTACAGCGACGCTTACTGTTGATTATCAGAATGGATGTTCTTTGAGTACAACTAATATGTACAATGTTAATGATTTTCCTATTGGTGTAGGAACGCCAACTTTAGACTATACAGTTGAAGCAGTAGAGTGTATAGGAGCTAATGGATTATTTACATTTACGGATAATTCAACTGCAGGAAATTGCTTAACAATTGTTTCAATAGAGTGGATAATAAACGGAGAAACATATACAGGAAGTCCAATTACGATAGAGTTGCCTTTAGGCGAAGATATTGATTTTGTACACACGGTTACATTCTCTGATGGAACTGTTTTGTCAACATCCACAGACACAAATACAACTAATGATGTAATTAATACCAATAATATTGTAACCAATTTTCCAATAGAAATTGCCAATAATAGTTTAAACGATTGTGGAGACGCTCTTGATTTATCGGTAAGTAATCCTATGGCAGGTTTAGATTATGAATGGTCAACAGACCCTGAGTTTTCTAACATTATTGGAACGGGGATAGATTTGGAGTGGATAATTAACCAAAATTTTACAGGAACTATTTATGTCCAATCAACGGATAACATAGGGCCTTGTCTTTATGGCATCGGCAGCATTACAATCGATAACAATGCGATCAGTCTTTCTTTTGATATGCCATTTATAATCTGCCCTGGAGATACAGCAACATACACTGTGGTTAATAATAATCCGAATCAAACTATAACTTATGATTGGAAAGATCCTGAAGGATACGTTGTTGCAGGTGGTGATACAAATATGCCTACTATAGGTATTTCAGAAAATCAAACAGAAGATTTCTTTTTGGTTTTGTGTACTGAGAATAATTTTGGATGTACTTCTGTAGATACAATTAACTTTGGCATAGGTGCGCCAGATGCTTTAGAGCCATTTACATTTAGTATTGAAGACTGTGGTGACTTGACGGTTATGTTTAACGAAGCTCCTAATGATCTTATGGGTAATGGTGTTTGGGATTTTGGAGATGGAATGGGGACTTCTACGGAATCAGCTCCTACCTATACATATAATGAACCAGGAAATTATACTGTTACTTTAAGTTCTGACGCAGATGCCTGTGGTGGAGCTATGGTATCAGAAGATATTTTTGTGGGAGATATTGCTATTGATATCACTGCAAGTCAGGATACTATATTTTATGATGTCGGAGAATCTGTGACTGTTGATGCAACGACTAATGCAAACCCTGATGACATTACATGGTGCACTTTAGATGGTACAAATATTGCGACTGGTCCTACACTAGAAAATTATGAGCCAGAACAAGATACTGTAACTGTTATTGCTAAAGTAGTGGATGCTTTTGGTTGCGAAGATCAAGATACAATCGTGTTGATCAGAATAACAGATATGAGAGAATGTTTGGAAACAGCAAATTTAACTGGACCAGAAGGAGGTGAAATTTGTGAAGGTGATGAGTTTCAATTATGTGTTGTCTTCGGAGATGATTGTGATGCAGCTGATTTTGCTTTCTTATGGGAGGATAATGGTTGTATAATTAGTACGGATTTAACTGGCCCTAAAGTCACAGCGACATCGACAACCGATAAGACATTCAATGTGCAAGTCACGGACATCTTGTCTGGTCTTGATACTATTCTTATGATAGATATAACGATTAGTAATCCTCAGGTAAGCATATCAGTACCACCAGACAACATAGATCAAACGGGACAGAATTTCGTTTGCTTAGGTGAGTCAGTAACCTTGATAGCTGTAGGCGATCCTGATTGCGAATATATATGGAGTACAGGTGAAACAGGAACTTCTATTACTGTTGAGCCAGAAGTGGAAACTGAATACTCTGTAATATGTATAAATGAATTGGGTTGCGAATCTTCAGCATCTATAGTTTCAGTAATAGTAGTGCCACCGACTTGTGATGAAAATGATGTGTTTATTCCAAATGCATTTTCTCCGAATGGGGATATGGTTAATGATGTGCTATTTGTGAGAAGTAAATTTATCGAAGATTTGGTGTTCCATGTACAAGATAGATGGGGTGCAGAAGTGTTTAGAACAACTACTCAAACCGAAGGTTGGGATGGTACGTATAAAGATGAAGAACTTCCTCCTGATGTATATACTTATTGTATAGAAGTGACTTGTATAGATGGCGCCACTTATAATAAAGTAGGAAATGTATCAATTTTAAAATAAAAAAAGAGGGGAATCGATTATTTCGATTCTCCACTTTCTTTTTTGAGTCCAGCTGTCATCTCTTTAGAAATGGCACCCTTAACGACTCTGATAAATGTTTTTTGATCAATCTGTAGGTGGACAATTCCATCTTCAATTTTACTGATTTTACCTATTATTCCGCTGGTTGTTACGACCTCTGATCCTTTCGCCAGTTCTTTACTAAACTTATCCTGCGCTTTTTGTTTTTTAACCTGTGGTCTAAGGAAAAAGAAGTACATTATAAGAAAAATAGAAGCAAAAAAAAGAAGTTGAGAAAATCCGCCTCCGCCGCCTGCTGCTTGTAAATTGTGCATATATTGTTTATTGTTTAGCCTAAAATTACATATTTACTTCTTATATTCTTACTCAAAGAATTCTGATTAAATTCAATACTTAATTATGCGGATTTTCTTAATTGGATTTATGGGCTCTGGTAAAACGACAATAGGCAAATTGCTTGCGGATTTGCTTTCATTTGAGTTTATTGATACGGATGTATATATTGAATCTCAGAAAGGATCTAGTGTTTCTCAGATTTTCGATATAGAGGGAGAAGAGGCTTTTAGAAAGTTGGAGACTCATACATTAATTCAGTTGATAAAAAAGGAGAATGTTGTTATTGCAACTGGAGGCGGTATGCCATGCTTTAACAGTAATATGGCACTCATTAATGATTTAGGATATACATTTTATCTCTACACACGAACAAAGGAATTGACTAGGAGGCTTGTAGCTTCAGATGGATCAGTAAGACCCCTTTTAGAAGGTTTAGGTGATGAAGAAGCGCTAAGGTCATTTATTGGTAATAAGCTCTTAGAAAGGGAGCGTTATTACTTTAGTAGTCAGTATTTAATTGATTGTAATAAAACAAAAGAGCAAGTAGTTGAAGAAATTTATTCAGAGTATAGCTTTCTTCAGGTTTAAATATTTTTTTTATTACTAAGCTATTATATCTATAGTTCTATTTGGCAACATAGTTAACGATTATCGAATGACACCATTTATGTCAACTCATGAGATAAATGAGCGACTAGCTATTAAAGGCAGAAAGAATTTTTGGACTATAAAGTACAGCGTAACAAAGTATGGCTAATGCCGATATCATCAATATCCTCAACAACTTTTAGTCCAGCAGCACTAATACAATCATACAATTCCTGTGCTTTATACATTTTGCTGTTTCCATTGGCTAAAGCCGCAAAATAAACGGATGTCGCTTGAAGTGTAAATTTGGATGCTTCAAATCTCTGCCTGTCCCAATAAGTTTCTAAAATGTACAAATCAGTATTCTCCGTCATACTCGATTTGGCCGTCTGTAGAATTTTAATGATTTCTTCTTTTGAAAAACAATCGAGAAACTGACTCATCCAAATTGCATCAGGTGCGTAATCTGGAAAAACAGGTGATGCACTCAGAAGGTCAATTTCGTGAAATTTCACGCGATCAGTGAGTCCTTTTTCTTTAATATTTAACTTGGCCTTATTTAATTGTCCTGGCAAATCTAGAATTGTAACTTCTACATCTGGGTTAAAGCTAGAACATTGGATAGCCCATTTTCCAGTATTGCCGCCTATGTCGAATAAGCGCTTGGGTTGGCGCTTGAAAATAATTGGTAAGGCATCAGGAAAGGCCGTATCTGAATAATAATGATCAAAAGTAAACCAACTTTTTTGCACATGAGCTGGTAGTTTTGACAAGCCTTCGTAAATGGTTTTATAATCACCAAAAACATTCAAACCAACAGGTTTGCCTTGTTTTATGGTTTCTGTTAATTCAAATAAACCTTTATAACAAACATCTTGAACAAAATCAATATTAGCTGTAGTCATCTTATCTGTTAAAACAATAAAACCCGTTTTTGTTAATGTATACTTATCTTCATTTAACGAGACAAGTTCAATTGTTTCTCCTAACTCAAGCAGTAGATCAATACCATACATGCTGATGTCCAATGCTTCCGCTACTTCTTCTGCAGTGACCCCTTTTCTACGATTTTTATTAATAAATTCTAATATTCCAAGATCTCTAAGCGATTTTGTCACTTGGAAGCTGACCGGAGCAAATGCTAATTTTTGAGCATCATACTTGGCGTCAATAACACTTTTTTCCTTTGGTTTTGACGTCTTATCCATGTTATATCTAGCATTCATAATTAAAAATAGATAAAGGTAACATTTCAATGGATTTCTCCGATTATAAAGCAGATTTCAGCGTAAAATCTTTAGGATAATACACACTTTTAAAGAGATGTGTTTGATTAACAGATCTCAAAATGTATAATTTGAAAATGGAGAATAATGACATAAGTTTGAAAGCAAACAAAAACGCAGGCTTGTTAAATGATATATCCAAAAATGCCATTGGCTTAAATATTAGATTCTTAAAAAAGTCAGCTAGTTGCCACAAATAGACCAGAATACTTAATATGTATAGTTTCTGCTAACAGATAAGATATCGATGTAGGGTAACCAAGCTTTACTAGGGTAGCAGACTGCTTTATATTTGTCTTATCATTTAAGATAAAATTATAGTCATGAAAAAAACGATATTCACTTTTGTTCTTTCGGTACTATTGACTGCTGCGGCACTTGCTTCTACCAACCCTGTAAAAGATGTAAAGTTAGTAGATACTGAAAATATTATTGTAAGTATTGACGTGACACAATCCTCTGTTTTTACAGCTGCTAATTTCAATGCGGTAAATGAAAGTTTGGTATTCGAAACAAAAGATGATATATCTTTTATTCAAATCTTTAATGAGGGTGGAGACCTAGAGTTTCAACTACCCGTAATGTCCAATAAAGTTACAATTGGTAAAGGTATAATAGGAGCAGGAAAATACAAATTAGGTTTCATGATTAAAGGTTTAGATAAAATACAATTCACGCAAGTGAACATAAAATAAAATTTAAATATTAAGGGTGTTAAATATAAAACAGCTAATGATTTCATTAGCTGTTTCTTTTATTTTAATGTCTTGACAAGTTTTAATAGGAACTTTAAATGCCTTTAAATAAGTGATCAAATTCATTGGTGTTTATCTGGTCTCATTATCACCTCTGTTATAACCTCCTAGGTGTTAATTTATAAGCAAATAATTTTATTTTTCTTATTTTACTTAACATAGTCAGTTTTTAAATCACTAATTCTACGATTTCCTACCTGTCATGAAAATATGTTTTATAAAGTCTTATCATCAACTACACATCTAATTTTTTTTTTAAGCAGGTGAATTCACTGGTATTTTTCAAGTTAGACGATGCCATTTAAGTGGGAGATCAAAATGCGGTCTATGAAAGTTGAAATTATATGAATAGTCCTGCTGATGTTAGTTCTAATTTTGTGTTTAAAGTGAAAATGTAAAATTATAAGCTCCTGCGAAATCCGATTTTTTTGTTTTTAGAAGTCCTTGTATACAATGATTTGATCACGATACAATTAGATAAAGTAAAGTAGATTGCACAATTAGGCACTGAATGAGGGATTGTATAGTCTTTGTGATTGAACTGGGTTTT
>ENA-ORXM01001359-ORXM01001359.1-marine-metagenome-genome-assembly--contig:-NODE-1359-length-34555-cov-8.227391_pt1 | contig 34555 bp, 27 predicted proteins | sample MGYA00237867_ERZ511480 | MGnify/ENA primary metagenome ERZ511480 (study PRJEB26309, sample SAMN06266103) | marine metagenome | isolation source: Algal blade | place: United Kingdom:Sidmouth, United... | reverse complement strand
GCGAGGCTTTTTAACGAAGGAACATGAAGAACAAAATAAATAATTACCGTCATTCTAAACTAGAATTGGTATAACTTTTCCGCACCAGGGATAGTAGTGGTATGTCGATGTCTAGAACTTCTGCAACACAAGGAGGAATGACGGCTGACGCAGGAAGACTAGTAGCGACTATGTGATGCGATGTTATGGATATCAGACGTAGGAACGGAAAGCCCGGTCCGAAGGAGGTGCCCTAATTATCATACATCCTAAGATAATATTCCTTATTTTTGCACCATGAGTAAGAAAGGTAGAATATTAGTGGCTATGAGTGGCGGAATAGATAGTACGGTGACGGCTATGATGTTGCACGAGGAAGGATATGAGGTGGTGGGCATAACGATGAAAACCTGGGATTATGCTGGCTCGGGAGGGTCCAAGAAAGAGACTGGATGTTGTAGTTTAGATTCTATAAATGATGCTAGGGAGATTGCTGTGAAAATGGGATTTCATCACTTTATTATAGATATACGTGAGGAGTTTGGGGATTATGTAATCGATAATTTTGTAGAGGAATATGTAGCGGGAAGAACGCCTAATCCATGTATATTATGCAACACACATATAAAGTGGGATGCGTTAGTGAAACGTGCGGATGCGATGGATTGTGAATACATAGCAACGGGGCACTACGCTAAGATAAACCAATCAGGCGGTAGATATTACATCTCTAGAGGAAAGGATGCGAACAAGGATCAGTCCTATGTACTGTGGGGCCTGTCTCAGGAATGTATGGCGAGAACTATGTTTCCGCTGGCGGACCTAGAAAAAGGGGAGATCAGGCAGATGGCAATGGACTGGGGTCATGAGGCACTTTCTAAGAAAGCGGAGAGTTATGAGATATGTTTTGTTCCTGATAACGATTACAGATCTTTCCTGAAAAGGCGGGTGCCGGAGCTGGAAAAGCAGGTTGCTAATGGTATTTTTGTAGATCAGGAAGGTACGGTTATAGGTAAACATAATGGTTATCCCTTCTATACGGTAGGGCAGAGGAAGGGCTTAGGTGGAACTTTTGGAAAGCCGATGTATGTTACTGATATCCAGCCTAATGAGAATACTGTTGTCCTTGGTGAAGTGAAAGATCTTATGAAAAATGGATTGCAAGCTTACAAGGTAAACTCGATGAAATATGCGCAGATTCCTGCTATGGATGAGGTGGTAACTATGGTGCGATATAATGACTCAGGTGCACTGAGCTCTATAAAAATGAATGGAGAAAATGTAGAGGTTTCTTTCCACGCTAATGTTAGGGGAATAGCGCCAGGACAATCCGCCGTGTTCTATGAAGGAGAGGATGTTGTAGGAGGAGGAATTATATATTCTAGTCTCTAAAATAGATATTGTCAGAATCTCGTTAACTACATATCAAAGAAACTAATCAATTATACAAAAGAAGGAAATGAAAAACTGGATCCTATTATTAGCACTTACCATCAGTATTATCTCTTGTGGTGAGGAGGTAGAAGTCATAGATGTAGATACCATTACAGATTACCAACCCTTCGAAGAAGCGAAATTCTGGGTCTACCAAGTGGATTCGACTATCTACGATGATAATGGTGCTACTATTATAAACACGAGTAGTTTTGTAAGAGAGACTATAAAAGAGCAGTTATCTGAAGATGAGCAGTTTGTGACGCATCTATTAGAGCGATCATGGAAGAGAAATGAAACGGATGATTGGACGATTACAGATATATGGTCTGTCTCACTTGCTGATAATAAGTACATAAAAACAGAAGAGAATCTTAGGTTTCTGAAAATCGCTACACCCATTCTACAAGAAACGATATGGGAGGGAAACCAGTTTGACGAAAATATATTTTGCCTTATAGCTGATGATCCTATCCAGAAATTTAAAGACTGGGACTATAAGATCTTAGAAATAGGCCTTTCTGAAAATATAGCTGGGCAAGATTATTCTGACATTTTAGTCATCCAGCAAGCAGATAGTGAGAATGTGATAGAAAAGAGATTTTCTAGGGAGAAATACGCGAGAGGTGTAGGCCTTGTACAACGTACTATGGAGATCTATGATACGCAATGCAATGTCTGCGAAGAAGATACCTGGGAAGAGAAAGCTGAGAAAGGATTCAGTCTAGATCAGGTTCTTATAGATCACAATTAAAATATGCTCAAATTTTTCGAGATAGGAAGATTGCTTAAATCCTTTGGCAAAGAGGGTAAAATAAGGTATCACGTAGAGGATGATTACTATGATGATTTCAGTAATAGTAGTTATGTCTTTGTAGATATAGAAGGATCGGTGGTCCCATTCTACATAGATCGCAACGAGGAGTCTAATAGCATGTTACTCTTAGAAGGAATACACTCACCACAGGAGGCGGAGAGTCTGACAGGCAATACCTTATATCTATCGGCAAAAGAAGTATCAGAAAAGAATAGTAGCGCGAAGGTGTTAGATTTTAGTTTTGTAGACTATCATTTGCATGATGAGCAGGGCTTATTTATTGCTAAGATTGTAAGTATAGAGGAGTACCCCTCTCAGAAAATGCTTGTCCTGAGCTCTGGAGATTTAGTACCTTTTCACGATGATCTAGTTGTCAATATAGATAAGATAGGGAAAGTATTATTGTATTCTATTCCAGAAGGTTTGCTGGGTGTCAATTCGTAGTTTTATGACAAAATTTAACTTTTATCATATAGTATATCTTAGAATAGGCATTATATTGCCACTGTTAACAACGCTCTTATATTGAAACGCTCTGTATTTATTATGAAATTTTGCATCTGTATCATGTCAATACTACTTGGTAGTACTATAGTACATGCACAGAAATTAGAGTTGAGACCATATTTTGGATCATCATTCTATCAAGGTGATCTTGCGCCACATGCTCATATATTCAGTTTTTCTGAAGGAAATATAGCCATAGGGATCTCCTTAGGTTACAGGGTAAACAACCTGATGACGCTGCATCTAAAAGGATTCAAAGCTAGAGTTTCTGGAAGTGATGAAGAGTCTAAAAGTCCAGGTAGAAGACAAAGAAATTTGAGTTTTTTTACCTCCATAACAGAGATTGGAATCAGTACAGATCTGCATCTACATGCGATACTGCCAGCCATAGAAAAATATGGACTTGACATATACTTTAATGCAGGTTTATCTATCTTTTCCTTCAGCCCTAGAACGGTATATGATGGTAGAATTGTTGCGTTGCAACCACTGGGTACAGAAGGACAGGGGGTGATAGGCTTAGGTAAAGGGAAGCGATACAGTCTGACACAATTCTCTATTCCTCTAGGGATAGGGTTTAGTTTTGCGCTGACAGATGCACTTTCTTTTGGTGTAGAGGTCATTCCGCATCTAACATTTACAGATTACCTAGATGATGTCAGTGGTAGTTATATATCTTATGATGAGCAACTAATGTACCAGGGGATGCTTACAGCTGATATTGCTAATAGAAAAGACGAATTTCTAGGCGAACCTTTTACCGATTACGAAACTGGGAGTATGAGAGGGAATCCTGATAATAAAGATTCCTATATAATCAGCACGATCTACTTTTCTTATAAATTTGGTTCAGATAACAATTCTGATAAGGCAAAAAGAGAAGGTAAAGAATAACTTGTTTTTTTCTTTTACTTTTGTTCATGTCAAATAAAGAAAAAGCACTCCATCAACTAGAAACTATAGATCATCAATTAGAGGCGTTGATTTCTTTTTTGGAAAATGAAAACAGCCAACACTTCACCTATGTAGAGCAAGCTACAGACTGGTCGTGCTTACAAATCTTAAAGCATCTAGAAATGGCAGAAACACTATCGATCAATTACCTAAAGTACAAGCTAAAAGAAGGGAAAAGCTTCCCTAAAGCTGGACTTAAACAAGTATATGCGAGCTGGATTATGAAAAAAGCATACAAGTCTAAAAAGAAGTTTGTTGCTCCCGAGTCTCAAGGATTAGTGCCAGCAAAAGAGGGATTAGATTACGATGAGATTATCTTAAGCTATAGAAATCATAGAGCTAAACAGAAACAATTTCTGACAGGTCTCGAAGAAAAATATTATGAATATGCTATGTATAAGCACCCGTTTTTTGGTAGGTTGACCTTATCTCAGATGCTTACCTTCTATGAGGGGCATGTGGAAAGACATGAAAAGCAAATCCGACGAACGCTAGAAAGCGCAAAGCCTACCGTGTAATTTTCTAACGATATATACGGAATGATGCGACACGAGTTATATGGCATCATATGGCTTATATTTTATTAATATTACGATTATAAGATCATCCCCGCTATAGCTCCTGTGATAAAACACGCTATGGTTCCTCCTAAGAGTGCTTTCATTCCTAGTTCTGTCAGTGTTTTCCTTTGGCCAGGGGCGATGGCACTGATACCTCCTATCTGAATCCCTATAGAAGAAAAATTAGAAAATCCACAAAGCGCATACGTAGCAATGATTACAGATTTAGGATGTAGACTTACCTCGCTACTTGCTTGCAGACCAGCTAGATCTATATAACCTATCACCTCGTTGATTACTGTCTTTTTTCCTAATAACTGACCTATAAGCATGATATCATCTGATGGAACACCAAGTAACCAGGCTATAGGCGCGAATAGCAATCCTAGAATATATTCTAAGTTGAGGCCATTGAAACGATTACTCGTCAGTGCCGCTATTTCATCATTGATACCTATGATATTCCCAAAACCTAGCAAAATAGCGTTTACTAATGCTATCAAAGCTATGAATACAAGTAACATAGCCCCCACGTTTACCGCTAGCTTTACACCATCGGTAGTACCAAGTGAGATGGCATCGAGTAAATTATTGCCTATTTTTTCCTTGGGTATTTTGACCGCCCTGTTGACCTCTTCGTCTGGAGACTGTGGATATAATATTTTAGCCGCTAGTATCGCTGCAGGTGCAGAAATGATAGAGGCGGTAAGAAAATGTATAGCAAACTGATCCCCTAGCAGACTGACAAAAAGCGCAAATACGCCTCCCGCTATCGTCGCCATACCTCCGGTCATAAGACACATGATCTCTGATCTTGTCATCTTCTCTAGGTAAGGCTTTACCACAAGTGGTGCTTCAGTCTGACCTATGAACACATTAGCAGCAGCAGCCAGTGATTCCGCTCCAGACAGTCTCATTACCTTACTCATCAGCTTAGCGAATACGTATATTATTTTCTGTAAAATACCCAGATAATATAAGATAGAGGAAAATGCAGCGAAGAACACTATAGTAGGCAAGACTTTAAAGGCAAACATATAGCCTATTTTTGCAATCGTAAGCTTAGAGTTCGGATCACTTGCATCTAAAACATATTCCGCTCCAGGGGCAAGGGTAGGATCTATATTGACCGGCGCCCATGTATTATCTGGCCATGAACCAAATACAAAAGATGCTCCTGCTTCTGCAAAACTTAAGAGATCCACAAAGCGATCAGCGATCCAGTCAAAAACAGCATACACTATAGGCACCTTGAGAATGAGTATAGCCAGAACAATTTGTAAAATAAGGCCAGAAACGACCAACTTCCAATCTATAGCCTTTCTGTTATTACTGAAAAGATAGCATATCAGAATCATGGAGGCGATACCAATAAGTCCTCTCATTATATCATTTACTAAGTCCATCTCTTCTAATTAGTTTTCTTTTTTATAAATTGAAACAATTTCATGATGATCTCTACAAGAACAGATGGAATTTAAAAAAAACTTTTGGATATATGGCTAACAAAGCGACATATGTTATAGGCATCACTGGAGGCAGTGGTTCGGGGAAAACGACTTTAGTACAAAGACTACAATCATTTTTCAAAGAAAAATCAGTTAGTGTCCTGACTATGGATAATTATTATTTTGCAAGAGATCATCAATTAACCGATGAGAATGGCATTAAAAACTTTGATCTGCCGACCTCTATAGACGTACGTAAGTTTGAGGAAGATTTAATAAAATTGATTAATGGAGAAGCGGTGTGTCTACAAGAATATGTATTTAATAATGCAGAAAAAGTAGCGTCTGAAATAGTTATAGAACCAGCAGAAGTTCTGATCGTCGAAGGATTATTTGTACTACACGAAGAAAAAATAAGAGAGCGACTAGATCTATCTGTTTTTATACATACTAAGGAAAACATCAAAGTGATCAGAAGAATTAAGAGGGATCGCATCGAACGCAATTATCCATTAGATGATGTATTGTATCGGTATGAACATCATGTTCTACCTGCTTTTGATGCATACATTAAGCCCTACGTGGACGATGTGGATATGGTCATCAACAATAATAAGAATTTTGATAAGGCATTAGAGTTGATGAAGGTGTTTATAAATTCTAAGTTAGCTGTTAGGTAAACAGTTCTTTAGCTAGAGTTAACTAGCTACTACTATTTACCAAAAATATAGAAAACCAATATTTGCTTTTTCTAAGATCTCCTCTTCAGAAAATAATAGGTTTCTAACTGAGATCTTATCGCCATGTCAAGGTCATTTTTTCTATATAGATTAGATGCATTTTCATCTAAGATCCTAGCTTTGACATTATCCTCTAACTGAATATTGATAATCTTTTTTATTCTAGATCTCAGTTTAGTGTCTATTATGGGAAACATGGTCTCTATTCGGTGATGAAGATTCCTAGTCATCCAGTCTGCAGAGGAGAGATACATTTTTTCTTTACCACCATTATAGAATATAAATACACGAGCATGCTCTAGAAATCTATCGACAATACTTATGGCTTCTATATTTTCACTCATACCTTTCACCCCAGGGACTAGACAGCAGATTCCTCGGATGATTAGCTTTATCATTACTCCTGCATTACTAGCTTCATAGAGTAAATCGATCATTTCTTCATCCTGAAGACTATTCATTTTTAGAATAATTTCTGCAGGCTTACCAGCAGCAGCAGCCTTAGTTTCTTTTTTTACAGAATCTATAAGTAAAGGTTTAAGATTATATTGTCCTACACCCAGGGTCATGAAAGTTGTTTCTTCTAGTCGTTTAGATTCTAGAAATTTAAAAACCTTCATTGCCTCTGTAGTGATCTCTTCCTTTGCTGTAAATAGTCCAAAATCTGTGTAAAGCTTTGCCGTCTTTTCATGGAAATTTCCTGTACTGAGATAAGAATATATTTTCATTTCCGCTCCTTCACGTCTTCTTACAAGGGCCATTTTAGTGTGTACCTTCAGTCCCGGGAAAGAGTATACGACATTGATACCTGCTTTTTCTAGTTCTTCTCCCCATTTCAGATTAGCCTCTTCATCGAACCTTGCTTTGACTTCTATGAATGCCGATACGGTCTTACCATTTTTTACCGCTTTGATCAGTGCATCCATTATTTTAGACTCGGAAGCCACTCTATATTGCACTAATTTTATATGTGTTACTTCTGGATCCTCAGCTGCATCTTCAAAAAACTTAATGACAGACTTGTAACTCTGATATGGAAAATATAAGAGGTGATCTGTATCCCTGAATTCATCAAAAATAGATTTGCTATTCTCTAGCAAAGGATAAGCTAGCGGTTCCAGCTCCAGATCTCTAAGGTGCGTATTACCAAAATCAGGAAAGCCGAAAAAGTCAAAATTGTTATGATACCTTCCTTCTGCATGTAGATCTATATCCTCTAGATCAAAAGTGTCTTTAAGATACTCCAATAGGGTGGTAGAAATATTGCGATCGTAGACTAGCCTAGAGGCAGATCCTACATTTCTTTTTGCTAGACCTTTTTTTATCTTGCCGATTAGATCACCTGAGTACTCATCATCTATATATAATTCAGCATCTCTTGTAAGTTTTATAGAATAAGTATGATCTACATTATAGCCAGGAAAGATAAATCTCGCACAGTGACGTATTATGTCATCGAGTAGTATGATGTGTCGTTCATCCTTGCTGTAGTGGGGTAATTCTATGAACCTGTCTATATGATCGGAGGGTATAGTAAGAATGGCATATTGTATACTTTTATCTTCCTTATCTTCTAATTCTAGTGCAAGGTAGAGGGCTGCATTATTGAGAAATGGTTTTATCTTAGTTGCTATTAGAAGTACAGGCTGAACGAAGGGTAATAGGTTGTTATTGAAAAAATTTTCTATGAACTCTATCTGTTCATCATTCAGCATCGTCTTTCTTTTGATATGTATGCCATATTTTCCTAATGCTGGAATTATAGAGTTTTCGAAGATACTACTGAATTCTTCTTGCTGCTTATTTACAATGTTTAGAATTTCGTCTAGTATCTCCCCAGGGGCAAAGCCTGCTGTTTTTATAGCTTTTTTTCCTGCTCTTATAAGATTTCTGTGATTAGATACTCTTACTCGGAAGAATTCATTCAGATTAGAAGAATAAATGGCTAGAAATTTCAGCCTTTCGAATAATGGAACATTTATATCCTTCGCTTCTTGTAATACTCTGTAGTTAAAGGAAAGCCAGCTTATATCTCTATGGATATATTTATATCCTTTTTTTTTCGTAGTTACCATATTGATGATCTATTCTCGAAATATATAAAACTTGCTCGGTTTTATCTACCGAATACTGAAATTTGCACCGATACCTATCCATCTCCCTGGCATAACGACAAGGTTTGTTTCTTTATATTCTATGTCAAATAAGTTATTAGCATAGGCGTAAATATTCCATTTTTCTGCACCGAAAGATAGTTTGCTATCTACAAGGGTGTAATCATTTAGATTTACCCTATCATTATATCGGCCTACAAGATTCAGTGTCAGTTTATCTGGAATAACTCTAATATTAAGATTAGCGACAAGCTGATGTTCTAGATTCTCTAGAGCATATCTGCTTATAAGCGGATCATCCATTTCTCCTATACTCGAGGAGATGTAAGTATAACCCAGTATTAGATTTCCTAGGTACCCCGTTACGTTACTTAGATCGGATCTATAGCTAAGATCTATACCTATATTATTCACCTGACTGAAATTAGTAGCCTGCCAGATATCTTCTTCTTCAGCAGTCTTTACCCAGTCTATGAGGTCCTTATTATTCTGCACAAATAAGCCGACCTGTAATACGTTTTTTTTATAGAAAGCCTTGTAGCCTATTTCATAACTGAGTGTTCTTTCGTCTTTTAGATTTTCGTTACCTCGTTCGACAGGTGAGGAATAGAATAGATTAGTATACGTAGGTATTCTGTTAGATATTCCTATGACTCCATATAGTTGGGTATAATCGTTCAGCGTATAACTCAGATCTATACCTGGAAATAACTTAAGGGATCTATCATCGAATTTGTTGAAATATATACCGGGTATAATATTCAGTCTATCATTGAGAAGGCTCATTTCGTGTTCTAGATAGATACCTAGATTCTTTCTTTCTCGACTTCCCAGATTATTACTTTCTAGATCTTCTAGGATATATTCTACCCCTAGACCTGTCGTCCCCAGTTTGTTATTATGGCTAAGATGTATTTCGTTTCCTATAGAATTACTGGTATGATTGTTCTCAAATACAGAGGGATTGGATCGTATGAATACGTAGTGATCTTTATTATTTCTCCAATAACTATTCGTTCTGATAGAAAAATTGTTAATGAAGTATTTATAAGTTACTGCTCCATATCCGGTTCGGACTTCTTCATACTGATCCATGAAGTCTGGATTTGCGTAGAAACCGTTTGCACCGAACTTGTTATCCAGTAGTCCTCCTGTAATATCTATCGTGCTGTTTTGAGAAAGCTTAAAACGATTTTGAAGAAAGATATGGTGCATATTATAATCTCTGTTCTGACCGTAACCATCGCTATCATCTCTTCCTTCTCCATAGCCCTGACTATCAGTATAGTTGTAGGATATAAGATGATTGCTCTTGGATGTTTTTAATGCTGCAGATACTCCCGTAGATATTGTATTATAAGAACTATAATCCAAGGATAGGTTTACCCCAGTAGGCGCGTTTTTCTTGGTTATGATATTGACAGCTCCAGAAAATGCGTTTTGTCCATAGATCTTAGCAGCTGGTCCTTTTATAACTTCTATCCTTTCTATAAGATTCATGGATACAGGTAAGTTCATATTGTGATGGCCTGTCTGGGGATCACTCATCTTGATACCATCTATGAGAATAAGGACCTGATTAAAGCTGCCTCCTCGTATAGATAGATCTGCCTGGACGCCGTTAGTCCCTCTATGTCTTACATCTAGAGCTGCATTTAGCTGCAGAAGTTCTGATATACTGCTAGCACCTGATTTATTGATCTCGTCATTAGTAATGATATCGATAAATCTTGCCTGCTGATTATAAGGAGAGGATAGCCTATTTTGCTGAATAACAATATCGTCTATTAGTAGACTGGTATCGATAATATCTTGCGCAATAAGGCAGGAAGTCCAAAGTGTAAATAAGGTAAACAAAATTATTCTCATGGTAATTCGTGTATTAAGGGTCAAATAAAACACTATTTAGTAAATTCGAGCAACGGATGATTATAATTTTTAATAATTAAAATACTAATATAGATGTCACGACAAAAGATTGCTGCTGGAAACTGGAAAATGAACAAAACATTTGAGGATGGCTTATCACTGGCAAGAGCGATATCAAATTCGGAACTTCCCGGTTCTGTTGAAGTTATACTGGCAGTTCCTTTCATACATTTAAAAGCAGTCAGAGACATGACACTTCCTGCTAGAACCTTGCATATTTCTGCGCAGAATTGCAGTAATCATGGGTCTGGCGCCTACACAGGGGAGGTATCTGCGGAGATGTTACATTCTATATCTGTACCTTTTGTGCTTGTAGGTCATTCAGAGAGAAGACAATATTTTGGAGAGGATGCAGATGTACTGAATGGTAAGTTAGAACAAGCTATTGCTCAGGATATTAGGCCTATATATTGTTGTGGAGAACCGTTAGAGATAAGAAAGGCGGGAACACATATTGCTTATGTCAAAGAACAACTAGACGCTACTATATTTAAGTTGTCGGAAACTGATTTTAGAAAACTAGTTATAGCATATGAACCGATATGGGCTATAGGAACGGGCGAAACAGCAAGTAAGGAGCAGGCTCAAGAGATGCACTTAGCTATAAGAAACCTGATAGCTGAGGCATTCAGTCCTGAGATCGCTGATAATGTTTCTATACTGTACGGTGGAAGTGTGAAGCCAGCTAATGCTAAAGAACTGTTTAGCCAGCCTGATGTAGATGGTGGCTTAGTAGGGGGCGCGTCATTAAAAGCAAATGACTTTATACAGATCATTCAAAGTTTTTAGAATGAAGATTATGCTCATTGAGAAATAATACAATTGCTTTTATTATTATCTATTGCATTGCTCTAGTATTAGAGATCATACTATTTGGTTCATTAGTTTATGCACCTAATGATAGAATGATTGTTTTTGGAGGGGATGGATTTGTAATTTACTATAATCAGATAGATCACATATGTAATGGGAGCGGACTCATTCTAAAAGGAATGGGATTACCCTGGCATGAATATATTTTCATGACCGATTCCCAAGCCGTCTTTTCTATAATTTTCAACCTATTAAATAATATAGGTCTTCCCATATGTGAGTATGGAATAGGGATAATTCATGCATTCATATTTTTCACGATACCACTAGGGGGATACGTTATTTATTTGCTACTTCGAAGATTGAAAATTGATTACTTCTGGAGTATCGTGTTTAGTATATTGATTAATTTCTTGTCACCACAAATGATAAGAATGTCAGGACACATTGGACTTTTATATCTATTTCTTATTCCTCTGTGTTTACTCTGGGTTTTTCATTTTACAGATCATAGAAAATTTGATAGGTACGCCATAGGCATGATATGCTTACTTACATTTTTTGGTTTGAATAATGCATACTTAGGAATTATAATGGGCGGGTTTCTATTGCTATCTGTGATGTTTCTAAATGTCAAAGCATATATATCCTCTAGAGAGTTAAAGTTTAGTTGGGCCTACCTTGTTTCTCTTGTACCTATTGCTATTATATTTCTGATCGTAAAGATAGGCGACCCCATAGAAGGTAGACTGGATTATCAGTGGGGATTTTTCGCTAAACCAGCAGATATTCAGGGCCTACTTGTAGGGGAAGGATCTTTATTTAGATACTTATTTGATTCTATAATTGACATAAAAAATATCCCTTTTGAAGGAAGGTTTAACATAGGTCTTGTAGCAGGTGTTACCGTTTTTATCTTATTGTTTAAGTTTTTGTTCGGGCTTGTTAAACGAAATTATAGCACTAAGCACAAATTTCCACCGCTACTAATAGCGCCTTTGTTTTCAGCATTGGTGATGTTTGTATTGGCGAATCATTTGTTTCTAGGATCTGAAGGAAAAGACTTTCTAGAAAATCTAGTAGGGAAGTTATTAAGTTTTAAAGGGGCAGATAGATTTGTGTGGCCTCTGTATTACGTACTGACTATTATTGCAGTCTATTATCTGATGCGAGCGGCGGACCATTTACATAAGAAATCAGTATATCTACGGTACATATTTCTAGCTATATTATCTGCCATTTGGATATTCGAAATCCATGTATATCTTTCGCCCTATAAGAATAAGGTCAATCATCGAAATTTCTTCCATATCACGGAGAGACAAAAAATAAGAGATGTCTTAGGTGATATAAATGTTACAAAAGAAGATTATCAAGGTATCTACACACTGCCTCTTATAACGGGCTGGAATGATAAGCTGAGTTCTAGACTTAACTGGGGGTCACATTTCTACGCGATGCGCTATGCGCTAGAACTCCAGCGACCACTTATTAATGCTATGTTTTCTAGATCATCTATTCCTAATACCATGAGGCATATGCAGTTTGCGTCCCATCCCGCACTCAAAAAAGAAATATTAGATTACCTACCTGAGGATAAAAAAGTACTAATAGTCCGTTCTAAAATAAATGATAAGCTTAGTGTAGGGGAGCAATATCTTGCTGATCAATCTAAGCTATTATATAGCCATAAAGATTATGAACTTAGGAGTTTGTCTTTAAAAGATCTAGATCGATCTGCTTATATATATGAACTTGAATTGGCGGATACTCTAGAGCAAGAGAATGCTGTTCTTTATTATAATGGTTTTGAGCGATCAAAAGCAAAAGTAAACTTTTACGGTAATTCGAGAACATTAGAAAAAGGGAGTGAAATTATTGATAGTTTTATATTAGAAGGAAATCAAAAAATTAAGTTTTCAGCGTGGGTTTATCTTGATAGTTATAAATATGGATTACCTATCTGGAAACTACATGAATATGATGAAAATGGTAAGTACTTAGGCAAGACAATCTTTAATTGTAAAATGGCTAATGATTATCATAATAGCTGGCTCAAGTTGGATAAAGTTATAGAACTAAAAAAGTCAACTCATTCTGCATCTATACAGATAGAAAGTAATCAGACCTTTTACATAGATGAGATTTGGATTAAGGAGTTAGAGGTAGATGTCTATAGGGTTCACAAACCTACTGGAGTTAAATTTTACAATAACATACCTCTGATAGAGTGATATAGAGGCAATATCTAGAACAATTTTTCTACGGCCTTTAAACGATAATCGAATATCCCCTCTAGCTGTTTTCTTACAAAAACGGTGTTGGCTATTCTACCTAGGGGTCCTAGAGGGATTCCATAATTTACAATATCCTTCATTAAAACCCCCTCATCATTTTCCTCGAAGATATGTTGGTGGTGCCAGAAGCTATAGGGTCCGAACCTCTGCTCATCTACAAAGTAGTAAGGCTCTTTTACATGCGTTATTTCTGTGACCCATCTAAGAGGAATATTAAGAATAGGTCTGACCTTGTAAGCTATAATCTGCCCCTCATACATCTCTTCCTGATGAGTTATATTAGTTATTTCAAAACCCATATGGTCCGGAGTAATTGCTTTGAGGTTTCTAGGAGAAGAGAAAAATTTCCAAGCTTCTTTTATCCCGATCGGGAGTTGTTGTACTTTCGTTAACTCGTATAATTTCATATGGACACAACATGATTAGCTATGAAATGTTTAGACCTAGGATTATTTAGATGCTACCTATAGAATTCTGTAAAAATGATATAATTAGAGTATGCCGTAAAAAGGTATTGCAGATTATGAGATACGCTACAAAATAAAAAAAGGGAAGCTTCAGCTTCCCTTTTTTTATTATTAGTTTATGTAGAGCGTTCTAAAATTTCATGAACTTAGAACGCTGACCACAACTTGCTCTCCCTACATATCCTATTCCCCAGTTAAGCTCAAAAACGATTCCTGCAAAAATAGGTGCTGAAGAAGAACCAGCTAGTGCTTCAGATCCTAGTATAGCATTTTCATTTTTCGTAAAATCTGTAAATCCATATTCTAGTCTGAATCCAAAAATTCCACTAAAAGCACCATCACTTCCGAGCACATATACACCGAAGCCTAAAACTGCACTGATCTCACTAGAGCTGAAATCATCTGTAGCATCTACTGTTGTACCAGCCAACGAAGAAGATCTCTCTACACTGTTTATCATTGAATATTTAGGACCTATTTCAAAATAACCTAGACGCTTATTATTTCTCCACATAAGATATAAGTCGATAGCCTGCCAGTCCAGTTTTACCTCATCGCCGATAGAAGCATTTTCTGACAGATGCGAAGCACCACCATACATCACATCTAAGGTAATACCATTAGAATCGTAGTTAAGTCCCAGCTTAGCTCCGAAAGAAGTTCCTTTAGCTATATCATAATCCCAAGTAGGATTGTCTACTAAAGCACTGTTGTATAATCCAGTAAAACCTGTCTGTACCTTAATTCCAGCATCTATCCACCATGCTTCAGCAGCTCTCTGACCAAAAGCAATCGAAGGCATTACCAACATTAGAAATATCAATTTTTTCATATCCTTAGATTTTGTTTTTTTATTATGTGTGCAAATTAACAAAAAGAAAATTATTTAAAAGCATTATATCCGAGACGCGTAGGAGTAAAATAGATAAAGCCTCTACTTACATAGATAAGGGGTGGTAGCTTTTCGCTGCTTATTTTTTAGCATAAGCTGTATATCCTCCTACAAGATTATAGCATTCCTTAAATTCTTTTTCCTTCATAATAGCAAGTACTTTACTGCTCCTACCTCCACTTTTACAGTAGATGACATAAGATTTATTCTTATCGAGTTTAGCGATTTTTTCTTCGAAATCATTAGATCTATAATCTATTTCTTTAGCATTAGGAATTTTACCACCAGCTACTTCCTTGGGTGTTCTTACATCTAGAAGAATTACATCGGGTCTTTCTTTTAGTAATCCCTCTAAGTTGGCTATTTCTAGATCTTTAGATATAAGGCCTTTAATAGTATCCGCTTTCGGTTTCTTACAGGACTGGGCACATAACATGATAATAGCTGTCATCAATATAAGATGTCTTACTACTAGATTATTCATAAGTAAAGGATTTTATGTTTATCTTCAGTTGTGCAAAATTAAGGATTATTCCTTGTTTTCGTAATTTGTTTATTTGATATTATAATTAGATGCTTGCTCAGAAAATAATACTTTTCGTAATAATATCACTTTTGTTTTCGACTTCTACTATCGTAGGACAGGTGGTGTATACGCAGAGTTTTACAGATAAGATGGAACAACGTGGACTAACATGGAATAAGCCTTCAGAGGATTTTCTAAAGGTATTGCCCTTAGATAGAGATCGATTTTTTGATTATGATCTAGTATTGCGTTCTGATGATGGCGATGCGGAGATAAGAGTGCTAAGTTATGATCCTGATGCTAATCTAATGCCCAATGTAGAGATGATGGCAAGATTAACCACCTTTGCTACGAATGCTGACACTGCAGACCTATTTATATATTCCTTGTCTGAGCATCTGAAGCATTTTTATAATGCTACTTGGGTGGTGGAGGCAGAGTTTGTTCCTAAGGAAGAACTTACACATTACACTAAAGGAACCATGATAGCTCTATACAGGGAAGAGTATGGTCTTATCTTAAACACCATTTTCCATGATACAGGAAAAAATATCAATGCGTATAGATTATTATTCAGCTTCAAGAATGAAAACTAATTATTGAGCAAAAAAAAACCTGCCTAATGGGGTATTAAGCAGATTATACAAATGCAAGTTGAAATTAATTTGAAACATTTGTGGGGCATACGATTATTATTCCACCTATTATTCCATCGATTATGATTATTCTTTGGGGTTACACAACTGGTTTAACAAGTTTATGCTCTTTATGTAATAGTAGGCTAGAAAGTAACCCGATTTAAAACGCTCAAATCACATATTTTAATTATTAATATGTAAATTATTATAATTTAATATTTTATGTCAATGTATATCTTGTCTTAATAATTATTTATTTCGGTTATAGAAAGGATTTTTCAGATTATTGGATTCTTCATGGATTAGTTAGTCATTATTACCGCACAGCATAATCAAATTAAATTATAGCTGTTTTGCTAAAGAATTATGCTTTCTCTGTCACAAAATTGTTTTACAAGGGATATATAATACAAAAAGCCATTATTATTTTAATGTTAACTGATTATTAAATTAACTTTAAGTGTATATTCACTTTTTATCTATTTTCAGAACGAATGTTTGATTTACAGCTACTAGAAAATAACCCTAATACACCTAGCTTTTATGCAGTGGGTATAACAGTATTGTTCGCATTCTTTCTTTCTTCACTTTTGACAATTACTTACGAGTTTACAACTAAGAGTATCTACAAAAAAGCTCATTTCCTTCAGGCTCTTGCTCTGATTTCTATTGTTGCGGCTACAGTGATGCAGGCAATAGGAGATAGCTTAGCGCGTGGATTAGGCATGCTAGGAGCACTAGCTATTATTAGATTTAGGACCGTACTAGATGATCCTAGGAATATAGCATTCATGTTTGCCTCTCTTGCAGCGGGAATATCCTGTGGTGTCTTAGGATTTAGCATAGCGCTTACTGGCACATTGGTTTTTTGCTTAGCTGCTATAATTCTGAGATTTTCACCGTATAGTAACTCTAACGAGCTAATCGGTAATATCAAACTCCAGGTACCGAAAAACGATTTACAACAAAAACTAATAGAGAAAGGTCTAAAGATACACTGTAAGAATTATGAACTAGATCAGATACGATTTTTACAACCTAAGAAGGTCGAGATAATAAATGATGATGGAGTGAGAACACTAGAGGAAATTTCTCGCGAGAACCTACAAGAATTCACCTACCTTATTCGGCTCAAAGATAATGCAAGTATCGCAGGTCTTACGCAGTCTGTACAAGAATTAGAAGGCCTAGAAGGATTTAGGTTGAATTTCAAAAAGCAGCCCACAAAATTATAATGAAAAATCTAAATTTTTTTTACATAAGCTTCTTATGCGTGGGTATAGTTTTATTTCTTTTCATAGGTAAAGGTGATAAGCAGACTGTATCTTTCTTTGGTTTTGCCGAGACAAATGAGACGGAGATTAACTATAATCATCCTGTCGTAATAGATGAGATTCTAGTTAGCCCTGGTCAGCCTGTTAAGAAAAATGATCCACTGATGAAAATTTCGCGCATCAAGTCAAAGGAAATATTACAAGACCAGACATTCAAGATACAAGAATTAGAAGCTAATGCTAGGACTTGGAAAAAGGATAAAGAGGATAAGATTAGTATTCTAAATACGGAAAGGGATATGAGAATGTCAAATTTAGATGCTGATATCGAAGCATTAAGAAATGAATTAGCTTATAAGAAATCATTATCAGAAGGATTACAATCCGTAAAAGCTGAGTCTACAATATATCATCCTATACAAGAAAAGATAGATGTGAAAGTAAAGGAAAAATCCTTGCTCATAACCTCTTACTTGAAAAAAGAAGAAGCTATAAGAAATGAGTTATCCTTAGGAGCAAATCCATATAGGGTGCAGGTGAACCGTCTGAAGGCTGAGATTGCTTTTGATGAGGATCATAAGATACAGACGTTTATTGTAAATGCGCCTACAGATGGTCTCATAGGAAGCATAAGCTGTAAAGAGGCGGAACATATACAGGCCTACAATACATTGTTGAATTTCTATGAACCTAACCCTAGCTTAGTTAAAGGTTATATCCATGAAGATCTGAAGATTAGTGTAAAAAAGGGAAGTAAGTTCAAAGTAAAATCTCTACATGATCCTGATGTTTTCTATGAAGGTACAGTGGTAGGTCTGGGTTCTAGAATTGTAGAGATCCCAATTAGACTGAGGAAGATGCCTGATTTCAAAACCTATGGTCGTGAGATTTCTATAAGTATACCAACGGATAATATCCTCTTGCAAAAAGAAAAAGTAAGTATAGATCTTATAGCTTCATAGAATTATTATATGTATTGTTACTGCTTACGAATATTATTGCTGATAAGTTTATGGATAGTTACTGTTCTAGGTGCTAGGGCACAGAATATTGATCGCATAAACTCCTCAGAATTCTTATCTCAAACTTTCGTTATTGCAGAACGATCACCTGTAATAGAAAATCAGTCGATAAGGTTTCCGTGGATAGAACAGTACGATATAAGAACGGAAACAAGGGATTTAGATTTTGAAAAGCAAGAATATACTTTACGACTGGACCCATCATCTAGGAAGAAAAGAAATGCGTACAAGGCATTGTATCAGATGTATACAGCTAATCCAGATCTAAGGGCTTATGATTTTCAGAATGAGAAAATCTATAGTGCCTACAGAAGCTGGGTTACACTTTATTTTATCGAAAAAAGGAACTTGATTTCTGAGGAACTCCAGATACTCTATGCAGATAAGGCTTTATTAAGTGAGCGTAAGTTAAATGCTTCAGAAATTAGTTTTAAGGAACTGATAGATGTAGAATTATCTAACACAGATCTAGAGATTAAGTCTTTTGATGATGCATTATTGACAGATTTTTTCTTAGTAAAGTACGCGATGGAGAATAAGCTTTTAGACTTTACAGATATGATATCTATAGAAGAAGTCTTGCTTACGGTAGAGTCGATGGTGGCTGCTGAATCAGGCAGCGAGTTAGAAAAATATAATTACGATCAGGAAATCATAAATAGAGAGATTGCTATAGAGAAAGCAGAAGGAAAACATTATTTTGATTTTCTCCAGTTCAAGTACCAAGGACCACATGATGACTTACTTGCGGAGAGATTCTCAATAGGAATGGGTGCTGAAATTCCTAATACTGGAACTAGAAAATTAAAGATAGAAGAACTAAAGTTAAAGCAGCTAGAGCTAGAACGGGATTACGAAAATGATAAACAAGAAGTTAACATAGCAATGTCTGAAACCAAAGCAGAAATTATATTAGAAATAAAGTCGTTAATGTTTAAGAAAGAGGTAAGAATACAACAAGCAAAAAGGCTGGAAGTTATAGGTCAGAAAGTTCAGACTCAGGAGGGGTATGATCCTGAAATTCTTCTAGACATAAAAGAAAAAAAGCTTAAGTCATCCTTAAATATCTTAGACTTAGAGGAGTCTATTTATGAAGATTATATAAAACTTTTAGCAGAGTCTTTACAGTTATTTAAGCAGCCTTTTCAAAATCATCTTATTTCATCTTTCTAGGTTTCCAATATGTATTTGCTAATAACTTAAGCGAAATAAAGGTTTTAATTACAGGACATTCACGATCTGATTAAAGGCAATAAATTAGTTAGAAGGTAGCTGATCTACAGATGTTTTTTCTTGAATATACCAAACAATTCATTATCCTTCCTAGGCTTTATAGAGTTATAAGCTGTCTCAAAACTTATAATGTCAAAATAAGGATCTAGATAAGATAAGTATAAATTTTTATCACCACCATAAGGTCTTTGTTTTGTTTTTTCTAATGGAAGATTAAACCAAACTCCTACTAATTTCCCCTCTGCCGATAAAAGGTTTTTCATTTTCTTTGCGTAAGCTTTTCTCAGTTTTTCTGTAGGAGAAAAAGAGCAAAAGAAGGTTTGTTCTATAATCAAATCATATTTACCCTCATGGCTAAAAAAATCTTCATGAATTATATGTAAATAGGGGTTACGTCCTATTCTAGATACTATATTTTGTAGAGGTAATATCGAGATATCCAGCACATATACATTAGTAAAGCCCTTGTTAATTAAATATTCGGCTTCATAGCCGTTACCTGCTCCCGGAATTAGTATTTTGATATTTTTGTCTTCTAACTGATCTATATATTCTGTGAGAGGAGGCGAAGCATAGCCTATATCCCAGCCTGTATTTCTAAGACTATATCTATCTGTCCAATATTTTTCTTCTGAGATATTTTCCATCCTAATTTCTGTTAAGTAGTTACTATAAGAATACTTATGTTTGATAATTACCGTCATTCTAAACTAGAATTGGTATAAAGCCTTACTCAAAATTAATATTAAAATATGAAAGATAAGATAGGGAATTATTGGACTATGTAAAATTAGCAATAAATTTGTATCAGATCTTTCTCTAGTGGAAAATGCTTTTCCTGCAGCAGTGCCCTAGTTTCTATTTTAGATCTAACAAGAAAGTAAATAGAACTAATTTATCCATGAGAAACATAATTCTATTTAAGAACTTCTAGTTTATTCTCTTTGGAGATATTCATTGTTGGCGTCTCCGAAAAAGACTCTACTATTCCGGTGAAACATACTTTCTGATTCAGGAGTGTTTTTTTAGGATCATAAGAAAAGTTGATCAGATCATACTTTCTTATAAATACTGAAAATACTTGATTTGGAAATTGCTTATCAATGTTCATCCATAAATGACCTTTTTTGCTATATCGATTACTGACGACTGTTCCACAAACTTTCTGACTAGCATTAGATTTTGTGTAGCTATCTACCGTGATGGTATTGATGGCATTTTTAGGTAGGTCGATCAGAGGCAACACATCACCAGATTTAATTTCTGGCAGCCAGTTTTCTAGGTTTACGTTCTTTTCTATACCTTTTTGAATGGCAGTGTCTAGTAAGCTGAAGAAGTCATATCCGGTCTCTTCTTCGACGAAGTCGATGGACCTAGCATAGATCTCTAGAGATTGATATGTTGTACTATTTGACATTATAAAGCCTATTCCTTCTTTGTTTTTCAAATCCAGAATAACTTTATAGTATCGTTCAGGTATAGTGAGTTTATTTATACTTCGTTCTTGTACAGGAAGATCATCACTTAGGATAGGTCCTGTTATAACATATAGCTCAGCATCTTTATTTTTATAGATATACCCTCTAAGTGTATTTTCTAGATCTGCCCAGATCTCTCTATTTAGTTCAGGTAGTTGTGGTGACATATTAGAGTAATAATAAGATTCTGATAATGCTTTAGCAGACCATCTGAAATCAGCAGAAGGAGCAAGATGTCCACGATCATAGCCATAACCATCATAGTTTATTTTCCCATCGGTAAGGGTGTCTGTGGTGAAGTAATCTTCTTGTACAGCAGTTCCAGATTTAATGAGTGGATCCTCTCTGAAGTCATTTGATCGGAAGACTACACCATCGATAACATCGGGGAGTATAATATGTGCTACCCAGTTAGCTTGTTCATGTTTTTCGTTATAGCTGAGTATCATTGCAGCATGTTCTACGTAGTTTTCCGAAGGTAGACCTATGGCCTTCAGATCCCTTATAATTCTATTTAATTTTAGTTCTTCTAGTGCCTCAGACAAGTCTGCTATTTGTTGATAAAGCTTCTCTATTGATTCGAGTTTCTGAGAAATTTTTATGTCAAGGTTTTGCGCAGACACAGAAATAGAGAGAAGAAGTATAAATATAAGGCTATAGACAAATTTCATGTTCATAATTGTCTAGCTAAGGTAGCCATTTGAGCAATATAAATAGGAAATAGGTTGGCGAAAGTTTAAACCTCTAGGATGCAAGCGTCTCTATAGTAGTATGCTGAAACCTTGATTCTAACCAGATAACAAAGTCTAGATACAAGAAGGTTCTTTTTTCATATCTATTATTTTCTAATTTTCTAAACAGCTGTATATAGGTATGAATAATTTTCTTCCTGTCAAGTAAGGGAGCTTTGAGCATTTTTATAAAGAATTCTAGGAATAGAAGTTGGACACTGTTATTGATTTTATTTTTCTCGAAAAACCTTGTGTACTGCTTTATCAAAGATGGTAGAATGATGGTATTATCTAGTTCGTAATGGACCATCAGAAACATAAGTCTAGCATATGCTTGTATATCTAGTCTTAGTGTTTTGTTAGTCATATTTGTTATTTCCTGAAGATATTTAGCTGAGCTAGAAGGGTTTCCACTAGCGAGATATATCCAAGCTATCTTAAAATAAAATACCATTACCTTATGCTCATCTAGAAAACTCTTATATCGTTGTAGGCGAACTAAAGTTTTTTTAATGTCGTCATGGGCCTTAGTATAGTCACCTCTGAGAATATGCAGGTTTAGTCTTGCTGAATGCACATATAGGAAGGAAATAATTTTCGTGTTTTGATTAAACTTTGCATAATTCAGTTTTCTGAATTGTTCTATTTCAGCGTAATGCTCAAGGTAGTTTTCTTTTTCTTTTTTGTTAAACAGGCTTGTCAATAAATAGTGATATGCTCTAAAATATAGATTTACATCTCTAGCTTGCAAGTCTGTATTGTTTTCATACATGTTGACCCACTTAAGCGCATACTTACTACACTTAGTAAAATCATTGAGGATATAATAATACCATACATAAGACTGGTATAAATAGATACGCTCCATCTTATCCAGCGCATTTTCTTTTACATCTGGTAAGTTAGCTTCAAAAAATTTCTTTACTTCAGTCTCTTCTTCCTTATTACGGACATGCCCTTTTTCTATGTAGAATTTGTGGAGAGCAATCTTTAAGTTACTCAGCTTAACAGTCGATAATAGCGTTGCAGCTTTTTCTGCAGCCTCTTCCAGCAGATTATTTATTGGTTTTAGCTTACTTCTTGTGATATGCCGAGAATGTATCATTTTTTCTATTTCTATAATATTCAGAATAGAAAGATCTCGGTGATGTTGCTTGGCAAACTTTTTTGCTTTCTCTAAGATTTTCAACGCTTGCATATATAGACCTTTGCCATAAAGGATATAGGCAAAATCTATCATTTCACTCAATCTGATATTGGACTTTTTATTTTTATTGACAAGTCTTAGACTGGTAAGTATTTGTTCGTAGAGATGCCTTTTTACATTGGCATAGTTTGTAGCGCTAATGTTTCCTAGCTGTCGTTTGATTTCGACTTCATCCAGCTTCTTTTGCTTGTCATATAGATCAAACAATTGCATGTATAACAGTTGCTGGCTTTCATGAATGCGCTCTGCGTAAAGTCTGAAAGACTTTTTTTCACTCTTGCTAAGTGATTTAACAAGTGAGAATAGAGATTCAGATTTAGCTATAGACATAAGTTATTTTAGGATGTAAAATATTATAGATCAGTAGTTTATGTTTTATTATTGAAGATTAGATATAACAATCAGTGATAAATATAGATAGAAAAAGAAAGAAGGATACGATAGTTTTAGAAAAAATACTGATTTATCCACTATGAAGAAAATAGAAGCAATTGTGAGAGCCTCCAAATTTGAAGAAGTGAAAAATGCTTTAAGAGATAATGAAATTAACTTTTTTACCTTCTATGAAGTTAAGGGTTACGGTCACGAAAAAGGTGATCATATTTCTTACAGAGGTGCCGTCTATGATGTAGGGTATATAGCCAGAATAAAGTTAGAAATTATTGTCAGTGAAACATTCGAGGAAACGGCAATAAAGGTAATTACCGAAGCAGCTAAGTCAGGAGAAAAAGGAGATGGTCTTATTCTAGTATCTGAGCTGAGTAATCTGATCAATATAAGAACGGGCTCTTCAGGAAGTGAAGCGATAAATAACTAGAAAGCGTGTTACTAATTTTTAATTAATAGAAGAGAATGAGTTTAGACGATCCTGTAAGTGTAGCAAACGAAGCTTTAGCTATAGCAAATCAGAATAAGTTCATGATTAATAATCTTTGGATCTTGATTGCTACAGCTTTGGTTTTTGTAATGCATTTAGGTTTTGCAGCATTGGAATCTGGTTTTGTACAAAGAAAAAATGTTGTCAATATATTATTTAAGAATGTAATGATAATTTGTATCGGACTACTCAGTTATTATATAATAGGATTTAACCTTATGTATCCTGGATCTAATGCTGGAGGCTATTTTGTCTTTCCCGAGTTCTTAGTCAGTGCAAACTCCGAAGATCTTACGACGGCATACGGAAACTATACCATCTGGACAGATTTTATTTTTCAAGGAATGTTTGCTGCTACCTGTTGCACGATCGTGTCTGGTGCTGTGGCGGAAAGAATAAAGCTGATGCCATTTATTTTATTTTGCTGCTTATTTGTTTCAATATCATATCCTATCACTGGATTCTGGAAGTGGGGTGCTGGTTGGTTAGATGCTAGAGGGTTTTACGATTTTGCAGGGTCTACCTTAGTACATTCTGTAGGTGGATGGGGAGCTCTGGCAGGCATTATTTTACTAGGCCCCAGGAAAGGGAAATTTACAACTGCAGGAATTAAGCCCATACCAGGACATAGTATGCCATTAGCTGCGGTAGGTGTCTTTCTATTATGGTTCGGTTGGTTTGGTTTTAACGGAGGATCTGTATTATCTGCAGACCCAGGTTTAGTATCTAAGGTTTTCGTAACAACTTCCTTAGCTGCTGCGGCAGGTGGTCTAGGAGCTATTTTGATTTCTATATTGATTTACAAATCTTTTGATCTATCGATGGCGCTAAATGGAATCCTTGGAGGACTTGTAGGAATAACTGCTAGTGCAGATAGCGTATCAGCGATAAGTTCGATTATGATAGGATTGATTGCTGGACTTATTATACCTCTTTCCATTTCTGCCTTTGATAAGATGAAACTAGATGATCCGGTAGGAGCAACATCGGTGCATTTAGTTTGTGGTATATGGGGAACAATAGCTGTTGCAATATTTGGAGAATATGATAAAGGAATAGGTGAGTGGTCAGACCAGTTGATAGGTATAGCGGCGGTGGGCTTGTTTACTTTTTCATTTGCATTTATTATTTTCTATTTACTAAAATTAAGCATGGGGATAAGAGTATCTGAACAAGAAGAAAGAAAAGGTCTCGATATAGAAGAACATAATTTTATAGCGTACTCATAAGATCAATATTAGTATTTTTTAAAATAGTGAGGCATCTGGGGTAAAGACCTCAGGTGTTTTTTCTGCGAATGAAAATACTTACTTATGATTCTCTGACATGTAATAGATAAGCATACGATCGATGACAATTACATTAATCTCGAAGTGTAAAATAAAAGAATGAAAGAAGAGCTAGACATAAGAACATCCAAAGAAATTTCCGGTAAGCCAGAATTGGGTTTATATACACCCCAGTTAGAAAAAGATTCTTGCGGAGTAGGCCTTATTGCTAAGGTAACTAACGAAGCCAGCCATTGGGTTCTAGATTCAGCTCTGACGATGCTCGAAAACATGGAACATAGAGGTGCTTGTGGATTTGAAGAAAATACAGGAGATGGCGCAGGAATTCTTACTCAATTACCTCACTATCTATTTGACAAATTACTGAATGCTTCTGATGCAAATCTACCAGAAAGAGGTAAATATGGGGTGGGTATGATATTCTTTCCTAGGGACAAAGTTAGGCGCCTCCAGTGTGAATCCATCATCCAGAAATATGCATACCGATATGATTTCAAAATATTCTTTGACAGATTAGTACCTACTAGTAATGCTGCGCTGGGATCTAGTGCTATCAGTACAGAGCCGGTAATCAAACAATATTTCTTCAAGAACACTAGTTTTTCTACCAAGCCGCTAGAAAAGCGGTTCTATCTATTACGCAGCGCTATAATGAAGAAAGTATATGCTTCTCATCCTGAGCTAAGAGATGATTTTTATATCGCTTCCTTATCTTCTAGAACCATCGTTTATAAAGGCATGCTGACTGCACATCAGCTCAGACATTATTATAGTGACCTCACTAACGAGGACTATACAACTGCGGTATCTATCGTGCATAGTAGATTTTCAACAAATACAATTCCTAAGTGGAAACTTGCGCAGCCCTTCAGATGTATAGCGCATAATGGCGAGATTAACACCATCCAAGGTAATATGAACTGGTGGAATGCACGTGAAAAATATATCAAGAAAGTAGCTAAAAAACACAAGTCACTTACTAAGGTATTCCCTGTATGTGATCCTTATATTTCTGATTCAGGAAATTTTGATAATGTAGTAGATTTCCTGATGCAGACGAGTCGTTCTATTCCGCATTCTATGATGATAATGATTCCAGAAGCTTGGCAAAATGATGATACCATGGATGCTCATAAAAAAGCTTTCTACCAATATCATGATGCGGTAATGGAGCCTTGGGATGGACCCGCTTCTATTTGTTTTACAGACGGTGTATTAGTAGGTGCAACGCTAGATAGAAATGGTTTGCGTCCATCCAGATATATGATCACCTCAGATGATCTACTTATCCTTGGTAGTGAGACAGGTTGCTTAGAATTAGATCCCGCTAAGATTATTGCTAAGGGGAGATTAGAGCCAGGAAAAATACTACTCGCTGACTTAGATGAGCAGAGAATTATATCAGATGAAGAAATTAAGAGAACTATATCTCAGAGGAAACCTTATCAGACCTGGTTGTCTAGCTATGCAGAATGTCTGGAAAATCTGAAACATTCAGCGCAACTTATCAAACCTAAAGCTTCCCTGATAGAGAGACAACTTTCTGCTGGGATGAGTAAGGAAGATGAGAAACTTATTCTTAATTCTATGGTTCAGAAGTCTAAAGAACCATTGGGTTCTATGGGCGCGGATATTCCATTGGCAATACTCTCTACGATACCCCAACATCTAGCTAATTATTTTAAACAACAATTCGCACAAGTAACAAATCCACCATTAGATTCCATAAGAGAAAAATTTTATATGAGTCTTTCTACAGTGATAGGAGGGGGATCTAAAATACTAAATATAGGACCTAGAGAGGCAAATGTTATAAGATGTGATAGCCCAATATTAGATCTACAATCCCTGTCAAATCTTATGTCGATCGATGATGAAAATTTCAGATCTTGCATGCAAGATGTATGTTATCATAAGAGCGAGCCACTAGAAGAAGTTTTAGACGAAATAGTTACAGAGGTATTACAAAAAATAGAGGAGGGGTATAAGATTATTTGCCTTAGTGATGTGTCTTTAGATAAAGATAGAGTATCCATTCCTTCCTTGATGATTACTGGTGCCTTGCACCATAGGTTAGTAAAAAAAGGACTAAGAAAAGAAGTTACATTAGTTGTAAAAATGAATGATATATGGGAGACTCATCATGCTGCTGTATTACTATCCTACGGTGCTGATCTGATCTGTCCCTATCTAGCAGAGGACGCAGCAGAAAGTATAAGTATAGAGCAAGGAATTGAGATTGCAGTTGGGTGGTCTCGTTATAAAAGTGCTCTAGAAAAAGGAATTCTTAAGATTATGTCAAAGTTAGGCGTTTCTACATTGGCCTCTTACAAAGGTGCTCAAACTTTCGAAGCTCTAGGTATAGGATCTGAGGTGGTTGCTAAGTGTTTTACAGGTACTATAACTCGTATAGGTGGCATGAGTTTTACACAACTTCAAAGAGAGCAGGAGGAAAAACATCGGCAGGCATTTACTCATATTCAGGATTCACTGCCGCTTCAGGGTATATTCCAATGGCGCAAAAAAGGAGAGTACCATCTATTTAATCCTACAACCATACATCTTTTACAGCACTCCACTAGACAAGGCGATTACAAGATATATAAAGCGTATGCCAATGCACTGGATAAATTAGAAACGAACGCTAGCACACTAAGAAGTTTTCTTAGATTTAAGAGCACAAAATCTATTCCTCTAGATGAGGTGGAAAGCTCAGCATCTATAATGAAAAGGTTTGCTACAGGAGCCATGTCTTTTGGATCTATAAGCTGGGAAGCGCACACCACCTTAGCCAAAGCTATGAATCGTATCGGTGCTAAAAGTAATAGTGGTGAAGGAGGGGAAGATCCTGAAAGATATATTACAGCTGACCCTAAAAGCAATATGAACTCAGCGATAAAGCAAATCGCTTCCGGTAGGTTCGGTGTAAACCTAGAGTATCTTAATCAGGCGAAAGAATTACAGATAAAAATTGCTCAAGGGGCAAAGCCAGGGGAAGGTGGTCAGTTGCCTGGACATAAGGTAGATAATCATATTGCTAAGGTAAGGAATTCTACACCAGGGGTAGGGCTAATTTCTCCGCCACCTCATCATGATATCTATTCTATAGAAGATCTAGCTCAGCTTATTTTTGATTTGAAAAATGTAAATGAAGAAGCAAGAATAAGTGTGAAACTGGTATCTAAATCAGGTGTGGGAGTTATTGCCTCTGGTGTGACAAAAGCATTTGCAGACCATATACTTATCTCTGGTTATGATGGTGGTACTGGAGCATCTCCCTTGAGTTCTATTAGACATGCGGGTTTGCCGTGGGAGTTAGGATTGTCAGAGACACATCAGACGCTTATGAAAAATGGTCTTAGAGATCGTGTTTGTCTCCAGACAGATGGTCAGTTAAGAACAGGAAGAGATCTTGCTATTGCTAGTTTACTAGGAGCAGAGGAATGGGGGATAGCTACAGCAGCACTAGTTGTGGAGGGTTGTGTCTTGATGCGTAAGTGTCATCTGAATACCTGCCCGGTGGGCATCGCGACTCAAAACCCGAGACTAAGAGAAAAATTTGCTGGAAAGGTAGAGCACTTAGTTAATTATTTTCAATTTTTAGCCGATCATCTAAGAGAAATTATGGCGGAGCTAGGCATAAGAAAAGTTAACGATCTTATAGGCAGAACGGATCTCTTAGAAATTGTCAATAGTAATAAACATTGGAAAACAGAGCATCTAGACCTTTCTGCTCTTCTAGTCCAGCAAGAAAATAAATACAATAATGCTTTCTATTGTAAGAATAAGCAATCCCATCAGATAGAAAAATTATTAGATCACCAGCTGATAAAAAGATCAGAGAACGCTCTCAGATATAATAAAAGCTATGCTAGTGTTTTTCCTATCAAAAATACGGATAGAGTAGTAGGAACGATGCTCTCACATACGATATGTGAAAAATATGGAGCTAAGGGACTTCCCACAGATACCTTGACATTCAAGTTTGTAGGATCTGCAGGTCAGAGTTTTGGAGCTTTCGGAGCCCCGGGGATTTCTTTACATATAGAAGGTGATGCAAATGATTATTTCGGTAAAGGGCTAAGTGGAGCGAAGCTTTCTGTTCGTCCAGATAAGAAGGCTGGGTTCTCAGCGTCAGAGCAGGTTATCATAGGTAATGTAGCATTATATGGTGCCACTTCGGGAGAGGCATACATAGACGGACATGCAGGTGATAGGTTCTGTGTTAGAAATAGCGGAGCTAAAGTAGTCGTAGAGAGTATCGGTGCTAATGGATGTGAGTATATGACCGGAGGCAGAGTAGTTATACTGGGGAGCATAGGTAAAAATTTTGCTGCAGGTATGAGTGGTGGTATAAGTTATTTGTACAAGCCTAGCTTTATAGATCTAAATAAAATCAATAAGACGATGATCTATATAGAGAAACCTTCAGAACAAGATGTAGAAGAAATAAGATCGATGCTGAGAAACCATGTAAACAACACAGGCAGTAGTACGGCTATGGATATATTAAGAAATTGGGAAAGCAAAAAATTAAAGTTTCAAAAAGTCATCCCTATAGAATATAAAAAAGTGATCGAACACCTAGGTAAAGAAAATCTAAAACTGAAAAAAGCAATCTGATTATGGCTGATGAAATACGTTTTTTAGAAACGGAGAGAGCGCTTCCTCAGAAGGAATCTCCAACTGATAGAGTACAGCATTATAAGGAGTTTTACAAGTCGGCGGAAGACGGGTTAGAAGTAGAACAAGCTTCCAGATGCATGGATTGCGGTGTACCTTTTTGCCATAGCGCTTGTCCTCTCGGAAATCTAATACCTGACTTCAATGAGGCAGTCTATAACAATGACTGGAGGTCGGCATATACGATACTTTCTGAGACGAATAATTTCCCTGAATTCACTGGAAGGATATGCCCTGCACCATGTGAGTCATCCTGTGTGCTGGGGATCAATGAAGACGCAGTCACTATAGAGTTTATAGAAAAATCCATTATCGAAAAAGCCTTTAAGTCTGGTTGGGTAGAACCACAAGTTTCAGCTGTAAAGACTGGAAAAAAAATCGCTATTATAGGCTCGGGACCTGCGGGCTTAGCCTGTGCAGATCAGCTCAACAAAAAAGGACACGACATAAGTGTTTTTGAAAAAAATGATAAACCAGGTGGTTTACTTCGATATGGTATTCCTGATTTTAAGTTAGAGAAAAATATCGTTGATAGACGCATCGACCTTCTAGAGAAAGAAGGAATAGAATTTTTTCTGAATAAAAATATAGGAGTAGATGTAAATGTCACGGATGTTGTGGCACAATATGAGGCAGTAGTATTATGTGGTGGCGCGGAACAACCTAGAGATCTAGACATAGAAGGAAGATCATTGAAAGGTATACATTTCGCTATGGACTATCTGGAACAATGTAATCGTAGAGTAGCTGGAAAAACCATTGACATAGAAAATGAAATAATTGTAAAAGGAAAGAATATCGTTGTTATAGGAGGTGGAGATACAGGCTCAGATTGTATCGGAAATTCTAATAGATTAGGAGCTGAAGCAATTGCACAGATAGAATTATTAGCAAAGCCGCCTAGTGATAGAACGGTTGATAATCCATGGCCTTTGTGGCCTATGACTTTAAAAAATTCATCATCACATGAAGAAGGTTGTGAGAGAAGCTGGTCTATTCTTACTAAGCGATTTGTCTCAGACGATGGCGTGAATCTTTCTGGCATAGAAACGGTCAAAGTCTCCTGGGAGAAAGATATTGAAGGGAAATATAAAATGCAAGAAATTGAAGGAACTAGTGGAATTATACCCTGCGATATAGTTTTTATAGCTGTCGGATTTTTACATCCACTAAAGGAAGGTTTGCTCAGTCAGCTGGAATTAGAACTAGATAATAGAGGAAATGTTCTTACTACAGATTATAAGTCTAGCGCAGAAAAAATATTTAGTGCAGGAGATATGAGACGAGGACAATCCTTAGTAGTGTGGGCTATTGCAGAGGGAAGAGCGTGCGCTGAGGTAGTAGATGCTTTTCTTAATCAAGAAATAACTTAATCACGTAGTTTTTTCCTCTGATCCCTTAATAACCAGTCTATTGTTTTCTAGATAGAATCATGGAATAGCTAAAGGGTACTTCTCATGTGGTATTTACAGAGTTTATATATATATTTAGATAATTCTAATAAACTTCTGTAAATCTGTTTACAAAAACTATTTTCGCATGAGAATTTTAATCTTACTTACTTTCCTTATGATTTCATATGATAACGAAGCGCAGCTAGATCTGCAGTACCAGTCGCCACATCAGGATATTATGGTCCTAGCCGATGCCTCACCGGCACCAGCTATAAGACTCAATACTGCTGGAACCAGCGCAGTACTTATGTATAGAAGTTCTTTTAAAAGTATACAAGAATTATCTGAAACAGAATTGAGATTAGCAGGACTTAGGATTAACCCTGTAACAAATATATCTAGTCGGGCGAGGTATATGTTTGACATGAAGATATTAGATGTTAAAAGCTCCACAACTAAGAATGTAGAAGGATTGCCAGAAGATGCAAGAATGACTAATTTTTCCTGGTCTCCAAAGCAAGATTTCATGGCCTTCACGAATACGACATCGTCGGGTGTAGAACTTTGGATACTGGATATGCAAACTGCTACCGCTAAAAAACTTACGGATCCTGTCCTGAATGCAAATATGGGGGAGGCAATCAACTGGCTAAAGAATGAGGAAGCTATTCTTTTTACGAAGTTGCCATCCAACAGAAAAGCACTTGTTGATTCTAAAACTTCAGTTCCAGCAGGTCCCACGATTTCTATCAATGATGATGGAAAAAAAGCGCAAAACCGAACCTACCAGGACTTGCTTAAAAGTCCTATAGATGAGGCTAATTTTATGACGCTAGCCCATTCAGAAATATGGAAGGTTACCTTAGATGGTATCCAATCTAAATGGATGGATGCTCAGATGTATGCTGATATAAGTCTTTCTCCTGATGGTAAGTATGTGATGATAGAATCGGTAAAGGAACCGTTCTCATATCTTGTTCCTTACTATAGATTTCCTAGCACGATAGCCATACACGGTATCGATGGCAAGTTAGTACATAATTTTCTGGAAGTGCCTCTCATAGAAGATCTGCCTAAAGGCTTTATGTCTGTGAGGAAAGGACCTAGATCTATAAAATGGCGAGATGATAAGCCCGCTAGTTTGTACTGGGCGGAGGCTCTGGACGGAGGTGACCCGGCTAAAGAAGTTACTTATAGAGATGCCGTCTATCATCAAGCAGTACCATTTACAGATAAGAAAGTGAAATTATTAGAAACGAAAGAAAGATACAGCGGAATAGAATGGGGTACAGATCAACTGGCTATATGTTATGACTACTGGTGGAATACTAGAAATATTAGAACTACGATTTTTGATCCTTCAGATAGTAATAAAGAGACCATACTTTATAACGAAAGAAATTACCAAGACAAATATAGTGACCCAGGAAGGTTTGTGACACATAAGAACGCCTATGGTAGATACGTGCTTACACATCTGAATAATGAACTCTTCCTACTCGGTGATGGATATACTGATACGGGGAAGCATCCTTTTGTAGATAAGTATAATTACAAGACGAAAGAAACAACACGGATCTATCAGAATGATCAGAATGATAAATTAGAATCATTGGTTATGGCGATGGATATGGCTGAGGGAATAGTGCTAACGAGAATAGAGTCTAAGAATGAGTACCCTAATTATTTTTTTAGAAATGTAAATACAGGTGAACTTACACGTGTTACCAATAACGAAAATCCATTCAAGGCTATCCAAGATGTACATAAGGAAGTTATAGAATATACACGACCTGATGGGGTAGAGCTGAATGCGACGCTGTACCTTCCTGTAGGTTACGACAAGAAGAAGAAGGAAAAAATGCCTATGCTGATGTGGGCTTATCCTCGAGAATTCAAAGATAAGTCTAGTGCAGGTCAGGTTACTTCCTCTCCTAATGAATTTACTTATCCGTGGTATGGATCTCCATTATTCTGGGTGAACAGAGGTTATGTTGTTCTAGATGATGCTGCTTTCCCTATCGTCGGGGAAGGCAAGGATGAACCTAATGATTCCTTCAGAGAGCAGCTTGTCGCTAATGCTAAGGCAGCCATAGATGCTGTAGATGCTATGGGTTTTGTAGATAGAGAAAGGGTAGCTGTAGGAGGTCATTCTTATGGTGCATTTATGACCGCTAATCTACTCAGTCATTCTAATCTTTTTGCCGCGGGTATAGCTAGGTCAGGTGCTTATAATAGAACACTTACTCCGTTCGGGTTTCAGTCAGAGGAACGGAATTATTGGGAAGCTCCCGATGTCTATAATAGTATGTCTCCCTTTATGCATGCAGAGAAAATGCAGACCCCGCTGTTGCTGGTTCACGGAGAAGCAGACAATAATTCAGGAACGTATCCGATGCAAAGCGAGCGTTATTTCAATGCGTTAAAAGGTCTAGGCGCAACGGTTAGATTAGTGATGTTACCAAAAGAAAGCCATGGTTATGTTGCTAGGGAATCGATCCTGCACATGTTGTGGGAACAAGATGAATGGTTAGAGAAATATGTCAAAAATAAGGGTAAGGAAATGGAGAAACCTTAGTTGTTCTCTGATTTTTTTCATTGTACTGCAGTTCGATTGTTACTTTAAGTCTGCCACTCACTTTTTAGAATAGCATAGATGTCAACATCTATTTTATTTCCATTCTTATATTCGTATTCTCTCATTGTTCCTTCATGCGTAAAATTTATTTTTTCTATTGCTCTTTTACATTTGTTATTTTCACTTACTACGTAACCCTCTATTCTATTTAGACCTAGTTCTGCGAATCCTATATCGAAAAGCTTAGGCATGATTTCTTTTAGAATACCTTTGCCCCAATATGCTTCTAGCAGCCACAAACCTATTTCAGCTTTCTTATGTCGTTTTTCTAGTTCATTAAAGCCAGCTGCACCATAAAATTGCTTGTCTACTTTTCCATATATGCCCCACCAGATACCTGTACCATTTGTTTTTAGTTTCTCATACCACTCCATCTGAGCTTTCGTTGCTTCTAGGGTAGAGTAGTGCACATCATAGTGTTTTGTTATTTTAGGATTTGATAATCCCTTATATATGTATTCTATATCAGAAGACTTTATTTCTTTTAGGAAGTAATTTTCGCTTGTCACTTATGAGAGTTTTTTATTTTCAGCAATGATGTTATACCATTTCTATTTTTAGATGACGGAAAAGGATTTAGAATTGTTCAAAATGGATCAAGGCAAAAAACGTAG